>PJTY01000521.1_pt1 | contig 19205 bp, 13 predicted proteins | sample 1512121 | NCBI WGS metagenome assembly PJTY01 (sample SAMN08177680, study PRJNA422409) | Soil metagenome, whole genome shotgun sequencing project. | isolation source: Soil enriched (2) on filter paper: alkali lignin treatment | place: USA: Madison | collected 2015-01-15 | reverse complement strand
CGGATGGCGCCGTATCGTCGTGACCGTGGGCGAGAAGATCGGCAAGACCCACCTGACATATGCGCAGGGCGCGGCGGCCGAACTCGTGGCGATGGGGACGATCCTGGGTGCCGACCACCTCGGTCTGCCGGTCTCCACCACCCATGTCCTTTCATCCGGTGTCGCCGGTACCATGGCGGCAAATCGGTCGGGCTTGCAGATGAGCACGATCCGCAACCTGCTGATGGCCTGGGTCCTGACCCTGCCGGTCTCGATCGTGATGGCAGGCGCACTCTACATGGTCTTCGCGCAAGTGTTCTGACCGTCAGGATCGCAGGAGGCTCCTGATGGTCTGCCAAAGGCGCGATAACGGTCCGGTCGCGCCCTGAAACGCAGAAGCGGCGGGAATGACGAGGGTGACTTCCGCGCCGCCCTGCGGGCCGCGATCGAGAAGCATCTGGCCTTTGAGTTTTTTCGCGCGCTCCTGCATGCCGACCAGACCGAAGTGGCCGGGCTTGCGACCGGCCTGGATCACCGAATGGTCGATGCCCACGCCATCGTCGACCAACGAGATCGTGAGCATGGTCTGGAGATAGTTGACGAGGATGTCGACGCGACCGGCTTTGGCATGGCGCGAAATGTTGAACAGCGCTTCAGTGGCGATCCTGGCGATTTCCTCGGAAACGGCAGGGATCAAGGGCCTGGCCACGCCATAGCTGACGATGTTCAACTCGACATCGTCCTTCAGCCCGGTTTGGGCGGCAATGATGCGCAAGCGCCCTTCGAGCGTGTCGGGTTCCCTATGCGCACGCAAGTCGTACACGCGGTCGCGTCCTTCGGCGATGACCGCTTCGGCATGTTCGATCACGCCGTCGAGGCGATCGGAACCGGCACCGCCGGAACGCAGAGAGGCCGCCGCGAGACGGAAGTCCAGAAGCAGGGCCTGAACCGACTGGAGAAGCGTGTCATGGAGTTCGCGGGCGATCCGTTCGCGCTCGTCGTGACGTTCGGCCAGACGGGCACCGATGCTCCTGCTGACGGCGGCGATGCGCAGCCGGTATCCCAGACCCATCAGTGCGAAGAAGGCCACCCCGCAAAGCAGCTTGAAATACCAGCTTTCCAGGAAAGTCGGGCGGATATCGAAGGAAAGCGAGCGGGTGGCCTTACCGCCGCCGTCGCTGGTCGCGGTAACGACGAAACGGTACTTGCCCGGTCCGAGGTTCGCGTATCCAGCCGCCCTTCGTTGCCCCGCATCGATCCAATCGGAATCCACGTTCTCCAGGCGGTATCGGATACGGACAAGATCCGGGCGCAGGGTTCCCGTCGCCGAAAAGGCAAGACGCACCGAGCGCGTACCGGCTGCAAGCGTGACCGATCGCGGGTCCCGGAAAGTCCCGTTATCCGTGGTCAGAAGGCGGAAAACCACATTTGGCGGGGCACGATCTGCGGAGATCGAGCGAGGGTCGATGCTCGCCAGACCGGCCGTGCGCACGGCCCAGATCCGGCCGTCCCCGTCCAGCGCGATCTTCTGCCCGACCGGCCCGAGACGCTGCGAAGTTCCGGCAAGACCGTCGCGCCCATCGAAGAGACGGCGCGGCAGCAGTTTGTCGGGATGCCCGAAGGCCGCTTGCAGGTCGGACGAGCGCACTCTGGACAAGCCGTCGAAACTGCTGAACCAGACTTCCCCTTCGGAGGTCTCGACCAGCGTCGTCACCCGCCGCGTCCAGGGCGCGGAAAGCGGGTCGAGCCGCACGGCATGGCCCTGCGCAAGCCGGACCAGACCGGCCGCCGTGAAGGCCACGAAGCCGTCAAGCCCCGGAGAGACACCGTTGATCTGAGCGCCTCCGAGCGAGGGAAGGCGATAGATCAGCTTGCGGCTCCCCGAGAAGACGGCGACCGTTTCGTCATCGAGTGGAACGGCCACTTCGCCGCGGGTGTTCGCCGAAAGCCCCAGTATCCCGCCTTTGACCCTGGCTTTCAGATCGGGAAGTTCGCGCAGTTTCCCGTCTTCGTATCGCCAGGCGCTGCCATCGTAGCCTCTCAGCCAGATGTTTCCGGCAGCATCGAGCGCGCAGGCACTCGACGCCAAGGGAGCCGGCTTGATGTATCTGAGGTGGCCCTGCGCCGAGAGCGAATAGACTTTGCGGCGCTGGAGAAGCACGATCTCGTCTGCTTTGCCCGAACAGAAGATCGGATCCGGGGCAAGATCGAGTACATGCCTGGCCGGTGCCCCGTGCTGCAACCGATAGAGTTTTCCGTGCGAAGCCGCGTAAACGATACCGTTCTTCGAGCTGACAAGTTGAACGCCGCCGACATTGTCGGCGGTCACTGTCGGCTCCATCGAAATGTCGGCCAAGCGGAATCGAAGCAAGCCCCGGCTTTCCGCAACCCAGACCGTGCCATGGGCATCGGTGTAATTGGCTCTTACACCGTCCGTCTCGGCAGTGCCCGGCCAGCGGTATGTCTCGATCGCGTTGCCGGACTTTGCCTTGGCGAGGTTCAAACGGCTGGTGACGGGTGAACTCCAGGAACCGCTCCATGCTCCTCCGCGACCGTCGAACGACAGGAAGCGCATTCCGCTGCTTCTCGGGAGAGGGTATACCGGTCCGAGCGGCTTGAGGCCCGATCCGGCAATGCCGTAGCGTTGCAGCCAGTCGCGGTCGGAGACCCAGAGCTGCCCGCTGCGATCGACGTTGAGCCGCGCGAACTGGTAGGTGCCGTCGAGCATCCTGAACCTGCTGCTGCCGGGCGCCAGGCGGGCTATTCGAGACTTGCGTTGATCTAAATCCAGAACCGGTGCGAGGATCGAACCTTCGCGCGTCGCCACCAGGCCGAGCGTAAACCCGGGCGGAAGGCCGAGCAGATCTTCGACCGACTGCCATTTGCCCTCCTTCCAACGCCATAGACGTCCCGAGACCCCGCCCCATTCCGCGTAGATCGCGCCGTCCGGCCCCTCCAGAATATTGGTCACGATCAGCGGCGGCCGGGGCAGCTTCATGTCCTCGACACGGCCGTCGACATAGCGGGAAACGCCGGCGCTCTGCGCAAAGCCGATCCACAACTCGCCCTTGCGGCTGACGAACAGCGAAGAGACCCCAAAAGGACTGGTGCCTTTGATGTCGGGGCCGGTCAGATGCTCGAAGGACATGCCGTCGAACCGCCAAAGGCCATCTTCGGCACCCAGCCACAGAAGGCCGTCCGGCGTCTGCGTTATCGCGGTGATGAGCGAGGGTGCGCCTTCTTCCGTACTCCAGAAGTCCTGGTGGAAACGGCCGAGAGTGACTTCATCGCGGCGATCGGCGTGTCTGGCCGGGTTCCCGGCAGAATTTTGGGCAGGGGCAGCCCCTGCCACGACAAGAGCGCCGAGGGCAAGACAGGCAACGACTGCCTGCAAGCGCGAGCTTGCCGCAAGGTTCACACAAGAAATCCCACCAGACCCAGCGGCCGCGCCCGATCCCGATATCAGGGCCTCTTGCTTGCTACATGCCTGTTCATACGCCCTGCGTCAAAGTTCCCGAGGTTGCAAACTCGTGGATCGTCGGAATCTCGTCGCTCTCCCCCCAATATGAGAGGTCCCCCCAATATTGGGGGGAGCCGCGCGGATTGTCTCCGCACAAGTGCGGCGTTATCCGAAAGTGAATTGAAGGAGGCGAACGGGATTTGATGCGAGAGGACAAGATCCGCATTGTCGTTGCGGACGATCATCCCCTCATCCGGCGCGGTGTGCGCGCGGTGCTCTCGATGATCTCCGACGTGCATGTTATCGGTGAAGCCGAGGATGGCGGTCAGGCCGTCGAACTCTATCGCACGCTCCTGCCGGACCTCATCCTGCTCGATCTGCAAATGCCCAACGTGGACGGCATCGAGGCAATCGCGCAGATCAGGCAGGATTTCCCGCAGGCCAAGATCCTGGTGCTCACGACGTACTCGGGCGACGCCCAGGCTTTGCGTGCGCTGCGGGCCGGGGCGCTGGGCTACATTCTCAAGAGCAATCTGCATGACGAACTGATCGAGGCGATCCACTCGGTGCACGAGGGCAGGGAGTTTCTCAGTGCGGAAATCATGTCCCAAATCGCCCGGCATCAGGGCAACCAGCAACTGACCGATCGGGAACGCAGCGTCCTGATCCTTGCCGCTGCCGGAAATTCGAACAAGCGCATCGCCTCCAGCCTCGAAATCTCCGAGGAAACGGTGAAAGGCTACATGAAGATCATTCTGAGCAAGCTGGATGCCGTGGATCGCACCCATGCCGTGACGATCGCGCTTCGGCGGGGAATGATCGAACTCTGACCGGCGTATAGCGGCTGCCTGCACATCTCCGAATTCCCCGTTCCGGCGATGTGCAGGGAAACGCTGGTAATTTCAGCGCCGATGCAGGACCGCGCGCAGCTGAACGAGCGTGGCGACGGCGGCGAGGGAAATGCCGAGGATCGCGACCGCGCCCCAGCCGCCGGAGTTCCAGGCCGCGGTCGCGGCAGCGGCTCCGGCGGCTCCGCCGAGGAACATCGATCCCATGAAGATCGTATTGAGCCTCGCGCGAGCCTCGGGGCGCAGCGCGTAAACGATGTGCTGGTTGGAAACGAGCACGCTCTGAACCGCGAAGTCGAGCAGGATGCAGCCGATCACCAGCCCGGCGATCGATCCCCAGAACCCGAAGATCGCCCAGGAAACCACCGTCAGTACGGTGCCGCCGAGGATTGCCATGTGCGGGCCGCGACGGTCGGCGATCCGGCCTGCGATCGGGGCGGCAAGGATGCCCACGGCACCGACCACGCCGAACAGACCGGCGATTTCGGAACCGAGGCCGAAGCGCGGCTCTTGCAGGCGCAGGGCCAGGATCGTCCAGAAGGCAGTGAAGGCGCCGAACAGCAGGGCCTGCGTATAGGCAGCGGTGCGCAGCTCGCGGAATTCGCGCCAGAGATGGACGAGCGAAACGAGCAGCCCCGCATACGTGCTGCGTCCTTCCGGAAGGCTGCGCGGCAGGGCCACGGCCATCAGCCCACCCGCTCCCACAGCCAGCGGTACGCCGAGCCAGAACATCGCGCGCCAGCCTTCATGCGCGGCCACGAAACCGGACAGGGTACGGCTCAGCAGGATACCGCAGAGCAAGCCTGACATGACGGTGCCGACCACGGCACCGCGCCGCTCGGGCTGGGCAAGGTGCGCGGCGAAAGGGACAATCTGCTGGGCCACCGTCGAGGCGACCCCCAGTATCAACGAGGCGATCAGCAACATGACCGCCGACGGTGCCAGCGCGGCACCGACGAGCGCTATCGCCAGCACCGCGAACTGCGCGATGATCAGGCGGCGCCGCTCGACCAGATCGCCCAACGGCACCAGCGCGAACAGGCCGATGGCGTAGCCCAACTGGGTTGCGGTGGGCACCAGCCCGGTCAGTCCGCCGGGAAGCTCGCGCTCGATCACGCCGAGCATCGGCTGGTTGTAATAGATGTTCGCCACCGCCAGTCCCGAAGAAACCGCCATTGCAAACGTCAGTCCTGAACCGATTTGTGTCGAAGCGGACCCCTCGGACGGGAGTGCGGATACCTTGTTCATGGTCTTGCCTCTGCGACAATGCTCCGGCCGGGTCCGTTATGCGATCCGGGTGCGGGGCGTGATTGCACGGCGACTATGGGGATGGATCAGTCTCGGGCGTAGACATACGATCGGTTATGTCGGCCTGACGGAAAGCGTGGCAACGAGCTTCGATGATGAGGAGGCTCACATGCAGGGCGCCCCCCCTCGGCGGCCGGCAGCAATAGCCATCAGTCGCATCGGCGGCACGGCAGGCTGCAAAACCGAAATCCGCGAAGATCGTTTCCCTTGAAAGGAGACGATCATGAGCCAGAACGCCGAAATGATTCATGAAGACGCGCTGCCCGGCCACGAGAGCAGGCTCGATCCCAAGCCGGATTGGCAACCGCGCTACCCCGGTTCCGGGCGGCTGCAAGACAAGGTCGCGATCGTCACGGGCGCCGACAGCGGCATCGGGCGGGCCGTCGCTGCGCTGTTCGCACGCGAAGGTGCGGATGTCGCTATCGTCTACCTTCTGGAAGACGACGATGCAGCGGAAACGAAGCGGATCGTCGAGAGCGAAGGACGAAAGGCCATTGCAATCCGCGCCGATGTTGGATCGCGCGAGGCCTGCGATCAGGCAGTGCGAAGAGCGATGGAGGTCTTCGGGCGGATCGATGTACTCGTCAACAATGCAGGCGAGCAGCATCCGGACAAGGACATTACCGAGATTTCCGAAGATCAGCTGCGCCGCACGTTTCAGACCAACATCTTCGGCATGTTCTTCATGGTTCAGGCCGCCCGACCGCATCTCGGGAACGGTGCGGCAATCATCAATTGTACCAGCGTTACGATGTACAAGGGCAGCGCCGAACTGCTCGATTACAGTTCGACGAAAGGCGCGATAACCGCCTTCACCCGTTCGCTGTCCGAAAACCTCGTCGGTGAAGGCATTCGCGTGAACGCCGTCGCTCCCGGCCCGATCTGGACGCCGCTCAATCCTTGCGGCGGCGCCAGCGAGGAGAAGCTCGAAAACTTCGGCGAGGATACGCCGATGGGTCGTCCCGGTCAGCCCAACGAAGTCGCGCCTTCCTTCCTGTTCCTTGCCTGCGAGGATTCCAGCTACATGAGCGGGCAGGTGCTGCATCCCAATGGCGGGGTCGTGGTGAACGGATAGCTGTTCGCACCCTGCCGGTCATTCAGTTTCGAAGCGGTAGGGATCGAAGCAGGGCGCGTCCGGGTCGGACGCGCCGTCCAGCGAGGCTTCCAGGATTTCCGCGGCCAGCGCAGCAAAAGCAATGCCGTTGCCGCCGAACCCCGCCGCGATCCAGAGATGTTCCATGTTACGGGCCGGACCGATCGCGGGGAGACCGTCAGGCGAACTGCCGAACGTCGCTGCCCATTCGCAGTCCCATTCTATCTTCTCTCGCCCGAGCATCTTTGCCAGCTTGGCGGCAATGGCGCCCGCCTTGCTGGGCAACAAGTGGTTTCGCACGTCGCTGTCGGCAATTTCGATATCCTCCCCGCCTGCGATGATCCTGCCTTCATTCCCTGCGCGTACGTAGAGATAAGGGTCGCTGGCCTCCCAGATCATGGCGTTCTCTTTCCAGAGCGGCGCAGTTTGGGGCGGGGTGGCGATCGCAAATGTCGAAAGCAGCGAGAAGGCATCGGGGAGGAACAGGCGAGCCCTTTCGTAGCCGGTCGCGAGAATGACGTTTCCGGCCACGAAGGATCGACCTTCCGTCGTCTCCAGTTCGATACCGCGCGGCAATGGATGGAGAGCGGCAATATCGACGGGATAGGCGAGCGATATCCCACGGTCCTGCGCACGAGCCAGCAAGGCATGACAGGTCCGGACCGGATCGATGGCGAACGTGCCGGTCGACACCAGGCCGGGCCTTGGCGCAATGCCGAAGCGCTCGGCCACGGTATCGGCTGCGAGAAACCGCGAAGGCAGACCGTGCTTTTGATGAAGCGCGGCTTCGGCGGCGAGAGCATCGATGCCCAACAGGTCGCCGGCGAGATAGAGAGTCGGGCTGTCCTGCTTCAGACTGCCGTCGAGGCCATCCAGGTGCCGACCGAAATGCTCCAGGGCGGCAAAGACGCGCTTCCATCGCCGCGCCGCTTCCTGCTCGCCAAGCCGGTTTGCGAGCGTCGTCAGGGGGACGTCCATCGCCCACATGAGCTGAGCCGTCGAGGCGGCCGTGCTTCCCGTCCCGGGCGCGCGGCGATCGCAGATCGCGACTGTACGACCATTTGCACGCAGCCGATCGGCGAGGATCGATCCCATGATGCCGCCGCCGAGGATGGCGATGTCGACATGACCGGAAGGCAGTTCGCCGGTAGCGGGTGGAGGCCGGTCCTTATCCCGCCACGGAACCTTTCCGCTCCGCAGGTCCCACGCTTCGGTGAGGGGAAGGGGCCTATTCCCGCCGCGGCCCGCCGTCATTCCATACGATCCAGAATGAGTTCGCCTTCCTCCTCTCCGTCCCAGTAGTGCGCGCGTTCGCCTGCAACTTCGATCAGCACGAGGCCCGGTGTTTCGGGACCCTCCGGCCACCAGCGATCGAGGCCGTTCGTCCAATGCCGGGCAAGCGCGGACTTGTCGCGGACTAGCCGCGCGTGACCTTCGACGGCGAGGAAGAACGGTCTCTGGCCGAGCAACCCGGACTTGCCCTGATAGGACAAAGTGACCTTGGGATCGGCCGCAATGTCGGCGACCATCAGCGTGCTTTCCTCGGTGAAGAACCAGGCGGTGCCGTCGTAGTCGACTTCGCGATTGTTGCTCATCGGCCGCGCTGCGATCGCTCCGCCTTGCGTATGGGTGGCGAGCATTGCAAAATCGATGTCCTTCATCTTGCCGGAAACTTCTGCAAGAGACCATGTCATCGGGATAATCCTCTTCCGGTTATGCCTGAGAAGACAACGCACGACAGACGCATTCGATGCGGAATTCCCGACGGGAAACCGCCTCGGCGAGGCCGTCGATCTCCGCCTCCGGGACGTGACGGGCGATTACGACCGACGCGCAGTTCAGGCCAGGTCGCGGATCCTGGGTTCACGTGGACTGGAGCGTTCCATGGAAGCTTCGTGAACCTGCGACAGGGTAGCATCTGCCGAAACTGAAAATCCTCTATCGCCCTCTACCGGCGATGAGATACCGCCACACGCCGATGGCATTGATGATCAGCAGGATCACGTTCTGCCAGCCGATTCCTTCGCTGTCCGGGTTCAGAAAGCCCCAGGCGATCAGGGCAAGGGAGCTGGAAACGAAGATCGCCATCGCCGTCCCGGTCCAGAGCCTGCCGAGGTTCAGCGAGACCAGCAGCGAAGCCAGCACGGCGGCACCGGCACCGTAATATTGCAAGGCGTCTCTCATCGCGTCCATTGTTGGAGAAATGGCGGGCGGTGCGTCCTGTTCCCTTGGTCGTTGCAAGCGCCGGGCCGTGGCCGGGCTGCGGTGCCTCGGCGGTCTCGGCCGGGAACCTTCGCACCGTTGCCATGCGTTCTACCCGGAGGCTCGGCCCACGCCGCTGCTGTTTCAAGGAGGCCGACATGACTGGCCAGATCGCCATTCGTCCTGTTTCCGTATGTCAGGATTCCGGCTCACGGAACCGTCACGACCGCGAGTCGAGGGCCGAGTTGACGCGCCGGCTTGCCACTTTGTGCGACGGCGGCGTAACCGGCGTAACCGGCGAAGACGGCATGCACGGGGCCGGCAATTTCTTTGTCCCTGACGATACCATGTTGGTCCGCCAAGCGACTGAAATGGGCATATTCGGCGAAGAGCAGCTGTTCGGGGGAGTCGTGCCGGAACGTTTCATGGCGACCAAGATCGTCAGTCACGGTCTGCCCTTCGAGGACTCGCCCGCCCCGGCTTGCTGGAACCGAGGCCTGGCGGCAGACCTGAAGGATACCGTCCTGCGCGGATTTTCCGTTTTCTCGTCTACCGATGCACAGAGCGCCGGACGACTGCTGCTCGAACAGGGGCCGATCCGGCTCAAGGACGTGGACGCCACTTCGGGGCAGGGGCAGACCGTCGTCGAGGACGGCGCTGCGCTCGACGCCGCGATTGCCGCGATCGACCCGGAAGTCTTGCAGCGATCGGGCCTCGTGATCGAGGAAAATCTCGTGGACGTGAAAACCTACAGTGCGGGCGTGGTGAGACTTTTCGGCCGATCCATCGCCTACTGGGGAACCCAGCAACTGACGCTCGGCAATGACGGCGAGGAAGTCTATGGCGGCTCGCGGCTGCATGTGGTGCGCGGTGGATGGAATGAACTGGAGGCGTCCGGACTGACCGGCGAACTGGCCGAAGTCGTCGTCAAGGCTCGCAGATACGACCGGGCCTGCTTCGCCGCTTATCCGCGCATGTTTTCCTCGCGCCGAAACTACGACGTGGCGACCGGACGCGATGCGCGGGGGCGAATGCGGATCGGCGTGCTGGAACAGAGCTGGCGTGCGGGCGGTGCCAGTGGGGCGGAAATCGCCGCCTTCGAAGCCTTTGCCGCAGATCCGTCGCGGACCGGCGTGGAGGCGGCGACCGTCGAGGTCCATGGCGTGGTGGGTGCGGCGCCTCCCGGGGCGGCAGTCTATTTCAGCGGGATCGATCCGGTGGTCGGCCCGATGAGCAAGTATACGGTGGTGGAATGAACGATGGGCGCCGTCCGGTCGCGATCGGAGTCAACGGAGAACAGATCGACGGAACGCTGCTCTCTCCCGCAAAGCTGATACCGGGCGTGCTGTTCGTCCATGGTTGGGGCGGATCGCAGGAGCAGGACATGGCGCGGGCGCAGGACATCGCGCAACTGGGCTGCATATGCTTCACGTTCGACTTGCGCGGGCATGCTCGCCATGACGACCGGCGCGGCAGCGTCACGCGGTCGGACGGCCTGGCCGACGTTCTGGCGGCCTATGATTTCCTGGCCGCGCAGGAGCAGGTTGACCGTTCCGCCATCGCCGTGGTGGGAACCAGCTATGGCGGCTATCTGGCCGCGCTGCTGACCATGCAGCGCCCCGTCGCCTGGCTCGCGCTGAGGGTTCCGGCGCTCTATCCGGACGATCACTGGGAGGTGCCCAAGGCGCAACTGCCGCGCGACGAGATCGTGCGCTATCGCAGCCATTTCCGCACCGGCCATCACGACCGGGCGCTGGCCGCCTGCGAAACCTTCGGCGGCGATGTGCTCATCGTCGAATCCGAGCACGACGACTACGTGCCCCACGCCGCGATCAGTTCCTTCATGGCGGCTTTCCAGCGCACCAATTCGCTCAGCTACCGCATTCTCAAGGGTGCCGATCATGCCTTGCAAGACGACAATTGCCGCAAGGCCTACAACGACCTCCTGCTGACCTGGATCGAGGAGATGGTGCGGCGCGGACGGCGTACGGAGGTCTGATTGGCCGAAGTTGGACGGCGAAAGGAACCGGGAGGCGCATCACGAATTGTTTCGCCGGACCCATCACCCGATGCAGGGGGCATATGAGATCGTCGAAACGCGCCGCACCGCTTCACAAGGTTCTTTCCCACAGCGCTGGCGGAGCAAGGACATGAGCTTTGCTTTCGCCAAGCCCGAGCGGCAGCAGCCTGAGCTGGGTGCCGAATTCACCGGGGACGGGACCCATTTCGCGATCTTTTCCGAGAATGCCGAGGCCATGGAACTGTGCCTGTTCTCGCCGGACGGCGCGGAGGAACTGGCGCGGCTGGAAATGCCCAGCCGGGAAGGCTCGATCTTCTCCGGCTACGTGCCGGATGTGAAGCCCGGGCAGCTCTACGGCTATCGCGCCCACGGCCCCTACGAGCCGGAGCAGGGCCATCGCTTCAACCCCAACAAGCTGCTGCTGGACCCTTATGCGCGCGAGATCGCCGGTGCGCTGCAATGGAACGATGCGCTTTGGGGTTACGATCTTTCGACCGGCGACGACCTTACTTTCGACGGTCGCGATTCCGCGCCGTTCATGGTCAAGGGCGTGGTGCAGGACCCGGCCTTCGACTGGGCGGGCGACAATTCCATCCGTCGCCCATGGGGAGAAACTCTGGTCTACGAAGCCCATGTGCGCGGGCTGACGATGAGCCACCCGGACGTTCCGGAGGAACTGCGCGGGACTTATGCGGGCATGGTCAGCCCGCCGATCCTGGACCATCTGCTCAAGCTCGGCGTTTCCGCGATCGAACTGCTCCCCTGTCAGTTCTTCCTCGACGACCGCATGCTGCTGGACAAGGGCCTGTCGAACTACTGGGGCTATCAGACGCTCGGCTATTTCGCGCCCGAGCCGCGCTATCTCGGTCCGACCCGGGGCAAGGCGCCTGCGATCCGCCAGTTCAAGGACATGGTGAAGCGCTTTCACCAGGCGGGGATCGAGGTCATCATGGACGTGGTCTACAACCACACGGCCGAAGGCTCCGAGCGCGGCCCGACGCTGTGTTTCCGGGGCCTCGACAACGCCAGCTACTATGCCCTCTCGCCCGAGAACCCGCGCTACAGCTTCGACCAGACCGGCACCGGCAATACGCTCAGCGTCGCCCATCCGATGGTCATCCGCATGGTACTCGATTCCCTGCGCTACTGGGTGCAGGCCATGCATGTGGACGGGTTCCGCTTCGACCTTGCCTCGACACTTGGGCGCGAGGCCATGGGCTTCGATCGCGAGGGCGGGTTCTTTGACGCGATCCGGCAGGACCCCATCCTCTCCGGCGTGAAGTTGATCGCCGAACCGTGGGACGTGGGCAGCGGCGGCTATCAGGTGGGCGGCTTCCCCTATCCGTTCCGCGAATGGAACGACAAGTTCCGCGACACCGCGCGGGGCTTCTGGCGCGGCGATCCGGCGCTGGTGGGCGATCTGGCCAACCACCTGATCGGCTCGCCGGAGCAGTTCAACCACTCCGATCGCGGGGCGACGTCCTCGGTCAACTTCCTTGCCGCGCATGACGGTTTCACTTTGCTCGATACGGTTTCCTACAACGACCGCCACAACGAGGCGAACGGGGAAGGCGGGGCCGACGGGCACGACAACAACCTCTCCGACAACATGGGCGCCGAGGGACCGACCGAGGATCAGGGCATCGATGCAGCCCGCGCCCAGCGTCGCCGCGCGATGCTGGCGACGCTGCTGCTCAGCCAGGGCGTGCCGATGATCCTCGCCGGGGACGAGTTGGGCAACAGCCAGCAGGGCAACAACAACGTCTATTGCCAGGACAACGAGACCGCCTGGATCGACTGGGCGGGCAAGGACGATGCCCTGCTGGACTTCTGCTCCCGGATGATCGGCTTCCGGCGCGACCATCCGGTGCTGTCGCAGGACAACTTCCTGAACGGAGATCCTGCCGAGGATGGCCGTGTCGAGATCGCCTGGCACCAGCCGGACGGCCGCGAAATGGACGCCGAGCTATGGGGCCAGGCCGAACTGCGGGTCGTGGGCTTTTTCCTGAGCTATTCCGGGCAGGAGGCGTTCGTCGAGGGCGAGCGGCCGCTGTTCATCGTGCTCAATGCCGGGGACGAAGTCACGTTCACCCTCCCGGAGCATAACGGCATCGCGCAGTGGCACCGAGTGCTCGACACCGCGCGCGGGGACGCCTTCGCGGCCGAGGCGGTGGCGAACGGAACCGCCGTCATCCCCGCCGCCAGCGTCTGCGTCTTCGCGCCGGAGTGAGCGGCATGGCCCATTTTTCGCAGTCCTGGGGCGCCGAGCCGCTGCCTGACGGACGCTGGCGTTTCAGTCTCTGGGCGCCCGGCGCGAGGGCAGTCTCGGTGGCGCTCGCTATCGGTCCGGCCGCGCTGGCAAGCGAGGCGAACGGCTGGTGGCGCGGCGAGACCGCAGCCGCGCCGGGCGAGGCCTATCGCTTCGTCGTCGATGGAACCGCCTATCCCGATCCTGCGTCGCGCGGCCAGCAGGGCGACGTTCACGGGCCTTCGCTGCTGGTCGATCCCGGCACTTTCGCGTGGCAGAGCGCGTGGAGCGGCCTGCCGTGGAGCGAGGCGGTCGTCTACGAACTGCATCTCGGCACTTTCACGGAGACCGGCACTTTTGCCGCCGCGGCCGAGGAACTGCCGCGCCTGCGGGACCTTGGCATCACCTTGGTGGAACTCCTGCCGGTCGCCCAGTTCGACGGGAAACGCGGCTGGGGCTATGACGGCGTGCTGCCTTACGCGCCGCACAATGCCTATGGCAGCCCGGACGATTTCCGGCGCTTCGTCGACAAGGCCCATGCGCTGGGCATGGGGGTGCTGCTGGACGTCGTCTACAACCACCTCGGCCCCTCGGGAAACTACCTTGCGGCCTGGTGCCCGGCGTTTTTCCATGCCGAACGCCGCTCGCCGTGGGGGCAGGGCATCGCCTACGAAACGCCCGCCGTGCGCGACTACTTCATCGAGAACGCGCTTTACTGGCTGAGCGAATACCGGCTCGACGGACTGCGGCTCGATGCGGTCCATGCCATCGAGGACCATTGCGCCGTCCATTTCCTCGACGAACTGGGCGCGCGTGTGCGTGCCGCGGAATGGGGCAGGCCGATTCACCTCGTCACCGAGGACGAGCGCAACCTAGCGCGCTATTTTGCGCCCGGCGCGCCCTTCGACGCGACCTGGAACGACGACTGGCACCATGCCGTCCACTGCCTGCTCACCGGCGAGGACGAGGCCTATTACGCGCCTTTCGCGGTCGATCCGCAGGCCGATATCGAAACCGCCTTGCGCGACGGCTATGTCGAGCAGGGACAACCGCGCCCGGCCTCGAAACATCCTCGCGGCGAGCCTTCCGCCTCCTTGCCACGCACGGCTTTCGTGAATTTCCTCGGCAATCACGATCAGGTCGGCAACCGTGCGCGGGGCGAGCGTCTGCACCACCTCGTCACCGACCATACTGCCTTTCGCGTCGTCACCGCGCTGACTCTGCTCGCGCCGTCCGTGCCGATGATTTTCATGGGCGACGAGTTCCTCACCGATGCACCGTTCCTGTTCTTCGCGGACTTTACCGGCGACCTTGCCGAAGCTGTCCGCAAGGGCCGCGCGGAAGAATTCGCGCAGTTCGAGGCCTTCGGCGGCGAAGTCCCCGATCCGATATCGCCCGAGACCTTCGCGGCCTCGAAGATCGGCCGTCCGCTGCGCAAGGAGCAGCTTGAGCACGTGCGCTTCATCGGCGATCTCCTTGCCCTGCGCCGTTCCCATGTCATGCCGCTGCTGGCCGCGAATGCTGGGCCGCAGGTCGAGGTGGTACGGGAAGGCGCTACGATCGACGCCACCTGGAACTTCGGAAAAGCACGCCTCGCCTTGCGGGCCCGGCTCGGTGAGGGGAGTTTCGCCCCGCACGACGATCCCCTGCTCGTCATCGCAGATGAGACAAGTCCTTTCGCCTTTTCCGCCGCTCTCCTGCCGGAGCGTACCGCATGAACGGCTCTCCCCCTTTCGTCGCCACTTACCGCCTGCAACTCCGCAACGGCGTCGACCTCGATCAGGCGCGGGAGCTGCTGCTCTGGCTGGCCGAGCTGGGCATCAGCCATCTCTACCTGTCGCCGCTGTTTCATGCAGCCTCCGGCTCCACTCACGGCTATGACGTGATCGATCCCAATACCGTAGATCCTGTGCTGGGCGGGGAGGCGGCCTTCCTCGCTCTCAGCGATGCGGCGCGAGCGGCGGGGATCGGGCTGGTGCTCGACATCGTGCCCAATCACATGGCGTTCGTCCCGGAAAACCCCTTCATCGCGGATATCCTGCGCCATGGCCGGGACAGCCGCTTCGCCGAGGTCTTCGACATCGACTGGGACAAGGGAGCGCTGCATTTCCCGGTGCTGGACGGCATGGTCGAGGATGTGCTCGAAAGCGGGCAGATCGTCGTGACCGGCACTGCGCAAGATCCCGCGCTGGCAATCTACGGAGCGGCCTATCCGCTGCGCCGGACACCGCTGGCGCAGCGGCTGGTAGAAGACGGCGGGCTCGATGCGCCGACCCTGGCGGCGCTGCTTTCCGAACAAGGGTGGTCGGTCGGAGACTGGCGCGAGACGGCGGATGCGATCAGCCATCGCCGCTTTTTCAACATCACCGGCCTGATCGGCGTGCGTCAGGAAGACGCCGAGGTTTTCGACCTGACCCACCGCTGGATCGTGGCGCAAGTGCAAGCCGGACGTATCCAGGGCCTCCGGGTGGACCATATCGACGGGCTGGCGCGCCCCGGCGGCTATCTCCAGCGGCTTCGCGATGCCGTGGGAACCGTGCCGATCTGGGCCGAGAAGATCGTCAAGCCGGGCGAGAGTATCCCGGAATACTGGCCGATCGAAGGCATGACCGGCTACGAGTTCATGACGCCCGTGACCCGGCTGCTCACGGACGCGGCCGGCCTTTCCGCCATGCGGGAAGTCGCCGTGGGGGCGGTGCCGGAGGACATGCAGGCGGAAGTGCGAAAGGTGCGCGAGGAACTGCTCGGCGCGATGCTCGCCCCCGAACTGCGGCGCGTCGGAGCCGCTGCGGCGGCGGCACTTGCGGCGCCCGCCGAGGCGCCCACCAAGGCCCAGGGCGAGGTCGCCGAAGCCGTCGCGGATCTGGCCGTTCGCTGGCCGGTCTATCGGTCCTATGCGGCGGATGGCTTTCCGCTCGATCCCTGGTTCGAAGCCTTGCGCGGTCCCGGTTTGCCCGGGGCGCTGCTCGATCTGCTCTGCGCTTCCGACAAGGATGAGGCGGCTCGGGACTTCGCAGGTCGGTTCGAACAACTGACCGGCGCCCTGACGGCCAAATCCGAGGAAGACACCGTGTTCTTCCGGATGACGGCCTACCTTCCTTTTTGCGAGGTCGGCGCGGAGCCGGACCTGACCGCAATGACGGTCGGCGACTTTTCCAGCCTCATGCAGGACCGGGCCGCGCGCTGGCCTCTCGGCCTGAACGCGCTTTCGACGCATGATACCAAGCGCTCCGCCGATGCGCGCGCGGCAGTCATCGCGCTGAGCCATTTTCCGGACTTCGCCGAACGATTGCTGAGCACGGCCAGGGAAAGCGCGAAGAGGCATGATCTCCCGCCACGCTGGGGGCTGTATGTTCTGCAATCGGCGCTGATGCTGCGCGGCGAACCGGCTGCGTCCGAACGCCTGTCGGCGCACCTGTCGAAAGCGATGCGCGAGGCCAAGGACCTGTCGCAGCACGAAACGCCAGACGAGGATGCCGAAGGCAGGCTTGCCGATCTCGGCCGCGAACTGCTGGACGCTGTCGAAAAGGGGGAGGGCGGCGAGGTCGACGAATGGAGCCGGTTCGAAAGGCGCCGCGAACAAATCGTGCTGGCACACGTCGTGCTCCAACTGACGGCACCTGGAATTCCCGACATCTATCAGGGCTGCGAACTGATGGCCTCGCATCTCACCGACCCGGACAATCGCCGCGCCGTGGATTTTGCCGGACTCGCACAGGATGAAAGCGCGTCTTCTTCGCTTTCAGCGCGCAAGCGGAACCTCACCCGCACGCTGCTGCATCTGCGGCAGACCTATGCAGAACTCTTCACGAGAGGCGATTATGCCCTGACCGAGGAAACCGACCGGTGGCGCATCGTTCGCACGCTCGGGAGCAAGGCGATCGTCGTGGAGATGCCGCTGCCGCACGGGACTGTCCAGGGCGGATGGCAGGTGAGCGTGCTCGAGTGAACGGGCAGACCGGCATCGGAATGCTCTTCGTCAAGCAAGACTGGTTCGCAAGCGAATGCCCCGATCCTGAAACAGGAAATTCAATCCTTCGCCCTTAGCGCGCCCAGCACCAGTGCACGGTAACTGCGCTCACGGACGCCGTGGGGTTCGGCCAGTCCCAAGCGTTCGAGCGCTTCGGTCTCCTCCGCGCGAGGTTCGGTGACGGCAAATCCGCGCGCCATCAGCCCGGCCAGGGCGGCGGGACGATGTGCGGCCTGTGACAGGGACTGAAGCGCAGGCAAAAGCCGCTGCTCTACGGCGGTAAAGTCGGTGCCGAACGGATAGGGCGTGAACTCGGCGACAGGCAGGGCCGATTGGAGCCGGTCGGGCAAGTTGTTCCGGTTGATTTCGTCCGGCATCCAGTCCGCCCCGAGTTTCCCCGCTTTACGCGCCGTTTTCAGCAGTTCGTCCTGAAACCGGCTGTCGGCGATGGCAATGAGGCGCTGGATCACCCTCTCGTCGCTTATCCCGCGCAGGTCCGCGATGCCGTATTCGGTCACCACGATATCGCGCAAATGGCGCGGGATCGTCTCGTGGCCATAGGACCACATGATGTTGGAGCGAAGCTCTCCTTCATGCATGCGCGTTGCCGGAAGCGTGATGATCGAGCGCGCGCCCTCCAGTTCCAGCGCCTGGGCGACGAAGTTGTACTGGCCGCCGACACCGCTGACCACGCGCCCGTCCTCCAGCCCGTCCGAGACGGTCGCACCCAGCAGCGTCACCATCATCGCGCTGTTGACGAAGCGGGCGTCGACGCGGGCGGCGCGCTTTGCCTGCTCGTCGCCGTAGAGCGCGTTGATCCAGGAAATCCCGCGCATATGGATGCGGCCCCGGGTCTCCTCGTCCATTTCGCGCAGGGCGGCATAGAAGGCGCGCGGGCCGACGAAGAAGCCGCCGTGCAGCACGGCCCCTTCGACCTCGCGCTTGAGGATACCCGCGCGCAGCAGTTCGAGGAAGCCGTCGACCAGCATTTCGGTCGGCGCATACAGACCGCGCTCGAACGGCGCCGTTTCGGCGGGCGGGCGCGTTCCGGTCGTGAGGTCTGCAAGCGTGGAGGCAAACCGTTCAGGTTCGCGGTGTCTGACGATCAGAGCATGGGCCACCGCATCGCCGATCTCGCCGATGCCGATCTGCAACGAGCCGCCGTCGGCAACCAGCGAGGCGACATGCATGCCGATCGCATGCTGCTCCGGGCCGATCGGCTGCTTGGGCGGGCCGAACAGCGGAAAGCGGGTTTCCGCACTGTCGAGGATCATCGCGAAACGGCCGGCGGGGATTTCCGCAGGACCGGTCATGAACGGGAGTTCGTCGTTGACCTGGCCGACGAGCAGGAAGTCGGCCTTGCCCGCATCGCGCGCCGCCAGCAGGTCGAGCGTCATGTCGGTGTTGCAGCTCAGGCTGAAGCGGTCGCCCTGCCGGGAGACGATCTGGGCGATCACATTGACGCCCTGGTCGATCAGGCAGCGCATGGCATGGGTATAGTTGACCGAGATGTAGCTGCGCTGCGCCGTTTCGCTGCCGAGACGGCTGCCCGCCTGAAAGAAGAATTCGTTGACTGCGATATTGGGCGGCATGTCTTCGGCACGCTGGGCCGCGGCATAGGCAAATTCGGGATAGCCCCCCATGGTTCGCTCGAACACGGGTTCGAGGAAACGCCGTTCCAGTTCACTCCGGAGCGGAGGCCGCTCAAGCGTCAGCGCGGTGAAGATCGAGAGGCTGATGGCGGGATCGGCGCGGGCCATCTCGAATAGTGCATTGGCGATATGAGGCGCCTTGCCCAGCCCCAGCGGCAGGCCGAGAACGACGTGTCCGTTGGTTTGCTCGACAATGCGCCGGGCGATCTCGTCCGGGTCGGACAGGGTGATGCTCACCGAAAGGCATCCCACCCTAAATCGGGAGCGAAGCGGGCGCCGTAACGCTGTTCCAGCGCGCGAAGCGTGGTAACGACCTCCTCGACGCCGCGCTGCTTTGCGTAATGGATCGGCCCGCCTCTGAAAGGCGCGAAGCCGGTGCCGAAGATCATGGCCGCATCGATCACATCGGGATCGTCGCTGACCTT
>PJTY01000512.1_pt1 | contig 19366 bp, 14 predicted proteins | sample 1512121 | NCBI WGS metagenome assembly PJTY01 (sample SAMN08177680, study PRJNA422409) | Soil metagenome, whole genome shotgun sequencing project. | isolation source: Soil enriched (2) on filter paper: alkali lignin treatment | place: USA: Madison | collected 2015-01-15 | reverse complement strand
GCCGGTTTCCTTGACCTTCTGCGCGGTATAGCTGAACGGCGCATCCCAGGACCAGGCATCGGTGCCGGTGACGCGCACGCCCCGCTCGGTCAGGTAGATGGTCGCCTCATAGCCCATGCCGCAGCCGCGATTAACATAGTCGGGCTGGCCCAGCGCCGTGCCGGCCGCGGTGTTGACCAGCACGATGTCGAGCGGCTGGAGGCTGTGGCCAATACGGGCCAGCTCCACCTCGACATCGGCGGCGGTGACGACATAGCCATCGGGAAAATGCCGGAAATCGAGCTTCACGCCGGGCTGGAAACACCATTCCAGCGGCACCTCGTCGATCGTGATCGACCGCTGCGGTTCGCCGTCGCGGCCATCCATGGTGGGATGGAAATGATAGGGCGCGTCCAGATGCGTGCCGTTATGGGTCGTGAGCGTAACCCATTCCGCGGCGGCGAAACCCGCGCCGTCCGGTGTATCTTCCGCCGTCACGCCGGGAAAAAAATGCTGGAGCTCGGCGACGGTTTCGCCATGCGCCTGGTAGGTGATCTTGGGCCGAAGAAACGGCGGATCGGAAACCACATCATTGTCGAGCGTGATCGACAGATCGACGAAACGGCGGGTCATCGGGGTATTCCTTGAAAAACGGGATATGATGAAATCATGCGGCCAGAGCCGCGCGAAGAGCGGGAGGCGTGACGATCAAGGCGAGAATGGCACCATAGGTCGACTTGAAGAGCAGAGCAGGGATTGGGGCGATAATCTCCATACCCGTCAGCCAGACCAATCCGGCAACCAAAGCTGTGCCGATACCGGCTGATGCCCCTGCCAATACCAGCCCGCGCACCAGCAGATTGCGCGGAAGGATGGTGCTATGAGGGACAGGAGCCAAAACGCCCTTTTTGAGCTTTTTGTGGGCGATCGCGCCGGGGATGAGAACGCTCATCAGGGCGATCATGAAGCTCTGTGGCAGAAAGTCGAACACCCATCGCCCCAAGCCCCAGCTCTCCACCGGCTGGTGGAGGCCAAACACCACAAGGAAGATCAGCAGCGACAGCATGGCGTTGATCGCCATGCTGATGCGCGTCTCCTTGCGGACATAGGCGTCAATGACCGCCATGCCTGTCATTATCGGGCATGCCCGCCTAAGGTCTCGGCGAACCAGTCCGAGATGAGGTCGCGGCCATAGGCCATATTGTCGGCACCGACATGTTCGACGCCGCCTTCTCGCGCGGTGAAAATGACCTTCTCGCGCCGGGGCGAATTGACCAGCTGATCATAAAGATCATCGGCGTAGGAAACGCTGATCTGCCGATCGTCTCCGCCATGAGTGACGAGGAATGGTACCTTGATGCTGTCCATATGGCCATTGAGGTTCATCGCTTGCGACTTCGTCAGGAAATCCTCCTGATCGCTGGCACCGAACGCCCAATGGACATGCGCCCAATAATGGGGAACCGGGTTCTCGCCCTCGCGAGACATGCGCTTGTCCTGCACTTCGCGCCAATTATGGTTGGCACCCCAGACCGCGCCGCTGGCAAAGCGCGGTTCATAGGCGACGGCGCGCGGCGCGAAATGCCCGCCCAGCGAAATGCCGGTCATGCCGATCGCTTTTGGATCGACTTCGGGCTGTTGCTCGAGCCAGTCGACGGCCTTGCTGGCCCAGCTTTCGCTGTGCGGATCGACAGGGAGGCCTTGCAGTCGCAGCGCTTCGCCTGATCCGGGCTGATCCACGCAAAGGGTAGATATGCCGCGCCGAGCCAGCTGTTCGGGGAGCCGGCTCCAGTACAGCAATTCCTTGCAGCTATCGAGGCCATTGCAGAACACCACCACGGGCTTCCTGCCGTCGCCGGGCGCGCGGGTGAAAAGCGCGGGCATGGTTCCGGTCTCAAGCGGAATTTCAACGCGTTCTCGATTGATCTGGCCAAGCGCAGTCGATCGATCGAAGGCCGTTCGCGCCTTGGCATAGGTCGCCTCGCGTCCCGGCGCGCCATGCCCCTGCATCCGTTCGGCCGTTATCAGATAGAGCGACGCACGTTCCAGCTTGTTCGAGGCAGAGAAATAGCGCCCCTTGGCCTCATCTTCACCGGCGAGTTCCAGCAGCTTGTCGCCCATTGCCGCCCAGGCCTTCATGAACTGGGGCGTGCCGGCGTCTGCGCCGCTATTGGCGGCATCGCGGATCGGCTGACACATGTCGATGATTTCGCCGAGTTGGGCGCCCGACTCCATCGCGATCGAGATCGAGAGGTTCCAGATATAGTTGGGGAAATATTCGAACAGCGCCATGGCTCAGGCCTCCAACGGCTGGAAGAGGCCCTTGTCGGCCTCGGGATGCGGCATGGTCTGCGGACCACCTGTGCCGATGCCCCACTGATCCATAACCTTGGGCCCTGGCACATGAACCTGCGGCTGATGTTCCTCGAAATCGACGTCCTCCAGTTCTGAAGTATATTCGACGGCGAAGCCTGCAGGCGTGGTGAAATAGCTGAACGTATTATTCCCCGCCGTGTGTCGGCCGGGACCCCAGCGGATGTCCGTCCCCTTTAACTTCAGCCGATTGATGCCGACCATCATGTCATCGACGCTAAGCATGTCGTAGGCGACATGGTTGAGACAGGGAGGCCCCGGAAGGATGGCCAGCCGATGATGGGCAGCATTGCAGCGCAGGAAGCACATGAAATCGCCCAGCCAGTCGCTGATCTTGAATCCCAGCACGTCGACGAAGAAGCGCACCAGGGCTTGATGGTCGGGAGAATGAAGGACGATGTGACTGATTTTCTGCGGGACGCCTTCCCAGCGAGAAAGCGTACGCGCGCTACGGGGCTCGACATCACTCGAAATCTCGAACGGCAGGCCGTCTGGCGAGAAGAAGCGAAAGCCATAGCCGCCCGCCAGAGTCGCCAGGTTGCGCGGCGGAAAGATGATTCGGCAGCCGGCAGTGACCACCTTGTCATGCAGTGCATCGACATCGGCTTGGCTTTCGGCGGCAAGAGCGATCACGTCAACGCGACGATCTTCGCTCCCGCGCAGGCGCACGACATAGGGTTCTTCGCCGCCATCGGCCGCAAAATATACCATGCCGTCCTTCTCGCCGACTTCGACCAATTTCCATTGATCAGCGTAAAAGCTTCGCTCGGCAGCCAGGTCGGGAACGCCGTAGCCGACATAGCGAATTTCAGAAACGCGGCTCATCAGATAACTCCTTGGGTAAATGCATGGGAGGCGGACTGCCGCCTCAGATCGGCTCGGCGATCATCTCGAACATTTCATGGGTGGCCGCCGCGTTATCGACAGGCGGCCCCTTGCCGATTTGACCGTGGCAGATGGCAAGGCTGGCACGCACGATATAGGCGCACCGTTCGAACCGACGGGCATGATAGGCTTCAAAAACGCTCTCCAGAGCGTCATGATTGGAGAGTTCATCGGCCAGGACCAGGCTGTCTTCGATCGCCATACCCGCGCCCTGTCCCAGATGCGGCGTGGTCGCGTGGACTGCGTCTCCCAACAGGACGATCCTGCCCTTGTGCCATGGCCCTTCGACCAGCAGGCCTTCCAGTGGGCGGTAGACCACGGCGCTATCTTGTGTGATCTCTTGCGCCAGCGCCTGAATGGCTGGCGCGGTCCCCGAAAGCTTGGCACGCATGACCGCTGCCAGTCCTTCGAGCGGATAGCGCGGATTGTCGGGTTCGGGCGTCGTCGCATACATGTACATGAGCGCGTCCGAAATGGGCACGAGACCAACGCCGATAGGGCCGTTATAGACTTGCAGCGCATCAAGCTCGGCCGGGCGGGCGAAATTGTAACGCCACACGGCCTGGCCAGTGAATTGGGGCTTGGGTGCATCGGGGAAAATGAGGTCGCGCGTCTGCGAATAGACGCCGTCCGCACCTACAACCAGATCATAGCGATCGCTGCCGCCATCCGAAAAATCGACAGTCACGCCGTCGGCTCCGTCGACGATGCGCTCGGCTGTTACGCCAAGCCGAACGGTCGCACCGCTGGACAGCGTACGATCACCCAGAACCTTGTGGAGCGCTGGGCGACCGATGCCGACATTGGCGGGCTTCCCTTCGACCAGTCGCGGCGAAGGGACACGGGCAATCTTCGCCCCGTTAGGAAGGAAGATCTCGATCGCGTCGAAGCCGACTCCTGCCGACAAATAATCGTCGAGAAGGCCGAGCTGCGCCATCGCCCGAACAACATTGGATTGCTGGATGATGCCGACGCCATAAACAGACCAGTCAGGGTCACGTTCGATAACATCGACCTGATGCCCCTTGGCGCGCAGGGCGATCGCAGCCGTCAGGCCCCCGATACCGCCGCCAATGACCAATATGCGCTGCGCTTCCAAGTCTCGCTCTCCTCCAATTTGTTCTGGGGAGAGTTTAGGACGCGCTTTTCAATATCAAAATTCGATTGTTTGGATCATAGTTTATCCATTTTGTGGATTATTTGCTATCCGTCGCAATTGTTCTCGAAACCAGAAAAGCCCTTCGTCAGCAGCGCGCGTCTGATGAAACTGCACCAACTCCTGCATCACCGGGAAGGCAAAGGGCATCGGCACCGATGTGAGCGGAAAAAGGCGCATGGCCGCCCGTGCAAGACGTTCGTGCATGACCGCCAGCCGCTGGGTGCCCACCAGCAGCCAGGGAACCGTTGTGAATGACGAAGCCGAGATTTCGATCCGGCGATGCTTGCCCATCAGCGCGAGATGTCGATCGGCAAAAGCTATATTGGAACGCGAGCCAATGGCGACGCCGATGTGGCCCGCGCCCAGGAAGCGCGCTTCGTCGAGTGGCGTCTGGAGCAAGGGGTTGTCCTCCCACCCGACTACGACATGCTCTTCCTCGAACAGCAATTCTGTTGGATGATCGGCTGAGAGAAATTCGCGCGGACTGATCATCAGATCCGCCTTGCCATCACCGATCAGTTCGGAGCTGTGCTGATCAGGCGATATCAGTTGCAGCCTTACGCCGGGGGCCAAGTTGGAAAGGTCGGCCATCAAGGGAGCGACAAGCGCTGTGATCACATAGTCGGACGCGATGACCTTGAAGGTCCGCTGCGAGTTGGCAGGATCGAAGGAGGCCGACGTTGCGAGCAAGGTTTCAATCCCGCCCAGGCATTCGCGCACCAGCGGCGCCAGGCTTTCTGCAAAGGCGGTCGGGTACATCCGCTTGCCGTGGGTCACCAACAGAGGGTCACCGAAATAGTCACGCAGCCTGGACAGGGCAGCACTCATGGCGGGCTGGCTCAGATGCATCTGCCGCGCCGCGCCGGACACCGAATGCGTTTGCATGAGCCCTTCGAAGACAGCGAGAAGATTGAGGTCGAGACCGCGGAAACGCATGATCCATCCATTCCATGATTGGATAACGATAAGATCAAATGATTTAACCTATGGACCATAACTGATCTACTCTTTCCTCACAGATGCGTCGGAATAGGCGCGCACATCAGGAGAGGAGACAGGCATGAAGGCGGCCCTACTGGCGACAGCTGCAGCGATATTGATCCCGGTTACGCCGGCCTTGGCACAGGAGCAGGGCGGCGGCGAGGAAGTGCAGGCCGAGGTGTCCGGCATCGCCGACATCATCGTCACAGCGCAGCGGCGTAGCGAAAATTTGCAGAAGGCCGCGATCGCGGTCAGCGCAGTGGCCGGCGATACGCTCGTCAAGCAAAGCATCACCCAGGCCAATGATCTCACCCGGGTCGTGCCCGCGCTCCAGGTGGCGCCTGCGGCGTCCTTCACCCAGATCTATCTGCGCGGCGTCGGCACCTTTGGCGCCAATGCCTTTGCGGAGCAGGGCGTCGCCTTCAATCTCGATGGCGTTTATCTGTCTCGCCCAGCTGCACCGGCCGGGCTCTTCTATGATCTTGAGCGCGTCGAGGTGCTCAAGGGCCCGCAGGGCACGCTTTATGGTCGCAACGCCACCGGCGGCGCCGTCAACGTGATCACCGCCAAGCCCAAGCTTGGTGAGACGTCGGGCTATATCAACGCGGAATATGGCAATTACGATGCCATCAAGGGTTCGGCCGCGCTCAACCTGCCCCTGGGCGAGAAGCTCGCTTTGCGTGTTGCAGGCCAATATGTGAAGCGCGTCGGCTATTACAGCGATGGCTATGATGACGAGGATACCCAGGCCGTCCGCGCCCAATTGCGTGGCGAGACTGGCACCGGCCTCGATGCCACCTTGTCGGTCGATTATGCGCATGTGGGCGGAATGGGCTCGGGCGGCACGATCATGCCGCTGCTCGACGGGAAGCATCGGCTCGGGCCCAGCGATCCCCGTGTCATCGCCGCCTATGTAGCTCGCTCGCCAACGCCGCCGGTCCCCCAGGCGATCGCCAGCGATGATGGCTATCAGGATAATGACTTCTTCGGCGCAGCGCTGACGCTCAACGCGGATCTCGGCTTTGCGACGCTCACCGTCATTCCCGCCTATCGCAAGACGGATCTCGACTTTCGCTCCTATGCCTCGAGTTTCCTGATCGACGTCCAGGAAAAGTCGAGCCAGATGTCACTCGAGACCCGACTGGGCGGGCATAGCGGCCCCCTCGAATGGGTCGTTGGCGGCTATTATTTCGCCGAAGATGTGAGCGCCCGGCAGCTATTCGACCAGGCCAGCAATGGCACTCGGATCAACTCGGAACTGGAAACCGAAAGCCTCGCGGCCTTCGGTCAGGCGACTTTTTCGGTAACCGACAGATTCCGGCTGACAGGCGGGCTGCGTTACACAACCGATGCGAAACGCCAGGCAACCGAGGCGCATACGCTTCCCTTCGTCGGTTTCGTCAATCCCGCGCAGGGTAACTTCACCCCGATCATTCTCGACATCGTCAGCTATCCGCGCACCGACGTGGATTTCAACAAGGTCACATGGAAGGCGGGCGTGGAATATGACGCCGGACCGCGTTCGTTGCTGTACGCGTCGGTTGCCACCGGTTTCAAATCGGGCGCGCTGTTTGCGGCGACGGGGCGCAACTATTCAGCGCCGGAAAACATGACCGCCTACACCATCGGCTCGAAGAATCGCTTCTTCGACAATAAGGTTCAGCTGAACGCGGAAGCGTTCCTCTGGAAATATAAGGACCAGCAGATTTCGCATCTGGGCCCGGTCCAGATTGCCAGCACGCCGGCAGGCGCGATCTATGGTCCGGTCTTCACCACTGAAAATGCGGGCAAGTCGACCATCTACGGTCTTGAACTGGAGGCACTATTCCAGCCGACGAGCAATGACCAGTTTTCAGCCAATATCCAGTATCTGCACAGCAAATATGATGAGCTGACCTATCAGGCCTATTCGACGACCGGCACGGCGCCCGTCATCGGCTGCGCGGTGACCCCCACGAGCCAGACCGGCGCTTCGCCCGCTGCCCGCATCTATGATGTGGATTGTTCGGGCCGACCGCTGGTCAACGCGCCCAGGTGGGTGTTCAATCTGGGCTATGAACATAGCTTCCAGCTTGGCGATCATGGCAAGCTGATTGCGGCAGCTGATACACGGATCGAAACGTCCCGCTATCTCTCGCTCGATTTCCTCGAGCTGGGGCGGCAGGGCTCCTACATGATGTCCAATGCGCGGCTCACCTACGAAAGCCCGTCGGGCAATTTCTCCCTGACCGGCTTCATCAACAATATTGAGAATGAGCTGGTGTTTGCCAATTCGCTGCAGAGTCCGGCGAAGCCCGGCGTCATTTACAACCAGCTGAGGCCGCCCCGCACCTATGGCGTGCGCGCCGGTTTCCGCTTCTAGTCGATCCCAAATCCGCTCGCGCGTCAGCCCCTGGCTCGCGCGAGCGTCAGGAGAATATATGGGTACAGAACCCGGCACCTCATTCCGTCGGATCGTAACCGGCCATGATGCAGATCGACGATCGCGCATCGCCAGCGATGCGCCCCCGGTCCGGGTTTTCGACAATCTGGGCGAGGAAGGCCTCGTGTTCCACGAAGTATGGAATACCAGGCAGACGCCCGCCATCCTTGATAGGAACGACGCCGAACCTGCAGAAACGCATCTGCTTTTGGCGCCGCCGCCGGGCGGGACGCGTATCCGTGTCCTGGACATCCCGCCGGAGCAAGCCGGGGCAGATTTCGATGCCGTGTTCGATGCGATTGGCGGCAGCGACGCGCATGTCGGCAAGACATCTAATCGGCATGCCAGTTTCCATCGGACTCGTTCGATCGATTACGGCATCCTGCTCTCGGGCAGCATCACATTGATGATGGACGAGGGCGAGACCATTGCCCATGCCGGCGACATCATCATTCAGCGTGGCACCAATCATGGCTGGATCAACCGTTCCGGCGCACCTTGCCGGATCGCCTTCATCCTCATCGACGGCGTCTTCGACGACGATCTGGCATGACCCTGCTGGTTACCGGGGCATCCGGTTTTGTCGGCCGCCAAGTGGCGAGCCTGTTGGCGGATGAGGGTGGCTATGGCGCCGTCAGGCTGACGGATCTAACTGCGCCTCCCATACCGATCGGCAGCGGATTTGAAGCCGTCGCTTTCGACCTGGCCACCACGGAGCATCTCGACGCGCTGCTCGAAGGGGTCGACCGCGTCATCCATCTCGCCGCCGTTCCTGGAGGTGCGACGGAGCAGACGCCTGGATTTGCGCGCCGCATCAATGTCGATGCCCCGCTCGCCATCCTCGAGCATCTGGACCAGGCCAAGCGCCCGTGCCGCTTCGTCTATGCCAGTTCGATCGCCATACTAGGGCCGACGCCCTTACCCGTCGATGACGAGACGGTGCCTGCGCCGGCCACCCTTTACGGCGCACATAAGCGCATGATCGAGATCGCACTGGCGCAATTTGCTCGTCGCGGGAGCATCAAAGCTGTCGGATTGCGTTTGCCAGGTATCGTTGCCCGCCCCATGGGCCCAAGCGGTCTCGCCTCTGCCTTCATGAGTGACCTCTTCCATGCGGCGCTGGAACAGCGGCCGATGACCTTGCCCGTGTCGGCAGATGCGAGCATCTGGATATTGTCTGCGCGGCGGGCCGCCTGGAATCTGATCCATGCGCTTCATTGCGGTATCGAGCACGGCATAAGCCTGACCTGCCCGGCTCTGCATGTAACTATTGGACAATTGATCCAGCAGCTGTTTCCAGACCCGGCTCAGGTCCGCCATGCACCCGATCCTGAGCTTCAACGCCTGTTCGGATCCCAGCCCGCTCTTGTAACGCCATCAGCGGCAGAGGCCGGCTTCCAATCCGACGAAAGTCTCGAGGCGTTGACTGCTTCGGTGTTTGCCTCGCTTCGCGCTGAGGCGCCCTCTATTGTCCTATAGCGCGACCCGCCGGCATCGACGGATCACGGCCTAGGAAGAGCTCCGCCACGAGGCTACGAAACCAGACGATTGCCGGATCGCGATCGACACGCCGATGCCAGAATTGCTGGAGGCTTATCAGAGGCGTCTCGAATGGCGGCGGCAAGAGCTTGAGTGGCGCCATGGTGGCGAAGATGGCGGCGACCGCATGCGGAACGGTCGAAATGAGGTCGGACCCGGCGACAAGCAGCGGAACGCTCATGAAATGGGGCGATTGAAGCTGAATACGCCGGGATAGGCCAAGCTGATGCATTCGGATTTCCACCAGTTCCTGGCTCCGTCCCTTCTGCGACACCAGGATATGGCCGAGTCCCAGAAATTGCTCGAGTGAAAGCGCGTCGCCCACGTCAGGATGATCCTTGCGCACGATGCAGCTGAAGGGGTGCTCGAACAATGTCTGACACAGGAAATTGCTGCCCTGGAGATCCGGGAAATAGCCCAGCGCCATATCCACCACCCCGTCGGACATGGCGCGCTCCAGTTCATGGGGCGGCATCGAGTGGGAGCGCAGCGTCGCACGCGGCGCGCGTTCTTTCAGCACCTCCAGCAAGGTCGGCAGGAACACGAGCTCGCCAATGTCGGATGTGCTGATCGAAAAGCAGCGTTCGGCATTGAGCGGGTCAAAGACTGGCAGCCCCAGCAGATCTGCGTCGACCATCTCCAATATTCGTCGGACCGGTTCCCGCAATCGGTCGCCCATTGGTGTGGGGTGCATGGAGTTGCCGATTCGCACCAGCAACTGGTCCTGGAAAAATTGCCGTAGCTTGCCCAGCGCAAAGCTGACGTTCGGCTGGCTCATGTTGAGCCGTCGTGCGGTGGCGTGCACCCCGCGTTCCTCCAGCAAGGCGTCAAGCACCACCAGCAGATTGAGGTCGAGCCTACGGTAATCCATGAAACTGATCCAGCATATCGATATAACTAGTTATATTGATTGGCTGGCGGCGCGCTAGGCTTTCCTGAGAATAAGACAGGAGAGCGATGTGAGCGCGCAGTCGGGGCCAAGGGCCGGGTCATCATTCCTCCATGACATCTGGTATGTCGCGGGCTGGGGACATGAATTGCAGCCAGGGAGCCGGACCTCCCGAACCATATTGGGGCAACCGCTCGTGCTGTTTCGCACCGAAGGCGGCGAAGTCTCTGCGCTCGAGGATCGCTGCTGCCATCGGGCCATGCCGCTGAGCGAGGGCGTAGTGATTGGGGAGAGCATTCGCTGCCCCTATCATGGCCTTGAATTCGGCACGAACGGTGCCTGCGTGCATATCCCCGCACAGGACAAGATACCCAGGACTGCGCGCGTTCGCCATTTCCCACTGGTCGAAAAGGACGCACTCTTGTGGATCTGGATGGGGGATGCGGACAAGGCGGACACCGCGATCATTCCCGATCATCCCTATCATCAAGATCCAGCCTGGGCCTGGCGGAGCGCCCATTATGATGTCCAGGGCAATTGGCAGCTGCTGGTCGACAATCTGATGGATTTGTCACACCTGCCCTATATCCACCCCTCGACCATCGGGGGCGATCCGGAACTGCATTTCAAGACCCCGACGATATCCACCCGCCTGCCCAATGGTGTTCGCGTCGAGCGAAAAATGCCTTCCTCTGCCCCCCCGCCGACCTATGTGGCTGCTGCGGGCTTCAAGGGGCTCGTCGATCGCTGGCAGGAGATCGAGTTCCAGCCGGTCTTCATCCGCATTCATACTGGCGCATGTGACGAAGGGACGGGCGCCTATGATGGCGATAGATCCCATGGTCTCTCGATGCTCGGCTTTCATGGCATCACCCCGGAGACCGAGACGACGACCCATTATTTCTGGTCGATGGCGACAAACATCACGCGGGGCGACATTCCCGACCTGGTATTCGAGCAGACGGCGCGCACCTTCAAGGAAGACCAGGCCGTTCTGGAAATGCAGCAGCGGCGCATCGCGCGAGAGCCAGGGCGGCAGCTGATCGACATCGCAAGCGATGTTGGCGGCCGACAGACGCGCCAGTTCATCCAGCGTCTGTTTCGAGCTGAACAGGAACGAGAGGCCGTGGAGGCCTGAGGGCATGGGATAGGGGCGATGATGCTCCTATCCCTTCGTCTTTCCCTCGATCAGTGCGCGCATCTTTTCCATCCGCCCATCGGGCACTGCCAGGCGCATCATCTCTCCTAGGAGGAGGATGGCATGTTCGGTTTCTGCTCGGTGCGGCAGATAACGGTCCGCAATGGAAAGGCCGCGCACGGACCACACCATGAGGCGCATGACCGTTCGGGCAAGCGCTTCATCGCCACCAAAGGCGCCGCGCATCACCGTGAGAGCTGAATGCTCGACCTCCTCCTGCATCGGTACGACGAGCTCGGCGAGTTCAGGATCGCTACGGGTTGCCTGAAGGATTTCGAGTACCGCCATACCGGGCGGTCGACTAAGTACCGACCAGAGCAAGCTGGGCCAGTCGAACAGATTGTCGCCCATTCCCGTGCGCACCCGGGTCGCTTCATATTCTGCCATTTCACTATTGAAAACGTGACGCACCACCTGCGCCATCAACGCCGCGCGCGTGGCGAAATGATGGAGCATCGCACCGCGGCTGACGCCTGCTCTCTGCGCGATCAAGGTAGTGCTGGCACCGGTATAGCCATGGTCCCCGATTGAAGCGATGGTCGCCTCGATGAGAGCCAGCCTCGTCTGGGCGGTCCGTTCTTCCTGAGTGCGCCTGACCCTGGGTGCTGCTCGATCCATTATCTTCCTTCATGACGGGATGCGGGCGCCAGGCGCCTGCAACCATCCTCCATTATCTATGATGCCCGACCGGATGCATAACAAAAATGGATCGAAACCCATACAAACAATCAGGATTGACTGTTTGTATGGCAAAGACCAAAGCGGTCTGCAAGTGCAGGACGAGCTGCGCAAAAATAGGGAGGATGAAATGCGGAAGGCACTGTTGTTTGTTGGCGCGAGCCTGATCTCCGTCGCCCATACAGCCCATGCACAGGAAACCGCGCAGAACGAGGGCGTGACCGACATCGTCGTGACCGCGCAACGTCGCGCCGAACGGCTTCAGGATGTCCCTGTAAGCGTGACGGCGCTCGGCGGCGACTCGCTCAAGTCGCGCAACCTCAATGATCTGACCCAGGTCGCGCTGGCGGCGCCCAGCCTCCAGGTCGGCAATGACAACAGCTTTGCCATTCGCGGGGTCGGCACCCAGGCCTTCGCAACCACCATCGATTCCAGCGTGGCCACCGCGCTCGATGACGTCAATCTGGGTCGCCCCTTCCTCACGCAAGGGCTTTTCAACGACGTTGAGCGGGTCGAGGTTCTGAACGGGCCGCAAGGGCTTCTCTTTGGCAAAAATGCCTCGGCAGGACTTCTGAACGTCGTGTCGACCCGTCCCAAGCTCGGCAGTTTCGGCAGCGAGACCAACCTCGAGCTCAACAATCGCAGCACGCCGGGCAGCGATACGGAGGCCTGGTCCGTGATTGCGCGACAGACTGTCAATATTCCTGTCGGCGACACCGCAGCATTGCGGATCAACGGAACTTATTCCGTGGAAGAGCCAGGCACCAATTTCGTTGGTACCGGCGGTGTCCGCAACCACCTGGATCGCAAGCAATATGGGGTTCGCGCCAAATATCTCCAGGAGATCACGCCTGAGCTCGAGCTTTATGTCATCGGCGAATATGCAGAATCTCACGGTGTCGCGGGCATCTATGACCGCACCTATCGCGAGCTTGGCGAGGGAAGTGTCAATGCAGCCCCGCTTGCAGCATCCGGCATCGTTCCAGGCGACAAGAATTTCACCTTCGCGGGCGACGGCGGATATTGGCGTGACCTGAAACTGGGTGGCGCCCAGGCTTCGCTCTCCTACACCGCGGACAGCGGCCTCGTCGTAAGCAATATCTTCGCCTGGAAATTCTATAATTTCGACGCCCAGCTCGATACCGACTTCACCAACAGCAACGGCGCGAACATCAACTATTCCCATGCCGATTATGATCAGTTTTCGAACGAACTGCGCGTAGCACTGCCGGCCGGAAACCGCCTGACGGGACAGGCCGGCCTCTATTATTTCCATTCGACGATCGATCAGCGCAGTCAGATTGCTGGCAATAATTATCTGCCCGACTTCCTGCTGCCGACATTCCCCTTCTGCGTCGGCGCCGCTGCAGTGCCCGGCGCCTTCCCTCCCACCTGCTCGGTCAGCAATGATTATTTCCTCGGGCGGGACAACAGCTATCGGATGAAGACCGACAGCTATGCTGCATTCGGGCAGTTGACCTATGCGCTGACGGATGCGCTGAAACTCTTCGCTGGCGGCCGCGTCACGCGCGACGAAATCAGCATCGATCTTGACCAGAATCGCGGCGCCTATTTCGTGACCCTGGGCGTGCCCGGCGCGATCGCGCAATCCTATGGGCATACCGATTTCAGCTGGCGCACGGGCGGCCAATTTCAGCTGGCGCGCGATGCGATGATCTACGCCTCCTATGGTCGGGGCTATAAGGGCCCCGGCTTCAATGATACCGGAGCAACCGCGACGACCTCGCTGCTGGTCAAGCCGGAAAAATCGAACACTGCGGAAATTGGCGCCAAGACGAGCTGGTTCAATCGTCGCCTCGTGGTCAACGCATCACTCTTCCATACGAAATTCAAGAATTACCAGACCCAGTCGCTCGACACCCAGTTGCAGAGCTTCGTGGTCCAGAACGCGGCGTCGGTCATCAGCAAGGGCGTCGAGCTGACCGTCAATGCCAACCCGTTCCGGGGACTCTCTATCAACGGATCGGCGACGTTCCTCAGCTCCAAGTTCAAGGATTTTGCGGGCGCGGAATGTTATCCGGGGCAAACCGACGCCAGCTGCGCAACAAGCGGTTCGTTCAATGCCGGCGGCAAGCGCACGCCGACCGCCCCGAAATTCACCTCGTCGCTCCAGGCCAGCTACGAGTTCCAGACGGACGGAGCCGTACATCCCTTTATCGAGGGCAACTGGTACCATCGCACGCCGATAAATTATCTGATCAACCAGGCGCCGGGCGCCACCGTGCCGACGACCGATCTGATCGGCGCGAGTGCAGGCGTGCGGATCGACAATGGCATGCGCCTCTCGATCTTCTGCAAGAACTGCACGAACGAATATAATCCCAACTTTATCGGACTGGATTCCGGCGACGCGATCTCCGGGATCGCCACCTATCAGCAGCAATTCGGGTTCGATTCCGTGCGCACCATCGGCGCCAACATTCAGTTCCGGTTCTGAGGATGGATGATATGCCCTTTGCCCTCTCCCGCCGCTACATGCTGCAACTTGCCGGCGGGAGTCTTGCGATGACGCTTGCCAGTCCTGCGCTCGCCGCGCGTCGCAAGCTGCGTCCTGATTTCCTTTGGGGGGCAGCTACCGCCGCCCACCAGGTGGAAGGCAATAATGTCAACAGCGACAGCTGGGTCATGGAGCATCTCAAGCCCAACAGCTTCGCCGCGCCGTCCGGCGATGCCTGCGACAGCTATCATCGCTGGCGCGAGGATATGGCACTCGTCAAGCAGATGGGCCTCAACTGCTATCGCTTCGGCATCGAATGGTCGCGCATCGAACCGGAGCAGGGAGAGTATTCCAACGCTGAACTCGACCATTATCGCCGAATGGTGGATGGATGCGTCGAGCTGGGCCTGAAGCCCTTCATCACCTACTCGCACTTTACCGTCCCGCGCTGGTTCGCAGCAAAGGGCGGGTGGGAAGAGCAGACGAATGTCGATCATTTCCTGCGCTTTTGCGAGCGGGCGGCCAAGGCGCTGGGGCCGAACTATAGTCATGGGCTTACCTTCAACGAGCCCAATCTGGCCGCCCAACTGTCATGGCAGCCCGGTTTTCGCGCAACCATGCCTTATTTCGTTCAGGCTTCGGCGGCAGCCGCCAAGGCTGTGGGCAGTGACCGTTTTTCCTCCACGCCGATTTTCGATGTCCGTCGTGCCGGCCCGATACAGGCGGAGGCTCATCGCCGCGCCATCGAGGCGATCAAGTCGGTGCGCCCCGATCTGAAATTGGGGCTGAGCCTTTCCGTTGCTGACGAGCAATCTGCTCCGGGCGCGAACGGGTTGGAACGCAAGATTGCGGAGGTCTATGCGCCCTGGTTCGAAGCGGTTGCCAAGGATGATTTCGTGGGTGTCCAGACCTATGGCCGGGCCGTGGTTGGCAATGATATCGACTTGCCGCCAGCATCTGGCGTAGAACTAACGCAAACCGAGATGGAGTTCTATCCACAGGCACTTGAAGCCACGGTGCGCTGGGTCTCCAAAGCCACCAAACGCCCGATCATCGTCACGGAGAATGGCGTGGCGACCGCCGATGACGGCCGCAGGATCGCCTATATCGACGGGGCGCTTGCGGGCCTTTCTCGAGCGATCGTAGATGGCGTGGATGTTCGCGGCTATATCCATTGGTCGCTGCTCGATAATTTCGAGTGGAACAGGGCCTATACGGCACAATTCGGCCTGGTCGCCGTCGACAGGACGAGCTTCCGCCGCACATTGAAGCCAAGCGGCTTGCATCTTGGCCGGTACGCGCGAGACAACAGTATCTAACCCGTTCCCTCGCCCGACGCCTATTGATTTTCCAAGGATCTGCCTATGCCCATATTCGATCGTCGTTCCTTCATGGCGACCAGCGCATTTTTGGGCCTAAACGCCAATCAGGCACGGGCCGCATCGACGTTGCGGTTCGGCGCCACGCAGCTGCGTACCGCCATGCGGAAAAATCCGATCGGAATCGACGACCGGCATCCCAGCCTCTCCTGGCGGGTCGCTGGCCCTGACGAAACGATGCAGTCGGCATATCGCATTCTCGTCGCGTCCAGTTCGTCTTTGCTTGGCCGCAATGTCGGCGACATATGGGACAGTGGTCGCATCGAAGGTGCCGCCTGCACGGGCATCCAGTATGAAGGCAGACCTTTGCGCTCGCGCGAAACCTGCCACTGGAAAGTGCAGGTCTGGAATGAAAAGGGAAATACCGGCTGGAGCGACCCGGCTTATTGGGAAATGGGCCTTCTCGAGGCGAAGGACTGGACGGGTGACTGGCTGGCCGCCGAAGATGCCGTCGAGCGCGAAGACCGGCTCAGCGGTGTCCAATGGGTGGGCGGCAACGCCCCTGCGCCCGACAAGCCGCGCAGCTTTCGTCTCGCCTTTCGCAGCGATGCAGGCGACGCGCTGCTGACCATCTTCGGCGATGGCGTGATGTCACGGCTGGAACTCGACGGCAAACCACTCGCCTTGCCTGCGCGCGATCCCAATGCTTTTGGCGGCGCGCCTGCAACACGCCTCGCCTTGCAGCTCCCGGCCGGTGATCATCTGCTTAGCCTGGATATTGCGCCTGCACCGGGCTTCTTCATCAAGCCATTCGTCTCGATTGCCGGGCAGATCCGTCTTCCTGCATTGAATGGCTCGAGCAAACGGTTGAGCGGCAACTGGGAAACCCGCCTGGGCGAGGCAGAGAACTGGGTGGTGGCGCCGCTGCTGGACACACAGCCAATTTTCCCCTGGCCTCCCACGCCGGCAAGATTGCTGCGGCGCAGATTCTCCAACGATGGTGCGATCGTCCAGGCCCGGCTCTATGCGGCAGCGCTTGGCGGCTATCGCCTGTCGCTCAACGGGCGCCGGGTCAATGACGATGAACTGCAGGCAGAGCCCGTCAATTACGCCGTTCGCATTCCCTACCGCGCTTATGATGTTACCAATTTGATCCAAAAGGGCACCAACTGCCTCGGTGCTGTGATCGGCGATGGCTATTATGCGAGCTACCAGGCGCCTGACGGTCGCTATGCATTTGGCAGCGCGCCCAGGCGACTGCAATTGATGCTAGAACTGACCCGGTTCGACGGCTCGATCGAACGGATCATCACCGACAACCAATGGCGCCATGCGCGCGCGCCCATCTTGATGTCGGAAATTTATGCCGGCGAAGACCAGGATTTGCGATCGCAGTCCCAGGGCTGGGATCGTCCGGACTTCGACGACAGCAAATGGGATCGGTGCTGGACGGCGCCGACCCCAATTGCCCCGATTTCGGCGGCACTTGCCGAGCCGGTACGCATCATCAGGCAACTGCCGCCAGTCGCCATTCGCAAGCTTGGGGACGCCCGGCATATTGTCGACTTCGGCCAGAATTTTGCGGGTCGCGTGCGGCTTCAGGTCAAGGGAGTTGCAGGGCAGCCGATCACCGTGCGCCATGCTGAAATCTTGTCCGAGCAGGGCGAGCTCGACCGTCGGAACCTGCGGGCGGCAAGGGCGGAAGATCGCTACTGGCTGCGCGGGGACGGATCGGAGACGCTCGAACCCGTCTTCAGTTACCAGGGCTTCCGATATGCGGAGATCAGCGGGGTCAGCACGCTGACTTCGGACATGATCGCTGGCCTGGTCCTTTCGAGCGCCATGCCTGAAACCGGGACGTTTCAGATCAGCAGCCCGGACGTCCAGAAGCTCTGGCTGAATACGCTGTGGAGCCAACGCTCGAACTTCATGGGAATTCCGACCGATTGCCCGCAACGTGACGAGCGGCTGGGCTGGACCGGCGATGCCCAGATTTTCTGGGATGCGGCCAGCTTCAACATGGATGTCGGCGCCTATACACGCGCCTTTTCCCGCACGATGCGGGACGCGCAGGCCGGCAACGGCGCTTACCCACTTTGGGCTCCTTCTCCGCAGGGCCTGGGCTGGGGCACCGACAGCCCAACCCCAGGCTGGGCCGATGCCGGTGTCATGCTCCCCTATACCGCCTATCTGCACAGCGGCGATCGCACGATCGTCGACGAGAATTGGCAGGCGATGACCGCTTATGCGCAGGGCATATTCGCAAAAAATCCCGATGGCCTGTGGTCGACAGGGCGTGGAGCAGATCTTGGCGACTGGCTTGCGCTCGATGCGAAGTCGCCGATGGACGAGACGACCCCCAAGGCGCTGATCGCTACAGCCATGCTTGCTCGCTCCGTGGAGCAGATTGCGCAGATGGCGGAATGGACGGGCCGCGCTGGCGAGGCCGTAACCTGGCGCGCGCATCATGATCGAATCCGCAGCGCTTTCGCATCGGCCTTTGTTCGTGATGACGGAAGAGTCGGAAACGGCAGCCACTGCAGTTATATTCTGGCGCTCCGGCTCAATCTGGTTCCGCAGGCGCTTCGCGCGAAAGCCGCCTCGCTCTTGGCGGCAGATATTCGCAAGCGTGGAACGCTGCTCACAACGGGGTTCCTTGGCACGCCGCTGGCGCTCGATGCGCTGGTCGATGTGGGAGAAACTCGGCTCGCTTTCGATCTGCTGCTGCGCACGGAATTTCCTTCCTGGGGCTATATGGCGCGCAAAGGCGCCACCACGATATGGGAGCGGTGGAATGGCGACACCGGCGATGTCGCGATGAACAGCTTCAATCACTATGCGCTGGGTGCCGTCTGCGGCTTTCTCTACCGGCGAGTGTGCGGTATCGAACCTGTCGAACCGGGCTTCGCGCGGTTCCGCGTTGCCCCAGTCTTTGACGCTCGAGTGCCAGAGGTAAGCACGAAACTGGTAAGCGTCAGGGGATTGATTGAGACCCGATGGACCTATCACGCAAACGCTGTGAAGCTTGAGCTGACGGTGCCTGCAAATAGCCGGGCGGATATTGCTTTACCTCACGGTCTGCGCACCGTGGGACCAGGCGATCATCGCTTTATAATATAGCGTATATTTTTCACCCCGGATCGAGCTGTCCGTGGGGTGGTACAACCGACCCTTGTCGGACGCTCAGCGCCCGATTTTTGATCCCCAGGTGCTGACAGTCCGCTTTCCCGGCAAGTGCCGACCAGACCCGGTCGTTCCCATCAACCACCATGAAGGACCGTTCACGCCAAAACCTGATGGGGTGGACGCCCCCACGACGGCATCTATGTTCCAAAGTGGAGGTGTTGAAACACCACTGAGAGTGGCGTCCGTGTCGGAAGTTACCACAATCGGTCTGGATATCGCCAAGAACGTTTTTCATGCGCACGGCGCTGACGAGCGCGGTGCGATGGTTTTCAGTCGCAAGCTGACGAGAGCCAAGCTGCT
>PJTY01000510.1_pt1 | contig 19380 bp, 14 predicted proteins | sample 1512121 | NCBI WGS metagenome assembly PJTY01 (sample SAMN08177680, study PRJNA422409) | Soil metagenome, whole genome shotgun sequencing project. | isolation source: Soil enriched (2) on filter paper: alkali lignin treatment | place: USA: Madison | collected 2015-01-15 | reverse complement strand
GTCAGATCACCGTCGCCGCCATCCAGACCGCCTACGGCGAGGACATGCAGGCGAACATCGACAAGACCATCGGCTTCATCCGGGAGGCGGCTGCCAAGGGCGCCCAGGTCATCCTGGCGCCCGAGCTGTTCCAGGGGCCGTATTTCTGCGTCTCGCAGGAAGAGAAATGGTTCGGCGCCGCCTATCCGTGGCGCGAGCATCCGGCCGTCACCCAGCTTCAACCGGTGGCGAAGGAACTGGGCGTCGTTCTACCCGTCTCGATTTTCGAGCGCGAGGGGCCGCACTACTTCAACAGCCTGGTGATGATCGACGCCGACGGCGAGCTGATGGGCGTCTATCGCAAGAGCCACATCCCTGACGGCCCCGGCTATCAGGAGAAGTACTACTTCCGCCCCGGCGACACCGGCTTCAAGGTCTGGAACACGCGCTTCGGCCGCGTCGGCGTCGGCATCTGCTGGGACCAGTGGTACCCCGAAACGGCCCGCGCCATGATGCTGCAGGGCGCCGAGGTGCTGCTGTACCCGACCGCCATCGGCACCGAGCCGCACGACGATACCCTGGACACCGCCGCCCCGTGGCGGCGCGCCATGCAGGGCCATGCCGTATCGAACGTCGTGCCGGTCGTCGGCGCCAACCGCATCGGCCACGAGCAGGTGACCGAGGCGGGCCAGACCTACTACGGCCACTCCTTCATCGCCGATCATCGCGGCGACCTGGTCGAGAGCCTGGACCGGGAGGAAGGCGTGCTGGTCCACACCTTCGACCTGGACTTCCTGGACCGTCACCGCGCGGCCTGGGGCTTCTTCCGCGATCGTCGGACGGATCTGTACGGCGCCCTGGCGACAGGCCGCCCGGCCTGACCCGGCTCTAACGGAAAACTGGAGCGAAAAGAAAAGAGGCGGAAGACCGGGGTCTTCCGCCTCTCTCATTTTACGCGTTGAACGCTATCAGAACTTCAGCGTGGCGCCGAAGGTGAAGTAGCGGCCAATCGCGTCGTAGGTCTGCGGGAAGGTGTTCCCGTTGTTCGCCGACGTGGTGCCGATCTGCGAACCGACGACTGGCGGGGCCTTGTCGAACAGGTTGTTGATCGTCGCCGTCAGACGAACCGTCTGGGTGATGTCCCAGCGGCCGCTCAGATCGAAGTAGTCGTAGCTGTCGATCTCAGTGTACGGCGCATACCAGCCGGTGCTGCCTTTGCCTCCTTCCACTTCGACGCCGGACAGGTGACGCCAGCTCAGCGAGGCCGAATAGTCGCCCATAGTCCAAGTCGCGCGGCTGTTCCAGCGTTGCTTGACCTTGGGCTCGCCGCACGAAACCGAGTAGTAGCCGACGCAGTCGCGCAGCGTGGACGCCGGGTTGGACTGGGTTTCATGCTTGGTGAGGATGCTGCCGTTGACGCTCAGGTCGACACGTCCGATGTCCCAGCCGAAGTCGGCCAGCTCAACGCGGTAGTTGGCGGCCAAGTCGAAGCCCGAGACGCGTTCGTTGCCAGCATTGGTCAACGGACGGATTACGCCCTTGGCGTCGACGCCGTTCAGCGAGCCGTTGGCAGCGCTGCGCTGGATCGCCTTACAGCTGTCGTTGAACGCCAAGGTGGGATTCAGAGCCTTGTCGTAGCAACCGTTCATGACATCAGCCAGGCTGGGGCTGTTGATCGTCTTGTCGATCTTGATGTCATAGTAGTCGAGGCTCAGACGCAGGCTCGGCACGAAGGCCGGTTGCCAGACGGCGCCGATGGTCCAGGTGTCAGCCTCTTCCGGACCCAGGTTCGGGTTGCCGCCGGTCTGCTGGTTGACCTGACCCGAGTTGGGCTTGGCCACATAGCCGATCGCGCCTTCCGGCACGCCGGTCAGACGGCACAGGTTGCTCAGCGTGCCTGCTGTGTTGGCGTCGGCGCTGTTGATCAGGTCCAACTGGCACGGATCGATCGCCATGTTGCCCAGGCCGGTGACCTGCGGGTTGAACAGCTCGCCGATGTTCGGGGCGCGGGTGGCGCGCTGATACATGGCGCGGACGCGAACGTCCTCGATCGGCGACCAGTCGCCGCCGAACTTGTAGCTGCCGTAGTTGGTCTTCGAACCGCCGGCCTTGAATTCGGTCTGGCGATAGCCGGCTTCCAGGTTCAGGCTGTGGATGAACGGCATGTTCTCGATCAGCGGCACCGCCAGTTCGGCGAAGGCTTCACGCAGTTCGAACTGACCGTTGCGATCCGGAACCGGCGCGCCGGTGCCCAGGATTTCGCCGTTGGTCTGCGAAGCCGCATCGCCGCGGGTCTCGGCGCTGGACCGGCGCCATTCCGCGCCGAAGGCGACGGCGATCTGACGCTCGCTCCACGGGCTGCTCAGGTTTTCCGGCAGGACGCCCGAGATCGAGCCCGAGGCCACGTCTTGCTTGATTGTGGTTTTGCTCATCGACGACAGGTTGATGTAGTCGATCATTTCCTGGGTGATCGTGCCTTCGGGACCGAAGACGTTGATCGGCACGCAGCCGGCGACAGGCGTCGTCGCGCCGGGCACCATGCACTCGGTCGCGGAGACGGTGTTCAGCGCGTTACGCAGCTTGGACAGCGAGCCCCAGTTGCGGCGCGTCAGCAGCTGCTGGGTTTCACCGTGCGAGATGTAAGCGTCGTAGTTCCAGTCCGCGTTGATGTCGCCGCGAACACCGGCCAGCAGTTGGACCGTCTTGTTCTCGATATCGACTGGACGGGTGCCCATTTCGGTGAAGCGGCGGTTGATGGTCAGGTCCATCATGGTATCGCCGCCGGCGCCGGCGACGCATTTGGCCGGGTCGATAAGCAGGGCGCCGCAGAATTGTTGGCGCATGGCGTCCGGGATGAACGGGTTGCCGATCGGCACCTTGTAGGTGTTGCCGAAGGTGCCGCTCGACGCGTTGTCCAGCGAGACATCGCTCTGAACGTAGGTCAGGTGGCTGTAGACTTCGGCCGCCGAGTTGATCCTGAAGCTGCCCAGGCCGTTGATTTGGTAGCGGCTCAGCGGCGTCTGGTACAGATTGTACGGGTTGTAGTTATAGCCTGCCGAGTTGTAGTTCGGGTGATCCGAACCGATCAGGGCGCCCGTGGTGGGGTCCAGTTCAGCGCCCGACGGCAGGGCGACGCCGCCCTTGACCGGGGTCAGGTCGAAGCGACCGGGAACCGAGGTGCCCGAACCCAGCGGATTGCCGGTCGTCGAAGAGAGCGCGACCTCGCCCCAGGGACGACGCACTTGGTACAGCGGATCGGTCTTGGTGTAGCCGAAGCTGACGACGGCGTTGCCGCGGTCATCGGCGAAGTTGCCGCCGATGGTGACATCGAACTTGCGACGCACGGCGTCGTCTTCACCCGAGAAGCCGTAGGAGGAGTTGACCTCAACGCCTTCGAAATTGTTCTTCAGGATGAAGTTGACCACGCCGGCGACGGCGTCAGCGCCGTACACGGCGGAGGCGCCGCCGGTGACGGTGTCGACGCGCTCGACCAGGGCCAGCGGGATGGTGTTGGTGTCGACCACGCCTTCCAGGTTGAACGGCACCACGCGGCGGCCGTTGATCAGCACCAGCGTCCGGTTGGTGCCCAGGCCGCGCAGGTTGATGGTCGCGCCGCCGCCCGAGCCGTTGTTGGTGGCCGAACCGACGGCCGGCACGGCGGCCGGCAGGTCCTTGACCAGTTCTTCAACAGCCACCGGCTGCGACATGGCGATGGTTTCAGAGCTCATCGAGGTGATGGGGCTGGACGCCTCATAGCCCGGCTGGCGGATGCGCGAGCCGGTGACGACGATAGAGCTGACTTCGGAAACTTCTTCTCCGACCGATTGGGCGAAAGCCGGCGTGGCGGCCATGAAGCTGAGGGCGGCGCCCCCGATGATGGTCGAGGCGAGCAAGGACTCGCGGATAATTCTCTTTTTCAAAAGAGACCCTCTCCTGAACAAAACAAGCCGTCGCCCGCCCCCTTACGACGAGGGCTGAACCGACGGCTCGCGGCACATGCAGGACCGTGTGGCCTGCGACGGAGACATTACGGCGAGGCTTGCCTCAGACAAGTCAGAATTGCGTCAATAATGGCACAGATCGGAAAAAATTACCATTATTCGAAACATATTCGGAAATATTGGCAAAAATTACGCTCATTTTCCGAAATTCAGACTAACGACGTTCTCTGATGCGCCGTCCCGATCATCGGCGCTGCTGCCCCAGGGGTAGCCCCTGTCGGCGCCGCAGTAGGGACGGCGGCCCTGTCGGGCGTTCTCGACCACCAGGCGCGGGCGCAGGCGAGCGGCGCCCGTGAAGACGTTGTCGGTGATGACATTGTGGGAAGGCGTCTGGTGGCGGATGACGCCGCGCTCGCCGCAGTTGCGATAGAGAAGGACGCCGGGACGCCCGCCCAGTTCGAAGCGGTTGCCCGTGATCCGGTTCCGCGCCGAGCCGTCGACGGCGATCATCTCCCGCCCGGTGCGCGTGCGAAAAAGGTTGTCCTCAATCCGATTGTCGGCGCTTTCAGCGTCCAGATAGAGGGCGGTGGCGACGCTGCGCCCCTCCAGGGTCGAGCGGGTCAGGCTCACTCCCGTGACACCGGGGCCGACATAGAGGGGGATGGAGCCCGTGCCGCGAACGGTCACCTGTTCGAGGATGATGTGGCTGGGCGCGGCGGCCTGGGCGACGGACGTATGTTCGGCCGTGCGGGACGAGGCGCGCAGGTCGTCATAGCTCCCGTCCGCCCCCATGCCCCAGATTCGCACCGAACCGTGGATCAGGCAGTGCGACAGGCGCACGTCGGTCGGGCGGCTCCAACGGTCGGCGGCGAGGCGGCGCGACCAGACGGCGATGGTCGGCGAGCGGGTGGTGACGGCGGCGCCGGGGCGGCCGACGGCGCCCCCCGCGCAGTCCAGCCCTGCGCCCGAGGCTTCGGCGCCTTCGATCAACACGGGGCGCACGACCGCCTGCCCTGGCGTCAGAACCGCGCGACAGGTCAGACGATAGGGCGCCGTGGTCTCGGCCGTCAGCTCGCCCAGTTCCGAGGCGGAGCAGGGGCGGGCGGCAGGCAGGGACCAGGTCTGGAGGCCGCCGGCCAGGATCATTCCCGCCAGCAGCATCGCCATCAGGGCAGGGGCGCAGCCAGCGCCAAGGCCTCGGACGCGCAGCCGGGAGCCCCGGCGCCTTGCGCCCGCAGAGCCGTCAGTTCGGCGCGGGCGGCGGCCAGGTCGGTTGCGAATTCCGGCTGGTCAGCGGCGCGGGCGTAGACGACGCGCCCCAGATCCTCCCCGGCGGCGACGTCGCTGGGATAGTGCATGCCGCACACCAGCCGGCTCTGGCCGATCTCATGGGCCATGCCGCGAATCTCGGTCGCACGGTCGGGGGCCAGGGCGGCGAAGGCCTCGCCGTAGACGACGGCGACCGTCGAGCTGCCGGACGGATAGGAGGCGCTGCGTCGACCGGCCTCGGTCAGGCGCTGGCAGGCCTGACGGGACGGATCGTCGCCCACCGGTCGGGCGCGGAAGGCGCGCGCCTTGACCGTTTCCGCCGCCGCATCGGCGTCGTGAAACAGCCGCTGCATGAGACGGGTCAACTCAGGCGCCTGCTGAGGCTCCAGCCGCACGCCCAGGACGCAGTTGAAATGCTGCAGCGCCAGGGGCGGGCGCAGTTCGGCATGGGCCGTGGCCAGCAGCCAGCGGTCGGTGTTCTCCAGCGTCGTCATGCGCGCCGAACGATCCTTGTCGGACTGATCGACGGTGGAGCCGGGCGCGGGCGGCGGGGGCGCGGCGGCGGCCAGGGCCTCCACCTCTGCGGCGTCGAGGTAGCCCGGCGGCGCGGCGGCGACCCGCGCCGCTTCGGGACGCAGAGCCGCCGGGGTGCCGGCGCAGGCGCCCAGCAGAAGCGCCGCCGCCGCAGTCGTCGCCAACGCCGGGCGGCGGATCACGCGCCGCTGTTCCAGCTCAGTTGCACCGAGGTCAGGCCGCCTTCGCCCGGCGCGGCCACGACCTGAAGGCTGGCGCCCTTCTCGGCGCGGGCAGAGGCGCCGTAGGCGCGGGCCTCGCCCTGGTTCATGGCCATGATCGGAGACAGGCCCGCCTTCTCGGCACGCTGACGATAGAAGTCGATCACCGCATCGGGCGTGGCGTCGGTGGTGAAGGTGATGATGCCGCCCGGACCTTCGGGGCCCGACGCCATGAGGGGCGCCCCGTCGGTCTGGGCGCCGGGATAGAGGGCGGCGAAGGTCGGCGCGCCGTCGATGGCGGCGCCCGGCGCCTCAGGCGTCGACGGCGTCGGAGCTGCCGCAGGCGCGGCGGTTTCGGCCGGCTCGGCGGCGGCGATCGACGGCGATTCGCCTTCGGGCGCGGCCTGACTGCGGTCATCGCACGCCGCCAGGCCGACGCTGAGCGCCAAGACGACGGTTGCCACGCTACGCTTCATTCAGCCTACGTCCTTAATCCTATGCGACTATCTGCACCGTGGCCTATCCGTGCGGCGGCAGCAAGGCGGTTCAACCGGTAGGGGCGTCCACATCATCGCCGGGCTGGCCCGTGGACTTGCGCGCCTGCTCCGGTCCGCCGGCCGGGCGGGCGGGCGGGTCGGACATCTCACGCCCCTGACGCGCGATGTCGGCGTTGATGGCGTCCTGATCCGGGTCGATCTCCGAGCCGGACGCCGATCCGCCCCGCAGCGAGCCGGCGCGGGTGTCCGAGCCGGAATCGGTGCCTTGGAGGGCCTTCTTCAAGGCGTCTTCGACATGGCCCAGGTCGGGTTTCTCGCCCATGGCGGCGGCCTCACGGGCGTCTTCGTTCTCGGCGGCGGGATCGGTCATGGATGGTCTCCTTGCTCGTTCAAGACAAGCGGACCGGCCGTCCGGAGGTTCCCAATCGCGCAGGCCGCGCGCGCCAAAGGAAAAGGGCCGGCGGATCTCTCCGCCGGCCCCCTTCGTCTTACGTGCCGATCGTCTTATTTGACGAACAGCTTGTTCCAGCGGCGCGGCTGGCGCTTCTTCCAGGCGCCGCGGTGATAGGCGTCCGAACCGATCAGCGGCACGACGGTCGTGGCTTCGGCGTAGACCATCTGTTCGTAGGTGGTCTGGACCTTGCCCCACGAGGCGGCTTCCTGCAGCGTCGAGGACGAGCAGGCGCCGTCGCGCACGTCGGCGACCGTGATCTGCACGGCGTAGCGGTGCATGTCGGCGTCGACGCCGAGAATCTCGGCGCAGACGACGGTGTCCTGAGCGAAGTTCTTCGGCACGCCGCCGCCGACCATGAACAGGCCGGTGACGCCCGCCGCGATCTTGATGTCGGTCAGTTCACGGAAGTCCGCGACCGCGTCGATCATCATATAGGGCTTGCCCTCGGCCATGCGCTCCTTCTGGTGCTTGACCAGGCCGAAACCGGCCGAGGAGTCGACGAAGGCCGGGCAGAAGATCGGCGCGCCTTCTTCATAGGCGGTCTGGATCAGCGAGCCGGGCTTCTTGGCGTTGCCTTCCGACAGCCACTTGCCCATCTCCCAGATGAACTCGCGCGAGGAATAGCCGCGCGGCTCCAGGCGGCTGGCGATCTCATAGATCGCGTGGTCGCAGGCCTGCAGTTCTTCTTCGTCGATGTAGGTGTCGTAGATGCGGTCGATGTAGTGCGAGCGCAGGATGTTGTCGTCCACCTCGCCGGCGGCCTGATAGTGCTTGTAGCCAAGGGCCTCGAAGAAATCCATGTCGACGATGGAGGCGCCGGTGGCGACCACGGCGTCGACCATGCCGAACTTCACCATGTCGCGGTAGACGTCCATGCAGCCGCCGGCCGAGGTCGAACCGGCCAGGATCAGCCACGGCGAGCAGGCCTCGTCTTCCAGGGCCATGTTGAAGATGTCGGCCGCGCGGGCGGTGTCGCGCGAGCTGAAGGACATCTTGCGCATGGAATCGATGATCGGGCGCGCGTCGAAGCTGGTGATGTCGATGTGCTCGACGGTGGTGGCCAACAGCTCCGCCTTGGCGTTGGAACGAACCGGTGCGTTCATCTCTCGGGTTTCCCTTTGGTTTGAGCGCCCGTCGTCAATAAGGAACAGCGGCCCGGACGGAGCGACGGGCCGCTGCTTGTATCAAAGCCTTGAGACATTTTTCAGTTCAAGGCGTGATGCGGTGGATCAGCGCTTGCGCTTGCGCTGGCCGGCCTTGCCCTTGGGGCGCGACAGGCGGACGACCTTGCGGGCGTTCTCCTCGGCCGTGGTGCGCACGGTCGGGATGGAGCGCGGCGCCAGGCCGTACATCGAACCCATGGGGGCGTCCTCGACCACGGCGATCTCGTGTTCGCCATAGCCGTTGAAGCCCGTGGTCATGGCTACGCCATAGGCGCCCAGCATGCCGATCTCGATGAAGTCGCCTTCCTGGACATCGGCGGGCAGCCAGAACGGACCGGGCATGTGGTCGATGCTGTCGCAGGTCGGGCCATAGAAGCGGAAGGGCTTCAGCTCCGACGCAGCGTCGCCGTCCCGGACCAGCTTGGTCGGGAAGGGCCAGCGCGAGTGGGTGGCGTCGAACAGCGAGCCGTACGACCCGTCGTTCAGATAAAGAGCGTCGCCCTTGCGCAGGTCCACGCGGCACAGCACCGACGACGATTCCGCCACCAGCGCCCGGCCGGGCTCGCACCACAGCTCGGTCGTTTCCGACACCGGCATCTCGTTGAAGCCGCGATGGATGGCGTCGGCGTATTCGCTCAGGTCCGGCGGGACCATGCCCGGATAGACCGAAGGGAAGCCGCCGCCGACATCGACGATGTCGACGAAGACGCCCGCCTTCTTGATGGCGCGGCCGACCTGGGTCATCGCCGCCTCATAGGCCGAGGGGCGCATGCACTGCGAACCGACGTGGAACGACACGCCCATCAGGCCGTCCTTGACCGCATGGCGCGCGGCCAGCAGCAGGGCGGGGGCCTGATCCGGGGTGACGCCGAACTTGCCCGACAGGGAATAGGCGGCGCCGTCGGCCGATACGCCCATGCGCACGATCAGGTTCAGATCTTCGGCGCGGCCAGTGGCCTCGAGGATCTTGTTCAGTTCGTCATGGCTGTCGAGCACGAAGGTGCGTACGCCGTGGTCGGCGTAGGCCGCACGGATCGCGCCGCGGCTCTTGACCGGGTGCATGAAGGCCAGACGCGCGTTCGGGCTGACCGACCGAACCAGTTCGATCTCGGCCAGGGACGCGACGTCGAAGGCGTTGACGCCGTTCTCGACCAGGGTCTCGATGACCCAGCGCGAAGGGTTCGCCTTCACCGCATAGAAGACGTCGGCTTTCAGATTATCCTGGAACCACTGCGCCGCTACGGCAACGGAGCGGGGACGCACGAGTGCGACCGGACGCTCCGGGGACCGCTGACGGACCAGGTCCAGGGGAAGCTGGTACGTGTGCAACTCACGTAACCCCCTGATGATTGTTAACCCAGACCCGGCGTTAGCGGCGCAAGTTAGGACCTACGGGGTCCGCCGGAACGCGCGATATGGGGATATTGGGCTGTCATGTAAAGCGGAAATTTCATGGCGGGGTTGCATGCGGACTGCGCTGGGCCGTTCCGCAGAATCGGCGCCGCACTGGACGAAATCGACGCAGACATGCCATTAAGACTTGCCCTTGCGCCCATCTCGCGTCATGCGGCGCCCCCTTTGTCGCAACCTCATCCATAGGTTCATGAGTTCTTCAACAGCCGCCGTCGCGTCCGTTCGCGACGTCTCGAAGACCTACGGGGCCAGAAAGGCGCTCGACGGCGTGTCCGTCGAGGTCGGCGCCGGTGAAATGGTCGCCCTGATCGGTCCCTCCGGTTCGGGCAAGTCCACCCTGCTGCGCTCGATCACGGGTCTTCACCCCATCGATCCCGGCGGAACCATCACCGTCTTCGGCGATGTCGTTCAGCAGAACGGCCGCGTCACGGGTGCCGTGCGCCGCGCGCGCAGCCGCCTGGGCATGATCTTCCAGCAGTTCAACCTGGTGGGGCGGCTGAGCCTGTTCTCCAACGTCATGCTGGGCGCCCTGGGGCGTCTGCCGTCGTGGCGCGGCCTGTTCGGCGTCTGGCCGGGCGCGGACAAGGCCAAGGCCATGGCGGCCCTGCACCGCGTCGGCGTGTCCGACTACGCCGCCCAGCGCGCCAACACCCTGTCGGGCGGCCAGCAGCAGCGCGGCGCCATCGCCCGCGCCATCGTCCAGGGCGCTAAGGCCATCCTGGCCGATGAGCCGGTCGCCTCGCTCGACCCTGTGTCGGCCCGAAAGGTGATGGAGCTCCTGGTCGAGCTGAACAAGCGCGACGGCATGGGCGTGATCGTCACCCTGCACCAGGTCGACTACGCCATTCGCTACTGCAACCGCGTCATCGCCCTGCAGAAGGGCAAGGTGGTCTATGATGGTCCGTCGACGGGCCTGGACACCAAGCGCCTGATCGAAATCTACGGTCCCGAATACGAGGACGCGTTCTGGGAAGCCAAGGCATGACCCGCACCGCCATCACCCGCCGCCTGCTGGGCGCCGCCGCCATCGCCGTCACCCTGGGCCTCGTCGGCTGCGGCCAGGGCGAACAGGCCAAGTCCGGCGCCGCCCCCAGCGAAATCACCTTCTCCATCCTGTCGGCGGAAGGCCAGGCCTCGGCCGGCCCGCTGTGGCAGCCGCTGCTGGACGACATGTCCAAGGCGATCGGCGTGCCGGTGAAGCCCTATTTCGGCTCGAACTACACCGTGCTGGTCGAGGCCATGCGCGGCAACCACACCCAGGTCGGCTGGTTCTCGGCCAAGCCCGAAGTCGAGGCCATCGACCGCGCCAACGCCGAGGTCATCGCCCGCACCGTCAACCGTGAGGGGCTGGACTCCTATCAGTCGACCCTGATCGTCAAGAAGGGCTCGGGCATCACGCTGGACAAGGTGCTGGCCTGCGGCAAGGTCTACAACTTCGGCATCGGCGACGCCCAGTCGACCTCGGGCACGCTGGCGCCCATGACCTTCCTGTTCAACGAGCGCGGCGTCGTCCCGGCCCAGTGCTTCAAGACGGTGCGTTCGGCCAACCACCAGGCCAACGCCTTCGGCGTGGCCACCGGCGTGATCGACGTGGCCACCTCCAACAGCGTCAACCTGGTCTTCATGCGCCGCGAGAACGCCCAACTGGCCGACCAGATCGAGGAGATCTGGACCTCGCCGCCGGTGCCCGAGAGCGGCATCGTCGTGCGTCAGGATCTGGACCCGGCCATCAAGGAGAAGATTCGCAGCTTCTTCCTGACCTATGGCCAGGGCGAGGGGCCTGAAGCCGAGCGTCAGCGCAAGGTGCTGGCGGGGCTGGAGTATTCCCGGTTCGCCCCGGCTGACGATTCCTATCTCAACCCGATCCGCGAGATGATCGCCGACCAGAAGCGCGGCGAAGCCGAAGCCAAGGGCGACAAGGCCGGCGTCGCCGCCGCCGAGGCGGAAATTCAGCGCCTGCGCAGCCTGCGCGAGGTCCAACCTTGACCGAGGCCCCCCTTCCGACCTCGGCGTCGCCGGTTCCGGCCGCGCCGCAGAAGTCCGCCGTCTCCTGGGCGATGGACGTCCTGGTCTGGGGCGGCGTGATCGCCGTCCTGCTGTACAGCGTCAACGCCGTCGATCTGGGCAACATCTCGCGCCTGTTCTCGGGCAACGACAGCATGAAGATGTTCGTCCACGACCTGCTGCGGCCGGACTTCTCCGACTGGAGGATGTTCGTCGCCAAGATGTGGGAGACGATCCAGATCGCCCTGTGGGGCACCTTCCTGGCCGTGCTGTTCGGCATTCCGCTGGGTCTGGCCGCCGCCCGCAACATGGCGCCCCAATGGGTCGTGACCCCGGTACGCTGGATCATGAACCTGCTGCGCTCGGTGCCGGACCTGGTGATCGGTCTGCTGTTCGTCACCGCCGTGGGCCTGGGTCCGCTGGCCGGCGTCCTGGCCATCACCCTGAATACGGCCGGCGTTCTGGCCAAGCTGTTCTCCGAAGCGGTCGAGTCGATCGACAAGGGGCCGGTCGAGGGCGTGCGCGCCACCGGCGCCTCCAAGCTGCACGAGATCGTCTGGGGCGTGATTCCCCAGGTGGCCCCGCTGTGGACCTCCTTCGCCCTCTACCGTTTCGAATCGAACAGCCGCTCGGCCACCGTGCTGGGCCTGATCGGCGCGGGCGGCATCGGCCAGGTGCTGTTCGACAGCATGAACGCCTTCAACTTCAAGGCCGTGTCCGCCATCGTCATCATCGTGGTCATCGCCGTGACCCTGATCGACACCCTGTCGCAGATCATGCGCAAACGCCTGCTCTGACGACGCATCGAGTCAGGTTTGCCCTGACTGTCACAAAGGTCTGGCCGGACCGTCACATTCTCCTGCTTTAAGCGTCGCACACTGACGACTGGAGAAGGTCCGGCCATGATCCGTACACTGAAGTTCACGGCCTGCGCGGCCGCCGTCCTGGCCCTGGCGGCCTGCGGAAACAACGAGGGCGGCGCCCCCGGCTCGCAGAAGGCCCGCACGGGCATCTGGGCCGCCGGCTCCTCGACCGTCTTCCCCTTCGCCACCCGCGTGGCTGAGACCTTTGCCCGCAACGGCGGCGGCGGCTCGGCCCCCCGCGTCGAATCCCTGGGCACCGGCGGCGGCATCCAGGCCTTCTGCGCCGGCATTGGTCCCTCGACCCCGGATATCGCCAACGCCTCGCGCCCGATGAAGCAGAGCGAGTTCGACCGCTGCGTCGAGAACGGCGTCACCGACATTGTCGAGATCAAGATCGGTTATGACGGCATCGTCGTCGCCACCGCCCGCACGGGTCAGAGCTTCAACCTCGAGCTGAACGACCTCTACGAGGCCCTGGCCAAGGAAACGCCGGGCGCCGACGGCCAGCTGGGCGCCAACGCGGCCAAGACCTGGAACGACGTCAACAAGGCCCTGCCGGCGACCCGCATCCAGGTCTACGGCCCGCCGCCGACCTCGGGCACGCGCGACGCCTTCCTCGAACTGGGCATGGCGCCGGGCGCCAAGCTGATCCCGGCGGTCGCCGCCATCGAGGCGCAGGACAAGACCCGCTTCGAAACCGTGGCCCACACCCTGCGTGAAGACGGCGCCTGGATCGACTCGGGCGAGAACGACAACGCCATCGTCCAGACCCTGACCCGCACGCCGGGTTCGCTGGGCGTGTTCGGCTTCTCCTTCCTCGAGCAGAACATGGACACGGTGAAGGCCGAGACCATCGACGGCGTGGCCCCCTCGGTCGCCACCATCGCCGACGGCTCCTATCCCCTGGCCCGCAGCCTCTACATCTACGTCAAGAAAGCCCACATCGGCGTGACGCCGGGCCTCGAACAGTTCGTTCAGGAGTTCATGTCCGAAGGCGCCGCCGGCCGCGGCGGTTATCTGCAGGGCCGCGGCCTGGTGCCGCTGGTCGGCGAGGAGCTGACGGCGGAACGCGCCAAGGCCTCGGCCATGACCTCGATGGCCCGTCCGAACTGAGGCGGCTGAATGCGAAACGCCCCGGACATCGTCCGGGGCGTTTTTGCTTTCTCGCGAGGCCTGTGGTCAGGCCGCCGCGCGGCGTCTCAGGCGCGCCACCCGGCGCAGGCGGCGCCAGAAGCGGCCGCGCGCGGGCTCGGGATAGGGTTGCAGGTTCTCGATGAACTGCTCGGCTGAGGCCCGCCAGCTGAACTTCTCCGCATAGGCGCGGACGTCCTTGCGGTCGAGCTCCAGGCATTTCAGGCAGGCGGTCTTCAGGTCCTCGTCGATGAAGCCCGCGCCGGAACCGGGGATGATGTCGATCGGGCCGTGGGCCGGATAGGCGGCGACCGGGGTGCCCGTGCCCATGGCCTCCAGGATCACCAGGCCGAAGGTGTCGGTCCAACTGGGGAAGACGAAGACGTCGGCGTCGGCGAAGCAGCGGGCCAAATCCTCGCCGAAGCGGGCGCCCAGGAATTTCGCCTCAGGGTATTTCTCTTCCAGCTCGGCGCGGGCCGGGCCGTCGCCCACGATGATCTTGGTGCCCGGCAGGTCCAGTTCGAGGAAGGTCTCGATGTTCTTCTCGACCGCCACCCGGCCGACATTGAGGAAGAAGGGGCGGGGCCAGTTCTCGCCGCCCATCTCCTTGTAGATCGGCTCGAGGTCGGGGCGGAACAGTTCGGTGTCCACCCCGCGTGTCCAGGGCGAGACGTTCTTGAAGCCGTGCTCGACCAGCTCGTCGCGCAGGGTCGGCGTGGCCACCATCAGCCGCCCCGACGGCTTGTGGAACCACTTCATATAGGCGTAGCCGACCTGTACCGGGATCGGGAAACGGGCCGAGACGTATTCCGGAAATTTGGTGTGATAGCTGGTGGTGAACGGCAGCTTCCACTCCACGCAGATGCGCCGCGTGGCGATGCCCAGCGGGCCTTCGGTGGCGATGTGGACGGCTTCGGGCTCGAAGGCGCGCAGGCGTTCGCGAATCTCTTCCTCGGCGCCCAGGGCCAGCCGGATCTCGGGGTAGGTGGGGCAGGGGATGGTCTTGAACTGGCTGGGCTCGATGACCTCCACCTCATGGCCCATGGCGCGGCATTCGGCCACGGTGCGGGTCAGGGTGCGGACGACGCCGTTGACCTGGGGTTCCCAGGCGTCGGTGACCAGAACAATGCGCATGAAGTCGATAGGGCCTTGAGCCGTTTCGCGAAGGCGAAACTTCTAGACGCTCCTCATGACGAAGGCGAGACGGCATGATAGAGCAAGGTTCGAACAGGGTTCACCTCTTCGCGAACGGCCACGTTTAGCCGGACCTCATCTTCGAATGAGGCTTTCCCCAGAAGATTTTGCGCTTTCCCGAATTCTGTGCGGCTGAGGGCGCGATGATGCGATGCACATTCGGGCGTAGTCGCCATATATGCGGAAATTCACAGGATGGATTTCATGACGCCGACCGATCTTCGCCATTGGGATGAGCTGGACCGGAACAAGTACCGGGACGAACGTGAGGTGGTGGCCGAACTGCTGGCCGCTGAACCCCTGACGCCTGACGGTCGCGCGGCGGTCCTGAACGACGCCATCGGCCTGGTCGAAAGCGCCCGCAAGAGTCAGAAGCGCCAAGGCGTGGTCGAGAGCTTCCTGCAGGAATTCAGCCTGGGCACCCGCGAAGGTCTGGCCCTGATGTGCCTGGCCGAGGCCCTGCTGCGCACGCCCGACGCCGACACCCGCGACCGCCTGATCGCCGAGAAGATCGGCTCGGCCGACTGGGCCAGCCATATGGGCCAGTCCGACAGCCTGTTCGTCAACGCCTCGACCTGGGGCCTGATGCTGACCGGCAAGCTGGTCGACGTCGACGACGAGGCGCGCAGCGACCTGCCGAACTTCCTCAAGCGTCTGGTCGGGCGTCTGGGCGAGCCGGTCATCCGCCAGGCCGTCGCCACCGCCGTGAAGATCATGGGCGAGCAGTTCGTCGTCGGCCGCACCATCGACGCGGCCCTGAAGCGCTCGGATCGCGAAAACTGGCTGTGCAGCTTCGACATGCTGGGCGAGGGCGCCCGCACCGCCGCCGACGCCGAACGCTATGAAAAGATCTACGCCGACGCCATCGAGGCTGTGGGCAAGACCGCCAAGGGCGAGGGCCCCGAGCGCGGCCACGGCGTCTCGGTCAAGCTGTCGGCGCTGTCGCCGCGCTATCAGGCGGTGCAGGAGGACCGGGTCTGGGAAGAGCTCTATCCCCGCATCCTGCGTCTGGCGCTGATCGCCGCCAAATACGACATCAACTACACCATCGACGCCGAAGAGGCCGACCGTCTGGCCCTGTCGCTGAAGCTGCTGGAGCGGCTGGCGCGCGAACCGGCGCTGGGCGACTGGCAGGGTCTGGGGCTGGCCGTTCAGGCCTATCAGAAGCGCACAAGCGAGACGGTCGCCAAGCTGGCCGAACTGGCCAAGTCGTCGGGCCGTCGCCTGATGGTGCGCCTGGTCAAGGGCGCCTATTGGGATACCGAGATCAAGCTGGCCCAGGTCAACGGCCGCACCGACTATCCGGTCTTCACGACCAAGCCGGCGACCGACCTGAACTATCTGGTCTGCGCCAAGGCGCTGATCGAGGCCTCGCCCTACATCTTCGCCCAGTTCGCCACCCACAACGCCCACACCCTGGCCGCCGTGCACCGCATGGCCGCCGATCGCGGCGTGACCATCGAGTTCCAGCGCCTGCACGGCATGGGCGAGGCCCTGTATGACGGCGCCAAGGTCGAGTGGGGCGACGTCGTCGTGCGCGCCTACGCCCCCGTCGGCGGCCACGAAGAACTGCTGCCCTATCTGGTGCGCCGCCTGCTTGAGAACGGCGCCAACTCCTCCTTCGTCCACGCCCTGCTGGACGAGCGCGTGCCTGCGGCCGACGTGGCCGCCGATCCCATCACCTCGGTCGAGGCCCAGCCCGACCGCCATCCGAAGATCCCTGTACCCATGAACATCTACGGTGACCGCCAGAACTCCCTCGGCCGCGACTATTCGCAGGCGACCGACCGCGAGCGCCATGCGGCGGCTCTGGAGCGCGTCGACAGCGAGAAGCTGACCGCCGGCCCGATCATCAGCGGCAAGCTGCGCGCCGGCGTGAACGCCCAGGACGTCACCAACCCCTATGACCGCTCACGCGTTCTGGGCCACGTTTCGGAAGCCTCGGTCGAGGACGTCGACGCCGCCGTTAACACCGCAGCCAACGCTCAGGTCGCCTGGGACCGTCTGGGCGGCGCGGGCCGCGCCCCCGTCCTGCGCGCCATGGCCGACGCGCTGGAGGCCGATCTGGACCGTCTGGTCGCCCTGCTGTCGCGTGAAGCGGGCAAGACGCTGAACGACGGCGTGGCCGAGGTGCGCGAGGCCGCCGATTTCTGCCGCTACTACGCCCTGCTGGCCGAGCGCGACTTCGGCGGCCGCCAGACCCTGAAGGGCCCGACCGGCGAGACCAATGAACTGGTCCTGCACGGCCGTGGCGTCTTCGGCTGCATCAGCCCGTGGAACTTCCCACTGGCCATCTTCACCGGCCAGATCGCCGCCGCGCTCGCCGCCGGCAACGCCGTGGTGGCCAAGCCCGCCGAGCAGACGCCGCTGATCGCCGCCGAAGCCGTGCGCCTCTACTACAAAGCCGGCCTGAATCCCGACCTGCTGGCCCTGGTCCCCGGCCGGGGCGAGACGGTCGGCGCCGCCCTGACCGGCCATCCGGGCATCGACGGCGTGGCCTTCACCGGCGGCACCGACACCGCCTCGGCGATCAACCGCGGCCTGGCCGCGCGTCCGGGCGCCATCATCCCCTTCATCGCCGAGACGGGCGGCCTGAACGGCATGTTCGTCGACACCACGGCGCTGAAGGAACAGATCATCGACGACGTCATCCTGTCGGCCTTCGGTTCGGCGGGCCAGCGTTGCTCGGCCCTGCGCGTCCTCTATGCGCCCAAGGATTCGGCCGACGCCCTGATCGAAGGCCTGAAGGGCGCCCTGGCCGCCCAGGTGCTGGGCGACCCGACCGACGCCAAGACCGACATCGGCCCGGTGATCGACGCCGAAAGCCGCGCCAATCTGGAAGCCCACGTCGAGCGCCTGTCGAAGGAAGCCAAGATCATCGCCCGCGCCGAACTGCCGGCCGGCGCCGATAAGGGCGACCTGTTCGCGCCGGTCATCGCCGAAATCCCGACCCCGGACTTCCTCGAGCGCGAAGTCTTCGGCCCGATCCTGCACGTTTACCGCTATGAGCCGAAGGACCTGGAAAAGGTCGCCGGCAAGCTGGCCGCGCGCGGCTTCGGCCTGACGCTGGGCGTCCACAGCCGCATCGACGCCTTCGCCAAGGAAGTGATGGAGCTGGTCCCGGCGGGCAACGTCTACGTCAACCGCTCGATCATCGGCGCGGTGGTCGGCGTCCAGCCCTTCGGCGGCGAAGGCCTCAGCGGCACGGGCCCCAAGGCCGGCGGCCCCAACAGCCTCATCCGCTACGCCGCCGAAAAGGCCATCAGCATCAACATCGCCGCCCAGGGCGGCGACCCGGCGCTGCTGAACCTCTAGGGTTCGAGGCTAGCCGGATGCTCGGCTTGCCTCGCAACCTTCTACAGTATATCGATCCAAGAGAAGCCATTCGCCGTGGCGAGGTCGGAGACCCTCGGCTTCATTTTTTAGGAGCTTCTTTCGCTCTCTAACTGAGGCTAGCCGGTCCGCATAAATGCTAGCGCACATTCGGTTTCACAGTCGCATCATCGGCGCGTTGTTTATGCGTGAAACGATCACGCGGTATGGTCGCGAAGGGCTGGGCTTTCTTTGGCTCATCGGCGAACCGCTCATATTCTGTCTTGGCGTCATGGGTCTCTGGACGTTGATCAAGCCGGAATATGAGCATGGTATACGCATAGCGCCGTTCGTTATGACGGGCTATATGTGCTTGCTGATGCTTCGGCATGTGGTCAGTCATAGCTTGAACGCGTTACAAGCGAACGTCGGCTTGATGCACCATAAGGCGGTGAAGCCGCTTCATATCTATATATCGAGAGTCCTGATCGAGTTCGCGGGATCGACTATCGCCTTTGCGGTCCTTTACGCCATCTTGTTTGTTCTTGGCGTTGTGAATTTACCAAATAACGTTCTTTTGCTTTACAGCGGATGGCTGTTGTTATTCTGGTTTTCTACAGGTTTGGCTATTACGTTTTCGGCGTTGTCTCTTCAATTTGAGGTTATTGAAAGGATCGTTCCCGTTTTCATGTATCTTATGATACCTCTTTCGGGCGCGTTTCTGATGGTTGATTGGCTGCCTTCCACCTATCAGAAATATTATCTCATGATCCCCATGCCTCATACGGTAGAGATGGTGCGGAGCGCGACGTTCGGGGAGTTCGTGCCGACCCACTACAATCCTGCCTATCCGGCGGCTTGGGCTGCGGTTCTGACGTTTGTGGGTTTGGTTTTGCTGGCGAATGTTAGACGGCACGTCGACGTCGAGTAGGGACAGCTTCGTTATTTCTATTCCCCGGTTGATCACACATGAATAGACCTGATCTACGTTTCCTTGGCCCGTTGACCGCTGGGGAAGAACCGAAAAGCAGAGCGACGCGGGCGGGAGCCTATCTTCGCCGCATGCCGCTGGCGTTCGGGATGATTGTGGTTGTGCCCACCATCGTGTCGGCGATTTATTTGTCTTTTATCGCCTCGCCGCGATACGTGTCCGAAGCGCGCTTCATTGTCCGCTCGGCCAGTCAGCAACAACCATCGTCCTTGGGTGTGGTCCTGCAGGGAGTGGGGCTCAGTCCGGCCTCGATGGATAATTTCGCCATCCAACAATATCTGGTCTCCGCCGACGCCGCCCGTGACCTGCAGGCGAAGGTTGACCTCCATCGTGCCTTTGGTCGTTCGGATATCGATCCGATTTCCCGCCTCCCCGGGGTCTTCGGCGACGAGTCTTTCGAAACATTACGGAAGGGTCTGAAGCGCTACATCACGG
>PJTY01000506.1_pt1 | contig 19417 bp, 17 predicted proteins | sample 1512121 | NCBI WGS metagenome assembly PJTY01 (sample SAMN08177680, study PRJNA422409) | Soil metagenome, whole genome shotgun sequencing project. | isolation source: Soil enriched (2) on filter paper: alkali lignin treatment | place: USA: Madison | collected 2015-01-15 | reverse complement strand
GATGAAGCATGAAGCCGTCGAGAAGAACATAGGCCTGCTGGCCTTCTTCATGGTCATCGCCGTGAGCGTCGGTGGCCTGACCCAGATCGTCCCGCTGTTTTTCCAGGACGTCACCAACAAGCCCGTGGAAGGCATGAAGCCGCGCACCGCGCTGGAACTTGAGGGCCGCGATATCTACATCCGCGAAGGCTGCGTGGGCTGCCACTCGCAGATGATCCGCCCGTTCCGTGCCGAAACCGAGCGCTATGGCCACTACTCGGTGGCCGGTGAAAGCGTGTGGGACCACCCGTTCCTGTGGGGCTCCAAGCGTACCGGGCCGGACCTGGCCCGGGTCGGTGGCCGCTACTCCGATGACTGGCACCGTGCGCACCTGTACAACCCGCGCAACGTGGTACCGGAATCGAAGATGCCGTCCTACCCGTGGCTGGTCGAGCACAAGCTCGATGGCAAGGACACCGCGAAGAAGATGGAAGTGCTGCGCACCCTCGGTGTGCCGTACACCGACGCCGACATCGCCGGGGCCAGCGACGCGGTCAAGGGCAAGACCGAAATGGACGCCATCGTCGCGTACCTCCAGGGTCTTGGCACCATCATCAAGAGCAAACGGTGACGCTGATGGATATCGGGATGATTCGCGGCCTGGGCACCGTCGTGGTGATGGTGGCATTCGTGGGCCTGGCGCTGTGGGTGTTCAACCCACGGCGCAAGAAGGACTTCGACGAAGCGACCCAACTGCCCTTCGCGGATGACCCCGAAGCCAGCCGGCACGTCGAGCAAGCAAAAGCTTCTGGGAGCAAAAAACAATGACAACCTTCTGGAGTCTGTACGTTACCGTCCTGACCCTGGGCACCATCTTCTCGTTGACCTGGCTGCTGCTGTCGACCCGCAAGGGCCAGCGCGAAGAGGTCACCGACGAAACCGTCGGGCATGCCTTCGATGGCATCGAGGAATACGACAACCCGCTGCCGAAATGGTGGTTCTGGCTGTTCGTCGGCACCATCGTCTTCGCCCTCGGCTACCTGGTGCTGTACCCAGGCCTGGGCAACTGGAAAGGCGTCCTGCCGGGCTACTCGTACCTGGATAACGACAAGCAGACCGAGTTCTCCAACGGCCAGCCAGGCTGGACCGGCGTGCATGAGTGGGAAAAGGAAATGGCCAAGGCCGACGCCCGCTTCGGGCCGATCTTCGCCAAGTTCGCCGCCATGCCAATCGAAGAAGTGGCCAAGGACCCGCAGGCACTGAAGATGGGCGCGCGGCTGTTTGCCTCGAACTGCTCGGTTTGCCACGGCTCCGACGCCAAGGGCGCCTTCGGCTTCCCCAACCTCACCGACAACGACTGGCGCTGGGGCGGCGAGCCGGACACCATCAAGACCACCATCATGGGCGGCCGCCACGGCGTGATGCCGGCCTGGGCCGAGGTGATCGGTGACCAGGGCGTGGCCGATGTGGCCGCGTTCGTGGTCAGCAAGCTCGATGGCCGTACGCTGCCAGAGGGCGTGAAGGCCGATGCCGAGAACGGGCAGAAGATCTTCGCCGCCAACTGCGTGGCCTGTCACGGGCCTGAGGGCAAGGGTACGCCGGCAATGGGCGCACCGAACCTGACCCACCCGCAGGCGTTCATCTACGGTTCAAGCTTTGCCCAGTTGCAGCAGACCATCCGCTACGGTCGCCAGGGACAGATGCCGGCCCAGGAGCAGCTGCAAGGTAATGACAAGGTGCACTTGCTGGCTGCGTATGTGTACAGCCTGTCGCAGCAGGCTGAGCCGGCCAAGGCCGAGTAAGCAGGCCCGGCCTCTTCGCGGGTAAACCCGCTCCCACAGGTACTGCGCTTGCCTCAGGACCTGTGCGATCCCTGTGGGAGCGGGTTCACCCGCGAAGAGGCCAGCAAAGACACAGCATTTCTCTCAGGGAAATGACCTGGATCAATTGACACCCGCCATAACACGATTCATACCACGAACCCAACGCGACTAAAGGTCGCAGTGCAGCCCCATACTGCCATCAGCGGCGTATCATGGGCCGCAGAGCGCTAGCAGATTGCGCGAGACTGCGGCCGGCACGCACTGGCTGCGGCGTTTCTCCACTGCCGTGGGACTTGATGATGAGCAAGCAAATTCCGGTACATGACGTCACCCCGCCTGCCAACAAAGGGAAGGATTCCGTCGACCTCTACGCCTCCCGGGAAAAGATCTACACCCGTGCCTTCACCGGCCTGTTCCGACGCCTGCGCATGGTCGGCGGGGCTGTGCTGTTCCTGCTGTACTTCGGCACCGTGTGGTTGAACTGGGGCGGCCACCAGGCCGTGTGGTGGAACCTGCCCGAGCGCAAGTTCTACATCTTCGGCGCCACCATCTGGCCGCAAGACTTCATCCTGCTTTCAGGCATCCTCATCGTGGCCGCCTTCGGTCTGTTCTTCATCACCGTGTTCGCCGGCCGCGTGTGGTGCGGCTACACCTGCCCGCAAAGCGTGTGGACATGGATTTTCATGTGGTGCGAAAAGGTCACCGAGGGCGACCGCAACCAGCGCATGAAGCTCGACAAAGCCCCCATGAGCGGCAACAAGTTCCTGCGCAAGTTCGCCAAGCACAGCCTGTGGCTGCTGATCGGTTTCGTCACCGGCATGACCTTCGTCGGCTATTTCTCGCCGATCCGTGAACTGGCCACCGAATTCTTCACAGGCCAGGCCGACGGCTGGGCCTACTTCTGGGTCGGCTTCTTCACCCTCGCCACCTACGGCAACGCCGGCTGGCTGCGCGAGCAGGTATGTGTGTACATGTGCCCCTACGCGCGCTTCCAGAGCGTGATGTTCGACAAGGACACGCTGATCGTTTCCTACGACCCGCGCCGTGGCGAAACCCGCGGCCCGCGTAAAAAGGACCTGGACTACAAGGCCGCGGGCCTGGGTGACTGCATCGACTGCACCATGTGCGTGCAGGTCTGCCCCACCGGCATCGACATCCGTGACGGCCTGCAGATCGAGTGCATCGGCTGCGCCGCGTGCATCGACGCCTGTGACAACATCATGGACAAGATGAACTACCCCAGGGGGCTGATCAGCTACACCACCGAGCACAACCTTTCCGGGCAGAAGACCCACCTGCTGCGCCCGCGCCTGATCGGCTATGCCGTGGTACTGCTGGTGATGATCGTCGGCCTGGCCACCGCCTTCGCCACCCGTTCGCTGGTCGGTTTCGACGTGAGCAAGGACCGCGTGCTGTACCGCGAGAACGCCCAGGGCCGGATCGAGAACGTGTACAGCCTGAAGGTGATGAACAAGGACCAGCGTGACCACGTCTACGTGCTGGACGCCACCGGCCTGCCGGACCTGAAGCTTGAAGGCCAGCGCGAGATCCGCGTGGACGCTGGTGATATCGTCAGCCTGCCGGTGCAGCTGTCGATCGCGCCCGAGAAACTGCCGTCGACCACCAACGAAATCACCTTCATCCTCAAGAGCGCCGATGACAGCGACGCCCAGGTTGAAGCCAAGAGCCGCTTCATCGGCCCACAGATCCGCTAAGAGAGATAACCCACAATGCCTGCCACCGCCGCCAGCCCCTGGTACAAGCACCTCTGGCCCTGGATCATCATCGGCATCCTCGCCACCTCGGTGTGCCTGAGCCTGACCATGGTCAGCATCGCCGTGCACAACCCGGACAACCTGGTGAACGACAACTACTACGAGGCAGGCAAGGGCATCAACCGCTCGCTGGACCGGGAACTGCTGGCACAGACGCTGGGCCTGAAGGCCGGCGTGCACCTGGACGAGCTGACCGGCGAAGTGGACGTGCGCCTGGCCGGCAACAGCGACCCGCAGAGCCTGGAGCTGAACCTGATATCGCCAACCCAGCCGGAGAAAGACCGCAAGGTGCTGCTGAGCCGGGTCGAGGCTGGGCGCTATATGGGGCAGCTGGAAGACAAGGTTGACGGGCGTCGCTTCGTCGAGCTGCTGGGCAGCGAAGGTGGCCAGGTTTGGCGCTTGTTCGAGGAGGAAAAAGTGGAGCATGGTGTGACCTTGCAGCTGGGTGATGAAGCCTTGCAAGGTGCCGAGCACCAATAAACGCACCTCCGCCGCGCCCTGTGGGAGCGGGTTCACCCGCGAATGCGTCAGATCAGGCGATGATGTTTTCAGGTCTGACGCATTCGCGGGTAAACCCGCTCCCACAGGTGCCTTGCCCAGCCGGCCGATATGTTTAAGGCAACGATGTGATGACCCAACCCACCCCCTGCTACCACTGCGCCCTGCCCGTCCCCGCCGGCAGCCGCTTCACCGCCGTGGTTCTCGGCCAGCCCCGGCAGTTCTGCTGCCCCGGCTGCCAGGCGGTGGCCGAATCGATCGTTGCCGGTGGCCTGGAGCACTACTACCAGCACCGCAGCGACAACAGCGCCAACCCCGAGGCCCTGCCCAAGCAGCTCCAGGACGAACTGGCCCTCTACGACCGCAGCGACGTACAGCAAACCTTCGTTCGCCATGCTGGCGACCTGGCCGAAACCACCCTGCTGGTCGAAGGTATCAGCTGCGCCGCCTGCGGCTGGCTGATCGAAAAGCACCTGCGCAACCTGCCCGGCGTCGCCGAGGCGCGCCTGAACCTGTCCAACCACCGCCTGCTGCTGAACTGGCATGTCAAGCAACTGCCGCTCTCGCGCCTGCTCGCCGAGCTGCGCCAGATCGGCTACGCCGCACACCCCTATCAGCCCGACCAGGCCGCCGAGCAACTGGCCCGCGAGAACCGCAGCGCCCTGCGCCGCCTGGGCGTGGCCGGGCTGCTGTGGTTCCAGGCAATGATGGCAACCATGGCCACCTGGCCGGAATTCAACATCGACCTGTCGCCCGAGCTGCACACCATCCTGCGCTGGGTGGCGCTGTTCCTGACCATCCCCATCGTGTTCTACAGCTGCGCTCCGTTCTTCAAGGGCGCGGCACGCGACCTGCGTACCCGCCACCTGACCATGGACGTTTCGGTGTCACTGGCCATTGGCCTGGCCTTCGGCGCCGGCATCTGGACCGCTATCACCGGCAGCGGCGAGCTGTATTTCGACACCGTGGGCATGTTCGCGCTGTTCCTGCTCACTGGCCGTTACCTGGAGCGCCGCGCCCGCGAACGCACCGCTGCGGCCACTGCGCAGCTGGTGAACCTGCTGCCGGCCTCGTGCCTGCGCCTGGATGCTATCGGCCGCAGCGAACGCATCCTGCTCAGCGAACTGCAGTGCGGTGACACGGTACAGGTGCTGCCAGGCGCGGTAATCCCCGCCGACGGGCGCATCGTCGAAGGCCGCTCCAGCGTCGATGAGTCTTTACTGACCGGTGAATACCTGCCGCAGCCGCGGCAGGTCGGCGAGCGGGTCACCGGCGGTACCCTGAACGTTGAAAGCACCCTGAACGTGGCAGTCGAAGCCCTCGGCCACGACTCGCGGCTGTCGGCCATCGTCCGCCTGCTGGAGCGCGCCCAGACCGAAAAACCACGCCTGGCCGAAATCGCCGACCGGGCCTCGCAGTGGTTCCTGCTGTTCTCGCTGCTGGCCGCCGCGGCCATCGGCCTGTGGTGGTGGTACCTGGACCCGGCGCGGGCGTTCTGGATCGTGCTGGCCATGCTGGTAGCGACCTGCCCTTGCGCGCTGTCCCTGGCCACACCGACGGCGCTGACCGCGGCCACCGGCACCTTGCACAAGCTCGGCCTGCTGGTGACCCGTGGCCATGTACTGGAAGGCCTGAACCAGATCGACACGGTGATTTTCGACAAGACCGGCACGCTGACCGAAGGCCGCCTGACCTTGCGCAGCATTCGCCCGCTCGGCAGCCTGCCCGCCGAGCGCTGCCTGGCCCTGGCTGCAGCGCTGGAGAACCGCTCCGAACACCCCATCGCCCGTGCCTTCGGCCGCACCGCCACGCCTGCTGACGATGTGCAGACCATACCGGGCCTGGGCCTGGAAGGGCTGGTCGAAGGCCAGCGTCTGCGTATTGGCCAGGCGACCTTCGTCTGCGCCCTGAGCGGCGCGGAAATCCCCGGCGTCCCAGAGCCGCGCGGCCAGTGGCTGCTGCTGGGCGACCGCCAAGGCCCGCTGGCCTGGTTCGGCCTTGACGACCGCCTGCGCGACGATGCCCCAGCCCTGCTGGCGGCCTGCAAGGCCAGGGGCTGGCGCACGCTGTTGCTGTCTGGCGACAGCTCGCCGATGGTTGCTGAAGTAGCTGCGCAGTTGGGCATCGATCAGGCCATCGGTGGCCTGCGCCCGGACGACAAACTGGACCGGCTGAAGGCGCTGCAGGCCGCCGGGTGCAAGGTGCTGATGCTGGGTGACGGGGTCAATGACGTGCCGGTTCTGGCCGCCGCCGACATCAGCATCGCCATGGGCAGCGCCACCGACCTGGCCAAGACCAGCGCCGACGCCGTGCTGCTGTCCAACCGCCTGCAGGCGCTGGTACAGGCCTTCGAGCTGGCCCGCCGGACCCGCCGCAACATCGTCGAGAACCTGCTGTGGGCGACCCTGTATAATGGCCTGATGTTGCCGTTCGCCGCGCTTGGCTGGATCACTCCGGTCTGGGCGGCCATCGGCATGTCGGTCAGTTCACTGATCGTGGTACTCAACGCCCTGCGCCTGACCCGCCTGCCCCTGGCATCGGGCTTGCCAGCGAACGAAGCGCCCTTGCCCGCGAGGAAGTCGCCATGCCCGCCCTCTATGTCATGATCCCCGCGGCCCTGCTGTTGGTCGGCGTGGCCGTGTACATCTTCTTCTGGGCGGTGGACAGCGGCCAGTACGACGACCTGGAAAGCCCTGCCCACAGCATCCTGTTCGACGACCAGGACCCGCGCCACCAGGCGGCGGTGAAGCCTGACGACAACCAGGCCGAGACCGACAAGGAATCCCCGCCCCGTGCCTGACCTGCTGCCCCTGCTGGGCTCGGCGTTGATCCTCGGCCTGCTCGGCGGTGGCCACTGCCTGGGCATGTGCGGCGGCCTGATGGGTGCGCTGACCCTTGCCATACCGCCCGAACAACGTGGCCGACGCTTGCGCCTGCTGCTGGCCTACAACCTTGGGCGCATTCTCAGCTATGCCTGTGCCGGCCTGCTGCTGGGCCTGGCCGGCTGGGCCGTGGCCAGCAGCCCAGCGGCCCTGGGGCTGCGCGTGGTGGCGGCGCTGCTGTTGATCGCCATGGGGTTGTACCTGGCCGGCTGGTGGAGCGGGCTGACCCGCATCGAGGCACTGGGCCGGGGGCTGTGGCGGCATATCCAGCCGGTGGCATCCCGCTTGCTGCCAGTGTCCAGCCTGCCCCGGGCGTTGTTGCTGGGGGCCTTGTGGGGGTGGTTGCCATGCGGGCTGGTGTACAGCACCTTGCTGTGGGCGGCCAGCCAGGGCAATGCCGGGTACAGCGCGGCGCTGATGCTGGCGTTCGGTGTGGGAACCTGGCCAGTGCTGCTGGCTACCGGCTTGGCTGCGGAACGGGTAAACATTTTGTTGAAACGGCGCAGTGTGCGAGTGGCTGGCGGGGTGCTGGTGATGCTGTTTGGTATCTGGACGCTGCCTGGGCCGCATCAGCATTGGTTGATGGGGCATTGATTGGGGGCCGCCGTGCGGCCCTTCGCGGGCATGCCCGCTCCCACAGGGCCCTGCGAACGGCTGATAGCAGCCCCAATGCCCTTGATACAAATCAACACAGATTCCTACAGACGGCCATAGACTCCGGGCACTGCTGCTCTTTCCGGGGACCGCCCTCATGCTCGACGACCTACGTTGGGATACCGACCTGATCCGCCGCTACGATCTCGCCGGGCCACGCTACACCTCCTACCCGACCGCCGTGCAACTGCACAGCGAAGTGGGCTCGTTCGACCTGCTCCACGCCCTGCGCGAGAGCCGTCGGGCCGCGCGCCCGCTGTCGCTGTACGTACACGTGCCGTTCTGCGCCAACATCTGCTACTACTGCGCCTGCAACAAGGTCATTACCAAGGACCGCGCCCGCGCGGCGCCCTACCTGCAGCGCCTGGAGCAGGAAATCCAGCTGATCGCCTGTCACCTCGACCCTAAACAGCGTGTTGAACAGCTACATTTTGGCGGCGGCACACCAACCTTCCTCAGCCATGTGGAACTGCGCCAGCTGATGGCCACCCTGCGTCAGCACTTCCACCTGCTGGATGACGACTCCGGCGACTATGGCATCGAGATCGACCCGCGCGAAGCGGACTGGTCGACCATGGGCCTGCTCCGCGAGCTGGGCTTCAACCGCGTCAGCCTGGGCGTGCAGGACCTCGACCCGGCCGTGCAGCGCGCGGTCAACCGCCTGCAGAGCCTGGAGCAGACGCGCACCCTGATCGAAGCCGCGCGCACCCTGCAGTTCCGCTCGATCAACCTCGACCTGATCTACGGCCTGCCCAAGCAGACCCCGGAAGGCTTTGCCCGCACCGTCGAAGAAGTGATCCGCCTGCAACCCGACCGCCTGTCGGTGTTCAACTACGCCCACCTGCCCGAGCGCTTCATGCCGCAACGGCGCATCGACAGCAACGACCTGCCCAGCGCGGCCGCCAAGCTGGAGATGCTGCACGCCACTATCGACCAGCTGACCGCAGCCGGCTACCGCTACATCGGCATGGACCACTTCGCCCTGCCCGACGACGAGCTGGCCATCGCCCAGGAAGAAGGCACCCTGCAGCGCAACTTCCAGGGCTACACCACCCATGGGCACTGCGACCTGATCGGCCTGGGCGTGTCGGCCATCAGCCAGATCGGCGACCTGTACTGCCAGAACAGCAGCGACCTCAACACCTATCAGGACAGCCTGTCCAACGCCCAGCTGGCCACCCAGCGCGGCTTGCTGTGCAACCACGACGACCGCATCCGCCGGGCGGTGATCCAGCAGCTGATCTGCCATTTCGAGCTGGATTTCGAGCCGATCGAACAGGCCTTCACCATCGATTTCCGCGGTTACTTCAACGACCTCTGGCCAGAACTGCTGACCTTGCAGCGCGACGGCCTGATCCGCCTGGATGACAAAGGCATCCGCATCCTGCCTGCCGGCCGCCTGCTGGCGCGCTCGGTGTGCATGGTGTTCGACGCCTACCTGGCGATGCACAACCGCCAGCGCTTTTCGCGGGTGATCTGAAACCGAGTCGTTCAACCGCATGGACAAGTTTCCTTGCCAGGCACACTATGGGCACAGCGAAGGCCCTGGCGCACACCCGCCAGGGCCTGGCCCGCTCGCACCACAACAGCGCACGCTGGCCTACAACCTACGCCGTGAGTTACCCTTACGTCTTATGTGTGCTTTCCCACAAGGATCGATGAAAATGTCCGAGCCAGTCAAACTGCGCCCACACAACCAGGCCCATTGCAAGGACTGCAGCCTGGCCCCCCTGTGCCTGCCCCTGTCGCTCAACCTGGAAGACATGGATGCACTGGATGAAATCGTCAAGCGTGGGCGACCGCTGAAAAAAGGCGAGTTCCTGTTCCGCCAAGGTGACAATTTCGGCTCGGTCTACGCAGTACGTTCCGGCGCCCTGAAAACCTTCAGCCTCAGCGACAGCGGCGAAGAGCAGATCACCGGCTTCCACCTGCCCAGCGAACTGGTCGGCCTGTCGGGCATGGACACCGAGGCCTACCCGGTGTCGGCCCAGGCCCAGGAAACCACTTCGGTGTGTGAAATCCCGTTTGAGCGCCTCGACGAACTGTCGGTGCAGCTGCCGCAGCTACGCCGCCAGCTGATGCGGGTAATGAGCCGGGAAATCCGCGACGACCAGCAAATGATGCTGCTGCTGTCGAAAAAGACCGCCGACGAACGTATTGCCACCTTCCTGGTCAACCTGTCGGCTCGCTTCCGCGCCCGCGGCTATTCGGCCAACCAGTTCCGCCTGAGCATGTCGCGCAACGAAATCGGCAACTACCTGGGCCTGGCGGTGGAAACCGTATCGCGGGTGTTCACCCGCTTCCAGCAAAATGGCCTTATTCGTGCCGAAGGCAAGGAAGTGCACATTCTCGACCCGATCCAGCTGTGCGCGCTGGCCGGTGGCGCAATGGAGGCCTGAGGCCGGCGTTTAGCGGGTATACTTGGGCATTCGTTTTCCCAGGATACCCGCAACAATGCACAGCGACGCCTTCGACCTCAAAGCCCTGATCCGCCCGGTAGTGGACTTCCCCAAACCGGGCGTGATCTTCCGCGATATCACCCCGCTGTTCCAGTCGCCGCGCGGGCTGCGCTATGTGGCCGACCAGTTCATCGAGCGCTATGTCGAAGCCGAGTTCAGCCATATCGGCGCCATGGACGCGCGGGGCTTTCTGATCGGCTCGATCATCGCCCACCAGCTGAACAAGCCACTGATCCTGTTCCGCAAGCAGGGCAAGCTGCCGGCTGACGTGCTGAGCGAGGGTTATCAGACCGAGTATGGCGAAGCCTTCCTGGAGGTGCATGCCGACAGCCTGTGCGAAGGGGATTCGGTGTTGATCTTCGATGATCTGATTGCTACTGGCGGTACGCTGCTGGCAGCGGCCAACCTGGTGCGCCGGACCGGGGCGCAGGTGTTCGAGGCGGCGGCGATCATTGATTTGCCGGAGCTGGAGGGGTCGCGCCGGTTGCAGGCGGCTGGGGTGCCTACTTTCTGCCTGACCGAGTTTTCGCTCAGCGAGTATTGAGCATTCAGGGGGCAACGCTGAACCTGTGGGAGCGGGTTTACCCGCGAAGAACCCAACGCGGTATATGGCACCGGCTGCGCCGGTGTTCGCGGGTAAACCCGCTCCCACAGGGCCCCAACAATTCCGAATCAGAGCGAAATCGGCCGACGCCCTGCAAACGCATGGGCCAAAGTGCCGCCGTCGACTAACTCCAACTCGCCACCCAGCGGCACGCCATGGGCAATCCGCGACGCCACCAGGCCCTTCTCGCTCAGCAACTGGGCAATGTAATGCGCCGTCGCCTCCCCTTCCACCGTCGGGTTGGTCGCCAGGATCACCTCGGTGAAGGTGCCCTGCTCCTCGATCCGCGCCATCAGCTGCGGAATCCCGATCGCCTCCGGCCCCAGCCCGTCCAGCGGTGACAAGTGGCCCTTGAGCACGAAGTAGCGGCCACGGTAACCGGTCTGCTCCACTGCATACACATCGGTCGGCCCTTCGACCACGCACAATTGGGTATCGTCACGGCGCGGGTCGGCACATTGCGGGCACAACTCCTGCTCGGTCAGGGTGCGGCACTGACGGCAATGCCCAACCCCTTCCATGGCCTGGGTCAAGGCCTGGGCCAGGCGCAGGCCGCCACTGCGGTCACGCTCGAGCAGTTGCAGGGCCATGCGCTGGGCGGTTTTCTGGCCGACACCTGGCAGGATGCGCAGGCCATCGATCAGTTGGCGGATGAGGGGGCTGAAACTCATGTGGAAGGCCTGACAATTCAATAAGAGGCGGTTTATACCCAGCGGGGACGGCGGCGTCAAATCAGCCTCCAGCCCTGCGCGGTCTGTTTTTCCCACAATAAAAGCAAACCGCGTCGACCGCGAGAGCGCATAAAAAAACCGCCGCTGTCGTCAGCGGCGGTTTTTTCAGTAACGCAAATGCCCTTAGAACGGCATCTTGAAGCCCGGCGGCAGCTGCATGCCGGCGGTCATGCTGCCCATCTTGTCCTGGCTGTTCTGCTCGACCTTGCGCACGGCGTCGTTCAATGCAGCGGCGATCAGGTCTTACAGCACTTCCTTGTCGTCTTCATCAGTCGACATCAGGCTCTGGTCGATGCTGACACGCTTGACGTCGTGACGACCGGTCATCACCACGCTCACCAGGCCACCACCGGACTGGCCGGTGACTTCGGCGTTGGCCAGCTCTTCCTGCATCTTCTGCATCTTTTCCTGCATCTGCTGGGCCTGCTTCATCAGGCCGGCCATGCCACCTTTCATCATGGGGAATACCTCGATTGGGTCATGTGATGCGGCCCGGCACCGGGCCGGCCGCATGGTTATCCGTTACTGGCCCTGGTTAACCAGGGCTTCTACAGGCTCAATAGTATCCTGCCGCACCTTGGCGCCGAACAACTTGATCATCTGCTGGATCAACGGATCCTGCTCGATCGAGGTGACTGCGTCCTGCTGGCGCTCGGCGCGTTTGCGCGCCGCCGCCTGCGCCGGGGTTTCCTGCTCGGGCAGGATCAGCTCGATGCGCAGGTTCAGCGTGCGCCCCAGGTGCTGGTTGAGCGCGTCGTTCAGGCGCCGCTGCTGGGTGGCGTTGAACAGCGCCCCCTGGCCAGGGTCCAGGTGCAGCAGCCAGTCGTCGCCATCAGCGGCAATCAACGTGCAGTTTGCCGCGATGTTGCCTGTCATCCCGGACACAGGCAACTGTGGGAATAATTCCAGCCATTGCAAGGCCAGGCCGGTGGCCGGCTTGGCTGCCGGCAGCGGTTCGGCTGCCGGCTTGGGTGCTTCTTCCTGCACATGTTCGGCCAGTTCGTCCAGGTAGCTGAAGCCGACCGGGTCGCTTTCGCCGCCGTAATAGTCTTCGTCCAGTGGCGGCTCATCGTCGCGGTCCATGCCCACGGCGGCATAGGCGGACGGGTCGAAGGGCGGCTCGTCGTCATGTGCCGGGGCGGCAGCTGCCGGCGTGGGCGCAGCGGGCGGTGCAGGAGCCGGTGCAGGCTCGGCCACTACCGGTGCCGCCGCTGGCGCAGGCTCTTCCCATGGCAGGTCAACCACCTCTGCCACCGGTTCTGGTTCTGGTTCTGGCTCAGGTTCACTGACCGGGGCAGGCTCAGCTGCCATCACAGGCTCGACAACCGGCCGCGGTGCTGGCTCGACCGGCGCGAGCGCCTGCACTTGTTGCGTGGCAACCGGTGCAACAGGCTCCACGACAGCAGCGGCCGGCGGCGCCACGGCAACCGCCGGCGCTGCCACCGGTGTTGCAGGATCAGCTGTGGCCTGGCTGATCCCCACTGGCTTTAGTATCGGCTTCGGCGCGTCGTCGGTGTCGGCGGGGCGGAACGCCAGCATGCGCAGCAGTACCATTTCAAAACCGCCGCGCGGGTCTGGCGCAAGTGGCAGGTCACGGCGGCCGATCAGGCCCATCTGGTAATAGAACTGCACATCCTCGGCTGGCAATGCCGAGGCCAGCGCCAGCACCCGCTCACGGTCGCCCTGGCCGTTGTCCACCGCTTCCGGCAGCGCCTGGGCAATGGCCACGCGGTGCAGCACATTGAGCATTTCGGCCAGCACGCCAGCCCAGTCCGGCCCCTGCTCGGCCAGGTCGCGAACGGCCTCCAGCAAGGCCCGGGCATCGCCTTCGAGCAGCGCCTGCAGCACACCATAAACCTGGCCATGATCGAGGCTGCCGAGCATGGCCCGCACATCGGCGGCCAGTACCTTGCCTTCGCCGAAAGCGATGGCCTGGTCGGTCAGGCTCATGGCGTCGCGCATCGAACCATCGGCGGCACGGCCCAGCAGCCACAGGGCATCCGGCTCGAACGGCACGTTCTCGGCAGCCAGCACATGGCTGAGGTGCTCGACCACCCGCTCCGGGCTCATGTTCTTCAGCGAGAACTGCAGGCAGCGCGACAGGATGGTGGCCGGCAGTTTCTGCGGGTCGGTGGTGGCGAGGATGAACTTGACGTAGGGCGGCGGCTCTTCCAGCGTCTTGAGCAAGGCGTTGAACGAGTGGGTCGAGAGCATGTGCACTTCGTCGATCAGATAGACCTTGAAGCGCCCACGGCTCGGGGCGTACTGCACGTTATCGAGCAGTTCGCGGGTGTCCTCGACCTTGGTGCGGCTGGCGGCGTCGATCTCGATCAGGTCGACGAAACGGCCTTCGTCGATCTCCCGGCACACCGAACAGGTGCCACAGGGCGTGGAGGTGATACCGGTTTCGCAGTTCAGGCACTTGGCGATGATACGGGCGATGGTGGTCTTGCCCACACCCCGCGTACCGGTGAACAGGTAGGCATGGTGCAGGCGCTGGTTGTCCAAGGCATTGATCAAGGCCTTGAGCACATGGGTCTGGCCGACCATTTCGCGGAACGAGCGCGGACGCCATTTACGTGCAAGAACCTGATAACTCATCGAAAAACCATCGTAGCCTGATCGAGCGGAAGATCGCTAATGCTAGCGGAGCGGGGGCAAAATTGCACCCTGCGCAAGTCGTCTAAGCTTTGAAACTGATGTGCCATCCAGGGAGGATTGCCTTTGCGAAGACTGCTGGCCCTGTTGCTGCTGTGGAGCACCTACAGCCAGGCTGAACAGCCCGTGTTGCGTTTTTCTGTCGCCGAAAGCTGGAGCATGCCACTGGTGCGCATCGAAGGCGACCAGCCAGTAGAAGGCATGCTGTACGACCTGATGCAGGCCTTGGCCAAGGAAGTGGACATCCTCCCCGAATACCAAGCCAGCGCCGGTAACCTCCATTTAGTCCAACCGCGCAAAACGCCCGCCGAGCGTCCGTAACCAGTGGCCGCAAAAGAATATCATGATGCCGGTCAAGATCATGCAGATGGCCAGCCATTGCCCGGCACTCATCTGCTCGTCGAAGAAAAGCCAGGAAGTTGCGAGGCCCGATACTGGTATCAGCAACGACAAGGGCGCGACGTGGGTGGCCGGATACTTCTTCATTAGGTTGTTCCACACGCGATAACCCAGAATGGTCGTGATCAGGCTCTGGAAAAGCACGGAAAACAGTGTTGGCCATGCCAGGCCACCGGCCAGGGCTTCGAACGCCGGCCATCCTTGCGAGGCAAACGTGAGGACCACAAGGACCGGCAGCGCGTACAAGCTCGACCAGACGATGAAGGCCGTCATTTGACCAGGGCGCTTGAGCTTGATCAAAAGATTGCACAAAGCCCAGGCGAGCGCGGCAAGCAGCACCAACAGCAGACCGACCACCGTTGACGACTGGCTGCTCGCCAACAGCATCAGGCCTAACCCACATGCCGCGAAGACCATCCCCCAGGAATGGGCGGCGGTGATACGCTCACGCAGAAAGATAGCGCTCAGCAGGATGGTGAAGAACGCACTGAACTGCAAGAACACCGAGGACATACCCGGACTCAAGCCTTGGTGCATGGCAAGGTTGACCACCCACCAGATACCTACGGCAAACAGCACGCCATATACCGCCATGGCAGCCACTGAAACGCCGGCCGGGCGGCGGATAAAAAAAACCAGCGGCACCGCACAGAACGTGAAGCGTAACAGCGTCAACAAATAGGGATCGAGCTCTCGCAAGCCAAGCTCGATGACACTGTAGTTGCCACCCCACAGAACCGTCACCAGAAGACCTACGGTCAAGTCACGCCTGCACATTTTCATGCCTGCTCTCCCAGATTAGCAGGCACCACTCTATTTTTGTCACAGCAGAGTAGATGTAGGCGCACTCGACTCGGCCTGTGAGAAAACCTACTCGGCGTGAATACAAGCGCTCATGCCGCCTCACATCCTTCAACGCACGCAACGTTTCATTGTGATGTGACTGGGATAGACAAGACGCGGGGTTTTCATACCCCGGAAATGGAGGCGGCCCCACCAGCCACACCCCGGCACTCGATGTTCCCGCTATGGCTGCTCCCTTCCGGGCCTGACCAGGTTAACGGGTAATCAATGCGGGGGGACCGATGGGGCCACCACTACAAGGCTCGCTGAACAACGAGTGGCGCCATTGTACCGGTCTTGGGGGCAGATACAACCTCTGGAGGAGAAAAAGTCATCATTTCTCAATGACTTGTCCGGGTTGGGGTGGCCACGGGCTGCCAATTCGCGGGTGAACCCGCTCCTACAGGGCTAACGCTGACAGCAAGACCAGCGCAGGACCTGTGGGAGCGGGCGTGCCCGCGAAGCAGGCGCCGCGGTGGATGGCACGGGCCTCGCCCGTGTTCGCGGGCACGCCCGCTCCCACAGGGACCGTGCAAGCAGCAAGATCTGCCATTGGCCTTCTAGACAGCGATGCCCTGCTCGCCCAGGAAGGTGACGAAGGCATCTTCGTCCAGCACTTTGACCCCCAGCTCGCTGGCCTTGGCCAGCTTGGACCCCGCCCCCGGCCCCGCCACCACGCAGTGGGTCTTGCCGGAAACCGAACCCGCCACCTTGGCCCCGAGGCTTTCCAGCTTTTCCTTGGCGATGTCGCGGCTCATGCGCTCCAGGGTACCGGTCAGTACCCAGGTCTGGCCGGCCAGCGGCAGCCCTTCGGCCACTTTCTTCTCGCTGCTCCAGTGCATGCCGAACGCCAGCAACTGTGCCTCGATGTCCCGGGCCAGTTTCTGGTTGGCTTCATCCTTGAAGAACTCGCGCACGGCGTCGGCCTGCTTGGCCGCCAGGGCCTGGCGCAGGTCGATACCGTCGGCGGCAATGATCTTCTCCAGGCTGTCGAGCTTGGCCACGAGCTTCTCGGCACCGGTCGGGCCAACCGAGGCAATGTCGAGCTTGGCGATCATGCCGGCCAGCGTGGTACTGGCGGCGAATTCGGCAGCCAGCTCGCCTTCGTCCTGCAGTTGCATGCCGCTATCGAGCAATTGCTTGATGACCTTGCGGTTGTGCTCGTCCTCGAAGAAATTGTGGATCTCGTACGCCACCTCCAGGCCGATGTCCGGCAGGTAGGTAAGCACCTGCGGCAGCGCCTGCTGCACGCGCGCCAGGCTGCCCAGCGAGCGGGCCAGCACCTTCGCGGTCTCCTCGCCTACGTCGGGGATGCCCAGGGCGTAGATGAAGCGCGCCAGGCTCGGGCGCTTGCTGGCTTCGATGGCATCCAGCAGCTTCTTGCTTGACACCTCGGCAAAGCCTTCCAGGCCGACGATCTGGTCGAACTCCAGCTTGTACAGGTCGGCCGGCGAGCCAATCAGGCCTTCGTCCACCAACTGCTCGACGCTTTTCTCGCCCAAGCCGTCGATGTCCATGGCGCGGCGCGACACGTAGTGGATGATCGCCTGCTTGAGCTGGGCGCCACAGGCCAGGCGACCGACGCAGCGGTACACCGCGCCCTCGCTGGTGGTTTCCTTGCCCTTGCTACGCTTGACCAGTTGGGTACGCTCGACCTGCGAGCCGCATACCGGGCATTCACTCGGCACCTGCACCGGGCGCGCATCTTCCGGGCGCCGCTCCAGCACCACCTGCATCACCTGCGGAATCACGTCACCGGCGCGGCGGATGATCACCGTGTCGCCAATGCGCAGGCCCAGGCGAGCGATCTCGTCCATGTTGTGCAGGGTGGCGTTGGACACGGTCACACCGGCTACCTTGACCGGCTTCAGTCGTGCCACAGGCGTTACCGCACCAGTGCGGCCGACCTGAAACTCGACATCCAGCACTTCGGTCAGCTCTTCCATGGCCGGGAACTTATGGGCAATCGCCCAGCGCGGCTCACGTGCGCGGAAGCCCAGTTCGCGCTGGGCGGCCAGGCTGTTGACCTTGAACACCACGCCGTCGATTTCGTACGGCAGGCTGTTGCGTCGCTCGCCGATGTCGCGGTAGTAGGCCAGGCATTCTTCGATGCCGGCGGCATGCTTGAGTTCGCGACTGATCGGCAGGCCCCAGGCCTTGAGCTGCTCGAGGATGCCGATGTGGCTGTCGCCGATGCTCGCGGACACCTGGCCGACGCCATAGCAGCAGAACTCCAACGGGCGGCTGGCGGTGATTTTCGAATCCAGCTGACGCAGGCTGCCGGCTGCGGCGTTGCGCGGGTTGGCGAAGGTCTTGCCGCCGGCTTCGGCCTGGGCGGCGTTGAGCCGGTCGAAACCGGCCTTGCTCATGTACACCTCGCCGCGCACCTCCAGCACCGCCGGCCACCCCTGGCCTTGCAGTTTGAGCGGGATGTTGCGCACGGTGCGCACATTGGCACTGATGTCTTCGCCGGTGGTGCCGTCGCCACGGGTGGCGCCCTGCACCAGCTGGCCGTCGCGGTACAACAAGCTCACCGCAAGGCCGTCGAGCTTGGGCTCGCAGCTGTAGTCGACCGCACCGGGCTGATCGAGCCCGTCTACCACCCGGCGGCCGAATTCACGCAGGTCGGCCTCTTCGAAAGCGTTGCCCAGGCTGAGCATGGGCACTTCGTGGCGCACCTGGCTGAACGCGGACAGGGCTTCGCCACCAACGCGCTGGGTGGGCGAGTCAGGGGTCACCAGGTGCGGGTGTTCGGCTTCAAGCGCCTTGAGCTCGTTGAACAGGCGGTCGTATTCGGCATCGGGCACGCTTGGCTCATCGAGCACGTAGTAGCGGTAGTTGTGCTGGTCGAGCTCGGCACGCAGTTCGTGGATACGGGTTTCGGCGGTCATGGGATTTGTCTTCTCTTGCAAAGCAAAAGAGCAGCCTGGGGTTGGTGCCTGGTGTTCAGGGTTTTATTGCCTGTGCCGGCCTCTTCGCGGGTAAACCCGCTCCCACAGGGACTCCACTGCCCTTGCGGTTTGTGGTGTCCTTGTGGGAGCGGGTTTACCCGCGAAGAGGCCGACACAGGCAACAGCATTACCCGAACCGACCAGCACGCCCTCAGGCTGCTCTTTCGTCTGGATCTGTCAGCGCTTCTGGGTCAGCGCACGGCGCTCGAACTCGACGATGCGCTGGCGGTAGTGCTCGATGGTCTGGGCAGTCAGCACGCTGCGCTGGTCGTCCTTGAGCTCACCGTTCAGTTCATGCGCCAGCTTGCGCGCCGCAGCCACCATCACGTCGAAGGCCTGCTTCGGATGACGCGGGCCCGGCAGGCCGAGGAAGAAGCTTACCGCGCGGGTGCTGAAGTGGTCGATGTCATCCAGGTCGAACACACCGGGCTTGACGGCGTTGGCCATGGAGAACAGCACCTCGCCGTGACCGGCCATGCTCTCGTGACGGTGGAAGATGTCCATTTCACCGAAGCGCAGGCCACTTTCCAGGATGTTCTGCAGCAGCGCCGGGCCCTTGAAGCCACTCTCGTCGCGGGAGATGACGCTGATCACCAGCACTTCCTCGGCCGGCGGCAGCTCCTTGACGCTGCTGCTGGCAGGCGCCGCACCGTTGCTGCGGGTATTTTCCGCGGCAAAGTCGTCATCGCTGTCGGCAAACAGGTCGGGCTCGCGCGGCTCGGCGCTCAGGTTCAGGTCGCCCTGCTGTGCATCCGCAGCCGCGGTGGCGCGCTTGCCGCGCTTGGCAGCCTTGGCCGGTTTGGGCTCACGCTCGCGATCACGCGCAGAAGCGCTGAGCGACGGCAGGTCGCTTTCATCCAGCTCAGGCTCCTTGTGGGTATCCAGCACCCGCGACGGGCCAAGCACTTCGGCATTGCCCTCTTCGTCCGGCAGGTTGGAATAACTGCGATCCAGACGGAATTTCAACTTGCCTTTCCCGCCGCGCATGCGGCGCCAGCCGTCGAAAAGAATCCCGGCAATGACAATGATGCCGATGACGATCAGCCACTCGCGCAGACCGATTTCCATGTAATCCCGTGCCTCTATAAAAATATGCTTGAAAACAAAGGGTTCAAAGCCCTTTAACACGTGGCGCCAACTCTATGTTCTGACAGGCGTTTT
>PJTY01000505.1_pt1 | contig 19420 bp, 12 predicted proteins | sample 1512121 | NCBI WGS metagenome assembly PJTY01 (sample SAMN08177680, study PRJNA422409) | Soil metagenome, whole genome shotgun sequencing project. | isolation source: Soil enriched (2) on filter paper: alkali lignin treatment | place: USA: Madison | collected 2015-01-15 | reverse complement strand
GCTCTCCTCGTTGCCTGCAGTTTTATTTTACTGATTGCTGAGCTCTAAGAGACGAGAGAGCCTTTAGAGCTGCTTCAATATATGTCCCTCCGCTTTCTCTTATGGTCGCGATTTCGCAAAAGCAAGTTCTGTCGATGACGGTGAATTTCGCGTTGTGCTTTTGTGCGTCGATGAGAACGTAGTAAGCCAGGGTGTCGAGAAAAGAGCCTGGGGCGACCGTAGGGAGGTCTTGGTCGTCTGGGCCGAAGAAGAGAGCGAGTTCGTTGCTTGCGCTGTCAAACATAGCGAACCGTCCGGGGCCGCATTCAACGTAGGGCAGCCCGCTGGACTTGACGTATGCAAGTTCTAACGTTGCGAGGGCGCTTGCGGCAGGCGTGGCTGAGCCACCCAGGGAGGTGCAAGATTCCATGAGTAAATAAGTAATTGTTAATACATCAAAATAGTGTACAACTTTTTGGTGTAATCCTAAAACGTGTGCACGCTGGGCGCCCCTTAACTGTTAGACGCCGGACGCCAGCGCATGCCTTTGCACACAACAGAGCACGAGTTCTTACTTGTCTTGCTTCGTGAGCGTCGAGCAAAGTCTGGAATGTCGCAAGTTGAGCTTGCGGAGCGTCTGGGAGTCACGCAGCAGTACGTCAGCAAGGTCGAGGGGGGGCAGCGCCGCCTTGATGTGTTCGAGTTTTACCGGTGGTGCGAAGGTCTTGGGGTGAGCAGCCGAGAGGTCTACGAGGAGTTCAGCACTACTCTGGATGGACGCCGCACACTGAGGGATAGCTGGGATACCTGAGAAAGTTGCGCAGGGGTCTTGATAGCTATGGCTTGCTTTGTTCGCAGCCTAGTTAGCGTCGGGCGTCTCGACCGAGCCCTTGGAGCTTTGTACAGTCGACGAGGTGGCTGAACGCTTCGCCGTCTGGATGTTGGAGACGTCTGAGGGTGAGTTTTTACTTGCTGTCCTGCGCCTTGTCGCTCGCATTCGCTGCTCTGCGCGTGCAGTGAGCGTGAGAGGGTTGACCGTCGCAACCGGAGCCACGGTGTCCAACCAGGTCTCGCGCCCGAGAGCGCGGACGACACTCAGAAGCGTTTTTACGGTTGTACCAGCTCCGCCCTCAAGATTGCGCAAGGCGCGCACGCTCACGCCTGAACGAGCGGCAAGCGTCTTCTGGTCCAGGTTCTTATTCAATCGCACCCGCTTGAGCTTCTCGCCCAAGTCGACTTCCATCTCTTCAACGGTTCGAGTTACTAACATCTCTTGCTCCGTAACTGCCCTCAATCTGCCGCCTATCCCGTGAAATCCGAGATAAGTGCCCTTTTGGGGTGTTTTATGGTGCACCATGCCTTGGTCAAGCTGAAAGCTGCACGAAGGGTAGCTTAGCGATTCCTCCGCGGACAACCGTCGCTTAGATGCCGGTAACGCCTGAGCTGGTGGGGTAGCGTCTGCTGACGCTTCGTGGCGACGAAACTGGCAACCTGCCTGAGCGTCGGCGAATCGTTCGCTATAGACTCCGGCGCACCTTTCTCTCGAATTTGCCAGCTGGGCGACTGCCATGCCTTGGCATTCCCCATCATGCACACTCGTTCCCCGGTCCGAGGCATTGCAGCGCTGACCTTCGCGCTGACCTTGAGCCAGTTTTTCCGGTCATGTTTGGCCGTCATGGCACCCGAGGTCCAACACGACCTGCAGCTTTCGCAAGCAGGCTTTGGCATGCTGTCGTCGTGCTACTTCGTGGCCTTCGGCGTCGCACAGATACCTGTGGGCATTGCGTTCGACAAGTACGGAGTCGGTGCGCCCACGCGGATTCTTCTTGCTCTTGGTATTGCTTCGGCAGGCCTCTTTGCCCTTGCTCCCAACGGGTCGACCGCAATGCTTGCCCAGGTCGGTATGGGCTTGGCATGTGCGCCTATCTTCATGGGGTTGATGCACTACGCTTCAGAGGCACTGCCACCTCACAAATTTGCTGCCTCCGTCAGCCGCGCCAACGCTGCAGGCATGGTCGGTGCCTTATGTGCAACAGCTCCGCTTGGATGGGCAGTTCATGAGTTCGGATGGAGGCCGCCCATCTTCATTGCCGGCGTGTTGATGGCCGTAGCCTGCTACCTCGTCGCAACCCAGGTTAAGGATGCCGGGCACGCCGATGCGCAGGAGGATGGCAGTGCTGCGATGCTTGCTTCGAGCGCACGCCTGCTGTTCGTCCCGGCAATGTGGACCTTAATTCCCATGTGTATTGCCTTGGCCGCAGGGACAACGTTCCGGAATGCGTGGGGAGGGCCGTACCTGGCAGATGTGTTCGGTATGCCTGCCGGAAGTCGCGGAGTTGCTTTGGCGGTGTTGAGCCTTGCGGCTTTGCTCGCGGCGATGGCGTTGCCTTGGTTCGTTCACCGCTTTTCCCTGCGCCAGACCGTGCTCGCCTGGGCTGCAGCTGCTCTGGTTGCAGGTAGCGCCTTGGCACTGATGCCGAGCGTGGGCTTGTTCTTGGATGTGCCCCTAATGGCGGTGCTCGGCACCATCGGGGTTTTGCATCCATTGGTGATGGCCCATGGACGACTGCTGTTGGCTCCTGAGGTGCGCGGCCGTGGTCTGGGAATGCTCAATACGTTCGTTTTCTTGGGCTCAGGCGCCGCTGCTTGGGTGTTCGGACTTGTCGCTGATGCCAGCCTTGCGGCAGGCAGCTCGCCCTCCGCGGCCTACACCCGGATTTTTGCTCTCGCATCGGCCATGGTGCTCGTGGGCATCGTGGCCTACGCAGTAAGTCCGTCGCTAGCTCAGGGGGCAGGCTCACGACTCAAGTCTGCTTCCTGAGCGAGAAACACCTCATCCCGTTGGCAGAGATATGGTGCTTCGTAGTTCGGCAGGCGGAGGCTGATTAGGCTTTGCGCTTCTGACTGGCCTCAAACTGCCGCCAAGCCTGCTTCATCGCCTTAATTGCCGCCTCTGTAGCGAAGCGAGAGTTCAGGTAGGAGATGGCTTCGTCGACTGACTGAACATCCACTGGGAATTTTGTGTCTCCGAGGACATCGGCTGCCAGGTCACCGACCGGAGAGTCCTTGCCTTTGCGGCTTTCGAGCCAACGGTGGAATGTGCTCCGCGAGTTCTGAAAAATCACAGCCTCTCGGCGGGCTTCGTCCTCAAGCATGTTGTGAGCACTGGCAGGGCGCATGTGAGCTCTCTCGTTGGAAGGGAGATGCCATCGCGTCAAGGCCTCGAGTGCGCGCCTGAGTGTTTCCCTACGGTCATGTTTTTCGAGGAAGTGCTCCGGTGCCACGAACTCGTCGCAGCTGCGGCAGTAGAAGCGAGTCAGGTCCGCCTCGTGCTGGTCACCATGAAGGTACTGGCGATTCCTGCTGCCGACCACGACAGTTGGTGGCTTTGGGGTTAGGGGAGTAAGGGGTACGGGTAGAGCTGATGTCGCCCCCGTAGCCGCGGCTTTGCAGTGCTTGTGCATCAGTGACCAATTTGCATAGCCGTGCTTATTGGCCAAGCGGTCCTGAGCTTCGTACAATGGGATGGACTCTTTGCGTTCAAGCCTTCTTGCTGCACGCCGCAGCTGTTCAAGACGAGCAAGAGTGAGAGGGGCAGCCATGGTTTAACTCCAGGGTCACCATAGAACGACGCGCCCACACATCGAGCCGTAGTGACCACAGGTCAAAACCAGGACTCAAAGAAGAAATTACGCTGTCGCGAACGACTTAGCCAGTGTGGGCGGGCGAGCCTGCGGAATGCTCATCCTGTGAGTGTAGCCCTTGCTGAACCATCACAGCAAGTGGCTATACGACAGAGCTCATCCGTGATGAAAGGAGTCGCTGCAATGGGAATATGGGCACACTGCAGTGCCCCCATGGCCTGGGCCGAGGAAGTCAGACCCTCCCTCTCTGCCCTATTTGACGGTCTGCGTCAGCACCTGGGCTGCCTGAGTGCTCTTTCCCCGGCATCGGGCGCCACCTCCTCCAATCCCTTGATATGACCACTGCTGCCCATGGGTCATCTCATAGATGGCTTCAGCATCGGCCGTACGCAGCATGGCGGAGCGTGCACACGGTCTCTTCGATGACCCAGAGGACTTGGTGCATAGGGCGAAGGTGGTGCAGTACGAGATGCAGTTGCTGGCGGGCGCTGAGGCACTGCGAAGCCTTCTGGCAATCGTCGTCAACAGGTTTGGCAAGCTTCGGCGCTGCGACGCGCACCAAAGCTACTGTAAGGGGCTCCGGTCGACGAAGACTTCCTTGAACTGCCAGCGGCTCTTGAGGGGAAGAGGTCGGTCACGACTACAACACTGTAGGCCTCACGCAGCGCAGCCATCCCATGCTCCTGTTGAGGCCCCAGCTCCAGAAGCATCGGCTGTCCAGGGCTTCAGACTTGGACCGGGTACGCGCGGGGCAAATGGTTCGCTACGCCGACATCGTCACCGTGCGTCAGCAGCCAGAGACCGCCAAGGGAACTGTGTTCATTTCGTTGGAGAACGATACCGGCAATCTGCAAGTCATCGTCTGGCCCCTCCTCAAGGAGCGGCATCGGCCTGAGGTGCTGCGCTCGAAGCTACTCGCGGTCTACGGGCGTTGGCAGCGGGAGGGCGATGTGAAGAACCTCGTCGCTTTCAAGCTTAAAGACCTAACGCTGCTTCTGGGTGGGCTATCCACGACCTCTCGCGACTTCCATTAACAAATGAGCCCCTGGGTTGGACACAACCTCCAGCAGAGCAGATACCTACTGCCTGTCACTTGCCTTACTCCAGATACCTAGCTTCATGCCTTATCACAAGCCCTTGGAATAACCAGTAGCTACATCCTGTCTCTATATGTAGACTGTTGTAGCAACCAGCTATTTTGTACCTTAAAAAGGATGTGTATAAATGAAGCTTACAAAAGTACGTGTTACTAATTTTCGTTCCATCGAGGACAGTGAAGTTTTTGACGTTGACCAAGTTGTTTGTTTGGTTGGTAAGAATGAGGCGGGAAAAAGCGCAATTCTTTCTGCGCTTGCTGCCTTGAATCCCCATCCGTTGACGCCGGCTAATTTTGATAAAGAACGAGATTATCCGCGGCGATTCCTTACGCTATACGATGAGCGTCATCCAACCGACAATCCTGCTGTAGCAATTGCTACTGATTGGGAGCTGGAGGATGGTGAAATGAAAGAGATTGCAGAGACACTTGGTGAAGGAAGCGTTTCTGCATCAGTGCATATCAAACGGTGCTACGGAGAAGAAATTGAAGTTTCTCCTAAAGTGGATTTTCTTATAGCTCTGCCTTTTTTATATAAGGCACATGATTTGAGCTCGGATGAAATAGCCTCCTTGGCAGAATGCAAAACGACCTCTGACGTTGCAAAGGCGTTAAATAATAGCGAGGTAACTGGTGGGCTTGCTGGTCTCAAAAAATGGCTAACAACACACAATACCGGGACCTCTTGGGTTCAGCAATTTGTCCTTCGCAAACTTCCAAAATTCATGTATGTCTCGTCATATGACCGCATGGATGGTGCCGTCCGTCTGGATACTCTACAAGAAATGACTGCTGGGCAACTCAACGATTCTACTAATCAGGGGAAAAAACTGTTCCTTGAGTTTTTGCAGTATGCTGGTATATCCCTTCAGCAAGTTTTGAAGCAAAAGACGTTTGAATCGTACAACGCCATACTGCAATCTGCTTCCAATCGTATTACTGACCAAATTTTGGAGTACTGGACCCAGAATCCTGATTTGTCGGTTGAAGTCACGGTCGATAAAGGCATGCCAGGGGACGCACCTCCCTTCAACGAGGGAATGGTCGCTCGTGCACGAATATTCAACTCCCTGCATCGAGTTGACACACCCTTTTCTGAGCGTAGCGCAGGCTTCGTGTGGTTCTTCTCATTTTTAGTCAAGTTCGCTCAGGTGCAAAAATCTAGTGAACCGGTCATTCTTTTGTTGGATGAACCGGGCCTGACGCTGCATGGAAAAGCACAATCGGACTTGATGAAGTTCTTCGAGGAACAACTGGCTCCGCACCACCAAGTAATTTACTCGACACACTCACCATTTATGGTCCCAGCGCACAACTTGGCTGCCGTGCGTGTGGTTCAGGACATTGTGCAGATTGGCCGCGGAGCGAGGCGCATTCCCCTCGGTACGAAGGTGCGGGACGATGTACTGACCAACGACCCGGACACCTTGTTTCCACTGCAGGCCGCGCTGGGCTACGAGCTCACCCAATCGCTTTTCGTAGGTGAAAACACACTTCTCGTAGAAGGCCCCGGGGACATCCTCTACATCCAGGCACTTAGTGACGCTCTTCGTCAGATGAAGCGTGTCGGTCTCGACGAGCGTTGGACGCTCTGCCCAGCTGGTGGCATCGACAAGATTCGCCCGTTCGCATCTCTATTCGCTGGCAACGACCTGAACATCGCTGTGCTTTCTGACCAAGCAGCTGGCGACCGTCGCAAAGTCGAAGACCTTCGCAAGTCCGAGATTCTCAAAGCTGGGCAGTTCCACACGGTCGCAGAGCTGTTGGATGTACCGGAGGCCGACATCGAAGACTTGTTCGCACCAGGTCTGTTCGTGGAAATCGTCAACGGCACATATGCATTGACAGGCAAGAACAAGCTGACTGTAGACAAGCTCAACTCTGCAGCAAACACACCACGACTCGTTAAAAAGGCGGAGGCGTATTTCAACCTGCTACCTGCCAATATGCCGACCTTCAGTCACTTCACCCCTGCAGCCTGGTTGGTTCGGCATGGTGAACTGCTAGACCCCTCAAACGCGGATGTGGCGACAACTTTGGATACGGCCGAGAGGGTGTTCAAGGTCTTCAACGACCTGCTGCCGAAGTGAGCTGTGGTCCATGAGTTGCACCTGAAAGAGCATTGCCCTGCCGCACGGTAGTCGATAACTTACGAGGGGCCCTGAGGGCCCTTTTCACGTCTACAGCTGGGCCCGTACCCTCAGTGAACCGTAGAGACCAGCATCGCGATGAAGCTGGGTTGTTGTCGCTCCAGCAACATAGGTTGTCGCATTTCCGATGCGGCTTAGGAAGCCTGCTCCGACATGTGCGTTCAGAGGGGGTTACGAAGGTCTCAGAACAGGGTAGCACTAGCCCAGAATCCCAGGGGTTTGCCAGCTCATACAGCTCGTTCTTGATGCCTATCTGGCGTGTCAGGAGGGGTTTCTTTTAGATTGAAGACTAGCTTGGGGCTAATGGCTTCTTGAGATGTAACGGTGGTGGATGTGACGTCTTCCTTGCAGACAATGGTGCGCGCTTCGTGATACTGTATAAAAAAACAGGTTCTCAACCATGCCCACCCTACCGAACTACGCTCAAGACGATGCTGCTGGCCGCAATGCTGCTTCCCTGCGTGCGTTGGTCCAGTCTTCCGGCCTCTCCCAGGTGGTCTGGTGCGGCAACGAGCTGGGCTCGCAGGTTATGGAGACGGTGTCTTCAGGATGGACTGAGCTTGACAAGGAGCTACCCGGTAGTGGGTGGCCGCGCCGCTCGGTCACCGAAGTTCTGACAGCCCAGCCTTCAGTTGTTGAGTGGCGATTGCTTGCGCCGGGTTTGCGCCCCATCATCGAAGCAGGTGGCCAGGTCGTTGTCATCGGGCCGCCGCGCAACCCGCACCTTCCAGGCCTTATCCACATGGGCTTGAACGACAGGCAACTGGTGTGGATTAAAGCTGATGTCCCTTCTGAGAGGCTTTGGACCACTGAACAGCTCATCAAGTCCAACTCTGCGGGGGCCATCATTGCGTGGTTGCCGAAAGCCCGACCCGACCAGTTGCGTCGACTCCAGGTGTGCTCTCAGGGCTGCGAAGCACCAGTTTTCTTGTGCCGTCCGGAGGCGGCACAGCACGAGTCGTCTGCTGCACCACTACGCGTGCAGGCATCAGCCGGTCTGGACTGGGAACTGAACGTGCAAATCCTGAAGCGCCGGGGCCCGCAGCAGGAACACTCCATGGTGCTTGCATCTGTGCCAGGTGGGCTTGCATCGGTCCTGACCCCAAGACTGCGCCGCCCGAGTTCACTCATCACTCCAGAGGTTCCCCATGTTGTGGGTCGCCCTGCTACTGCCTTCCGGCCCGCACACGTCGCCGCTTGATGACCAACTGCGTGGACTCTCGATGTATGCGCTGCAGTTTTCGCCGCGCACGGCCATTGTTGAGAACGCGGTAGTCGTCGAGCTGGAAGCGAGCGTTCGGTTGTTCGGTGGCAAGCGGGCCCTGCGAGACCGCATCGCTGCAGAGGTTCCCGCGTTGGGGGTTGAGCAGGTAGCTTGGTCCTCCACCAGTCTGGCCGCATTGGCATGTGCTCGGGGTGGGCATGAAAACGGCATCAAGGGCGCGCTGACGACCCTTCTGGACCCACTGCCGATGGAGACATTGGCTGCGGTGAAGCCGCACCTGACAACGTTGACGCAATTGGGCTGCCGAACGCTTGGCGATGTCAGGGCATTGCCACGGGGCGGGATAAGCCGGCGTTTCGACAAGCAGCTTCTGACAGCGCTAGACCAAGCGTACGGCTTGCGACCGGAAGCTCACAACTGGGTTGAAGCGCCTGAGGTTTTTAAAGCCCGTCTTGAACTCATGTCTCGTGTCGATTCCGCTCCGGCACTTTTGTTCGGTGCCCGCCGACTGCTGCTTCAAATGTGTGGATGGCTAGCCGCCAGAAACGCGGGCACGACCTCGTTCTGTCTAAGCTGGGTCCACGATGCTATGCGAGCACGCGACGCTGGCGAGGGCGGCGAACTGACTGTGCGAACTGCGGAGCCCATGCGCGATGTGGAGCATCTATGTCGTCTGCTTGCTGAGCACCTGGCAAAAGTTGAACTTGCTGCTCCTGCGGGTGAACTTAAGCTGGAAGCCTTGGATGTGCATCCTTTGGAAGAGCTCAGCCGGTCATTGCTGCCTGACGCGGTGCAGGCTGGAGAATCTCTCACACTTGTGCTTGAGCGAGTCGCCGCGCGGCTTGGAGCGGAGAAGGTCGTGCGTCCTGTCGTTGTTGAAGACCACAGGCTGGAGTGGATGGCACAGTGGCAGCCAGCTCCAGAGCCACTTCCCAGGAAACGTGCACGCGGCAGCCGCTTCCCACAGCCCAGTTTCATCCTGTCAGAACCATTGCGCTTGTCGATGCGCGGGGACAAGCCGATGTACCAAGGCGTGCTGCAGCTGCTCGCTGGGCCGCACCGGGTCGAAGGCGGGTGGTGGCAGAGGCTTGATAACGGCGGGGAGGAATACACAGGCAATGTCGCTCGCGATTACTGGGTGGCTCAAAGTCCACATTGCGGCGTGCTCTGGGTCTTTCAGCAGCGGCTGGCCGGGGACCAGACCGCGTGGTACCTCCATGGAGCTTTCGCATGAGCAACAGCATCGATACGCGCGCGGGCATCCCGGCGTATGCAGAGCTGCGGGCTCTCAGCAATTTTTCGTTCCTCAAGGGAGCAAGCTGGCCGGAAGAGCTTGTGAAGAGGGCCAAGGCCCTTGGCTACAGCGCGATTGCGGTGTGCGATGAATGTTCGATGGCCGGTGCCGTTCGGGCCCATGTGGCCAGCAAAGAGCATGACTTGAAGGTGCTGCACGGCAGCCAGTTTCAGGTTGTGTGTGATGCACCCTTCACCTTGGTCGTCATAGCGCGCAACATCGAGGGATACGGCAACCTTTGCGAGTTCATCACAAGCTTGAGACGCTCAGCAGAGAAGGGCACCTACCGGCTCGAACTGGACGCCATTGAGCCTTCGGCACTGGCAGACTGCGTGGTCCTGGTTTCGCCGGCCCGCGAATCGACCGACGCCCAGTTGGAGACCATTGCACGATGGCTGCTCAACAGCTTCATCGGTCGGTGCTGGCTCGCTGTAGAGATGCAGCGTGTGCTGGATGACGAGATGTGGCTGTACCGCATGCGTTTGGTGAGCGAGCTGACCGCGATTCCGCTGGTCGCGTCGGGAGACGTCCGAATGCATCTTCGGTCCCGCAAGATGCTCCACGATGTGATGACAGCGACTCGGGTCGGACGCCCGCTCACTGACTGTGGCCTTGACCTCGAGCTCAACAGTGAGCAGCACATGCGCAGCCGTGTTTTGCTGGCACAGCGCTTCCCGGAAGACTTGCTCAACGAGACATTACGCGTTGCAGAGCGCTGCACCTTTTCGCTCGATGAGCTGCGATACCAGTACCCCTCGGAGGTGGTGCCTGAGGGGCAGACCCCGGCGAGTTATCTGCGGCAACTCACATACGACGGCGCCGGCCGCCGTTGGCCAGGCGGCATGCCTGCGAAGGTCCAAGCCCAGATAGAACATGAGCTCGAGCTCATATGCGAGTTGAACTACGAGCACTACTTTCTGACGGTGGCAGACATCGTACGGTTCGCCCAGTCTCAGGGCATCTTGTGCCAAGGCCGCGGGAGCGCTGCAAACAGCGTGGTCTGCTACTGCATAGGCGTGACGGAAGTGGACCCTGCTCGGATGAGCGTCCTCTTCGAACGCTTCATCTCCCGCGAACGAAATGAGCCACCGGACATCGACGTCGATTTCGAGCACCAAAGGCGTGAAGAGGTTATTCAGTACCTGTATCGAAAGTACGGAAGAGACCGAGCCGCACTGACTGCGGTAGTCATCAAGTACCGGGCGAAGATGGCCTTCAAGGATGTTGGTAAGGCTCTGGGCATCCCGCTCGAGCAACTGGAGGCGCTGGCGTCAAACTTGGCTTGGTGGGATGGCAGCGAGGTACTGGCGCAGCGTGTTGCGGAGTCAGGCCTGGACCCTTCCAAACTCGTGGTGCAGCAGCTGATGAAGCTGACTTCCCAGCTCATCGGAATGCCTCGGCACATGAGTCAGCACCCTGGCGGTTTTGTGCTCACGAAAGGGCCTCTCAAGCGGCTCGTGCCCATCGAAAACGCATCGATGGAAGACAGGACCATCTGCGAATGGGACAAGGATGACCTCGATGCGCTGGGGTTGCTGAAAGTGGATGTCCTGGCGCTGGGGATGCTGTCCGCGATACGGCGTTCCCTCGAGTTCGTCAGCATGCGAAAAGGCTATGCTTTCTCCATGCAGGACATCCCTGCGGAGGACCGCGCGACGTACCAGATGATTTCGCGGGCGGACACGGTGGGTGTGTTCCAAATCGAGTCGCGGGCGCAGATGTCTATGCTGCCCAGACTCAAACCGCAGTGCTTCTACGACCTGGTCATCGAAGTTGCGATAGTCCGGCCAGGCCCGATACAAGGAAACATGGTGCATCCGTACCTGAACAGGCGTCAGGGGACGGAGCCAGTGGAGTACCCCAGCGAATCGCTGAAAGAAGCGCTTGGCCGGACCCTTGGGGTTCCCATTTTTCAGGAACAAGTCATGCAGGTGGCAATTTTGGCTGCAGGCTTCACTGCGGGCGAAGCAGACCAACTGCGAAGGTCGATGGCAGCGTGGAAGCGCAAGGGAGGGCTCCAGCAGTACTACGACAAGATAGTCACAGGCATGACGTCCCGAGGGTACGAGCGCGCCTTCGCGCATCAGATTTTTGAGCAAATCAAGGGCTTCTCCGAGTACGGTTTCCCTGAGAGCCACGCAGCCAGTTTCGCGCTGCTCGTGTATGCCAGCTGCTGGCTTAAAAAGCATCATCCTGCCGAGTTCCTCGCAGCTCTTCTTAACTCTCAGCCGTTGGGTTTCTATTCGCCGTCCCAGCTTGTGCAAGACGCTCAACGACACGACGTGCAGGTGCGTGCGGTGGACGTGATGTACAGCGACTGGGACTGCACTTTGGAGGACCTGCCGAACCCACCCGCTGTGCGTCTGGGCCTTCGCCTCATAGATGGTTTCAAGGAAGCATCGGCCGCGCGCATCTTGGCAGAGCGGGCCCGGGGTCCGTTCGATGACCCAGAGGACTTGGCGCACAGGGCGAAGTTGGAGCAACACGAGATGAAGTTGCTTGCGGGCGCTGATGCACTGCGCAGCCTCTCTGGCCATCGTCGCCAACAGGTTTGGCAAGCGTCGGCGTTGCGACGTGCACCCGAACTCCTGCAGGGGGCCCCGGTCGATGAAGACTTCCTTGAACTGCCCGCTGCCCTTGAAGGCGAAGAGGTCGTCCACGACTACAACACCGTCGGTCTCACGCTGCGCAGCCATCCGATGCTGCTGTTGCGGCCCCAGCTCCAAAAGCACCGCTTGGCCCGAGCCTCGGACCTTGACCGGGTACGTGCAGGGCAGATGGTTCGTTACGCCGGCATCGTCACGGTCCGTCAGCAGCCCGAGACAGCCAAGGGGACGGTGTTCATCTCGCTCGAGGATGAGACCGGCAATGTGCAAGTCATCGTCTGGCCTCACCTCAAAGAGCGGCACCGCGCTGAAGTGCTGCGTTCAAAGTTGCTTGCGGTGTATGGGCGATGGCAACGCGAGGGCGATGTGAAAAACCTCATTGCTTTCAAGCTCAAAGACCTGACGCCGCTGCTGGGCGGCTTGTCCACAACCTCACGCGATTTCCTGTAACAGCTCGTGCTGAATGCGGTGTCCAGTGCGTCTTTTGAGCTATTGCTTTTTTGTAGATTATTGAGTAAGTTTGCACTTGCTTCCAGTTACAGATATGCGCGACTAAGAACAGTCACAAGCATGGAGCAAAGTACACAGCAAGCTTGAATCACTAGCTACATAGAGTTGTCGTTGTCTAAAGAGTCTTCATTGTGAACAAATGATTCGGTCGAGCATAATGTTCTGAACATCTACTTCAGAGGACCGATGTATGACGGCGAAAGTAGGGCCTCTGCCCCATGTCAGGTGGCTAAAAAAGCAAACTTCGATACAAACTGGTGAAGGTCGCGAAGTCCATTTGTATCATCTCACACATGATGTTCTTGATGAAGGAACAATGTCAGCTTGGGCAAAGCATTTCCGTCAGCATTACTGCCTAGACCGAGAAATTTCTCGAAGGCGCAGAGGAACTACAGCGAAGACGAATGGAGAATACCTCATAGACTTCAAGTTCCCAGACCAGCACTCTGGATTTGGACCAGGAATACGAGCCGGCGATTTCGCAGAAATTTTAATATCTGACCTTCTTGAGTCAATCTTGAAATACTTTGTTCCTCGGACTCGTTACTCAGATAAGAAAGTGCGTGATGAATCATCGAAAGGTAGCGATGTAATTGGCCTGCTAATTCACAGCAATAACCCGCAGGACCATTCTCCTGGCGACGAACTGCTTTCTGTTGAATCCAAGGCGAAGCTTAGTAAGGGTAATGTAAACAGATTGCAGGATGCGGTTACCGATTCCGCAAAAGACCACTTTCGCATAGCTCAGTCACTTAATGCGATGAAGAACCGACTTCTCGACATTGGTGAAGAGGAGCAAGCTGATTATGTCGAAAGATTTCAAGACCCTCCAGCCAGACCATTCGTACAGAAGTATGCGGCCGCGGCTGTCCTGTGTTCCACAGCTTCCGCATTTAATGCCAAAACCATTGCTGCGACCGTATGCGCAGGCCACCCTTACGTAAACCAGCTTGACCTACTATGCATACGCGGAGATGATTTAATGACCTTCGTTCACGCGCTATATCAAAGGGCGGCTGATGAATCCTAGTAAAGCAGCCCAGCGCTATGCTGCAATCACGCTTTCCAAGGGAAAGATGTATGAGTTTGATATACCAGAGGAAGACCATCTACAGATTCCTGAGGGCGTGAACTTAGAGCACCAGTTTCCTCTCGCACTGGGAATAATTGGCGACCGTGCAATAGAAGTTCTAGCAACAGAATTCGAAGAGTTGACCAGCCGCTCGACGGAGCTAGCCAGCGTACTCTTCGCCTCTCAAGTATTGTCTGGAATTGCAAATTCCAAAGCCACGCCTGAGCTATCGGAGATGTTACGCCTCCTCGCGGCAGCTGGTTTTTATTTGGCGGGCTCACCTGGCACGTCGATGGCTGTCTACAAAGATATTAACGTAGACATGCTCGGAAATGACTCCAGCGCTCGATTACTCCTACATGTACTTAAGGAGCCTTGGACTTCCCCCTCCAAAACCGATGAAGTCTCCACTGCCCATCTACCTCGACTGCTTCAGCATCTCCATGCGCATTACCACGAGGGTGAATCTTCAACACTTGCGCGCGAAAGTCTCTTGGGACTTTGGCTGCACATCTTAGAAGATGCCTCACCGCAAGATTTCCTGCTTCTCTCGCTGTTGGCGGCCATCGTAATTCGGCGGTACCAATGTTCCGCTTGGACTATGTTGCCCGCATCTACAGACTTAGCAGCAGAAGTTTGGGCATCGTTCCTATCGCGTAAGGATTCACTCAAGGAGTTCTGGCCCTCGCAGAGAGCACTCGCTGAAGCTGGCGTCCTAAGAGGTGAGTCTGCTGTCGTGCAAATGCCTACTAGCGCGGGTAAAACCAAGGCGACCGAGCTTATCATCCGCTCTGCGTTCCAAGCATCTAGAACTAGAACAGTCATAGTGGTAGCCCCTTTTCGGGCGCTGTGTCACGAAATTGCGAATAGTTTGCATGAAGCGTTTGTAGAGGACGGTTATGCAGTTAACCAGCTCTCAGACGCTCTGCAGCGAGATTATTTAAGGACGCGACCCGAAACAGATGCTGATTCAGAGGAGCAAAAGGTTTTGGTGGTCACTCCGGAAAAGCTTCTATATGCCATCCGGCAGGATGGAGGATTTCTCGAGGGTGTGGGACTTCTTATTTACGATGAGGCGCATCAATTCGACACTGGCAAGCGCGGAGTTACATATGAGCTGCTGTTAACGGCCATAAAACGCAGTACACCAATAACAACTCAGAGTGTTTTGGTGTCTGCTGTCGTAGGCAATGCGGACGAAATTGCGGAGTGGCTATTTGGGGACGACGCTCGCACAGTCCATGACGATGCACGGCAAAGCCGTCGAATGATTGCCTATACCAGCTTCCCTTCAAAGGCAGCGGGAGGGTTGGGGCAATTACAGTTTATTTCGGCAATTTCAGGGCAGCGGGGATTCTTTGTACCTAGAGTGATATCTCCTATTCGGCTGGAATCTCTTGCGAAAGAAAAAAAGACTCGTGTCTTTCCGGACGAATCCGATGCAGCATCGGTCGCTCTTTACTTAGGTCTCAAGCTCGCGAAAAAAGGACCTGTGGCGGTCTACTCACGACTGCCCGCCTCTGCAAGTAAGGTCGCGAACGAGGTAATAGATAACCTTGTGAAAAGGGGCGCTGAGTACGCCTACCCAATCGATTACAGCGATGCCGTCGAGGTCAAGCGACTGCATAATCTTTACACTCTGAACTTCAGCGAAGGAGCCAATCTCTCGAAGGCTGCAAAACTAGGTGTTTTCGTTCATCATGGAGAGACGCCTCATGGCATACGCTTGGCTATTGAGCACGCAATGAAGGAGTCTCACATTCGCTTCATTTCATGTACATCCACACTGGCGCAGGGGGTGAATTTGCCCATTCGCTATCTGATTGTTAACAGCTCTCTAGTCGGCCCTGATGAAATAAAATCTCGCGATTTCAATAACCTCATAGGCCGCTCTGGCAGAGCGGGGATGCACGAGGAAGGTACCATCATCTTTGCTAATGCGAGCATCTACGATGAAAAAGAAAGAGCTTGGAATGCAAGTGTTGAACTCATTGAGCCGACAGAAACTGCCAAGACAGGAAGCTCACTGCTTGACTTGCTAGTTCCACCAAACGTTAACCGGAGTTTGAAGGCGAAGCTGAAATGGGACTTCGACGATATTGTATATAGGCTTATTGATTCTCCGGATGCCTACCATAAGGAACTCCGTGGCATCAATAGCAAAATATTGAAGCCACATGCTGCCCGTCTACTTAGACTTCTGCAGCGCAAGCGTGAGGCCATAGAGGCGGTTGAGAGTTTTCTGATGAATTATCGCCCAGCCGATGATGAGGATGTCGAGATAGTCGAAATGGCGAAAACGCTGGCTCATTCCACCTATGCTTATTCGCTGGCAACCGAGGAGCAAAGAGGTGAACTAGAGTCCGTTTTTGAGTATATAGCAAAGCGATTAGAGGCCAAAGTGCCCGATGCAGAAACGCAAAATCGGTATGGTAAAAATCTGCTGGGTGTTGATTTGTCTGCAAGGATTGATGAATGGGTGATGCAGAACGATTTTGAGTTGGAGCTTTGTGACTCTTCAGAATCTTTGTTCGATACGGTTTGGAAGATACTACGCCCCATCACTGAGAACTCGGACCTCCGCAAGCTCGAGCCCGCCAATGCCGCGAAAGACATTGCAATTATGTGGATTAATGGAGACTCGTACTATCAGATGATGAGTGCGCTTGATAGTAAATCTGCAGTTATCCAGCATAATACGCGACGAGAAAGAATTACCTATGACACTCTTGTGAGCATGTGTGAGAAGGCTTTCAGCTTTGAATTTTGTCTACACCTTGCAGCAATTAAGGAGTCATATAGAGCATGCCGTGGAGAAGGCGGGCTAACGGTAAAACAGGACGGAGATTTTGACCTTTTGCTTAAAAGACTAAAATACGGAGTGCCTTCATTAAAGGCGATTGGGTATTTTGAAGCGGGCTTTGCTGACCGAGTTATCGCTCAATCGCTAACAACTATAGAGACTAGATTTAGAATACATTCAGCTTTTGATGCAAAGAAAGTTATCAGAAGGCATAGAGATGACGCTTTAGTTATTCTTGAAAATATGCCGGCATACTATCGGTCTGTGCTCACCAGAATATTGGCATAGCTCCAGCATAAATTTGCTCGGACATTCGGTTGACCACCATTTTTGGGGAATTTGTGCTGAGTGCCGTAGGGCGCCTGAGGTGATGGGCTTACAGCATCCGTTGATTTCAGCTCGGGGTGAGGAGCCTCGCGGGTAAGAGACTCCCCAAGCATTCGCCTGTACACATACCTTTCACCTCTGGGTGCTCGCCATACCAAGTCTCTGCTAGACCCTGTTCGCTCTCTTCTCCTTGGGTTTTGCGCATCGCGAATGGCAATGATGGATTTCAGCCGTGAGGGGAGCCTTCTGGCTCGCAAGCATCACGATGTCGGCCGGCCGGCAGCGAGAGCGTCAGAGCTAGCCAAATGCCAAGAGCGCTAAGCATGCTTGTGGCTCTAGATATTGCAGTCAATGACAGAAGTCGACCGAGTACAACCCACGTGGCGCAGAATGACCCGAGGGCTACGGTCCACTGCGTTGCTACCGGGCCTCTTGACACAGGCTCCATCAAAATAGAAGGTGTGGTGCCCACTGCAGACACCGCCCAAATCGCCAGCATGCACCATCCAAAGGCCGCGACCAAGATGGGCTTGAGGTCGTGAGAAGACTGGGCCCTGAGAAACCCCATTTTTCCTGATTCTCGCTCCTCCTGCAGCAGGCCTGCCCATAGCACAAGGGCAACAAGAGGAATGACGAGTGCGGCCAGTCAGCAGGGCGCTATCTTAGGCATCGCTCTGCGTTGCTTGGGAGCGGCCCAGACGGCTGTGGTTGGAGCGCATTCATTCCGGCATGAAAATTTGCGTCACGGAACCGAGGGGGTGCCACGGTGGCATGAGGGACGCCAACTGGCCATCAGCCAAGAGCCGGTGATGCGCAGCACCCGGCAGCATTGCAGGCGACAGCGGATGCAGTGCATTGGGATTGTGGAAAACTTCCATCCCTTCCACCCATGCCTCGCTGTAGTCGGCAGCGGACACATCATGAACGAACGTTAGAGGCATATCCGCGTTAGGGTCCGGGTTCACGGCTGTTCCTGCTCTAAGCATTCGAACTTCCTTAGAGCCGAAGCCGGCCAGCACTCCCATACGATTGAACTTCGACACGGTGGCGCTCGCATTTGCAATCACCGCGCTGATGTTCTCGGCCCCTGGCAGCGAGAAGAAGTCCGATGCGACGACCTTCGTCCCCCACACATGCTCCTTAAGCTTCTTCGGCGTGATGACAAGCGTTCCATCGGTCGCCCTATCCCCATTCCACTCCATGCCGTAGAGATACATTGGTAGCGCAGTCCGCCCTAAGCTCATCAAGTTAGGGGCGTGGAAGTCTTGAATGGCAATGGCCAGGGGGCGTCCCTCCACATGTGCCTTCTCCCAATACTTCTTCGCCAGCTTGGTCGTCAACGGGCCAGCGTATCGAGTCGGCATGTACTTGCGCTCGTACTCGAGCATCTGTTCTTCGGTATCGTGAGGCGGTGGAGGTATCAATGCGCCTGCCCGTGTTCGAGATGGGTTTATCGTTGTAGCCTCAATGCAGAGTTCGCCCAGCGCATTTCTTGCGCAATAGTCGGGCATGGGCTCAGTCTTGTCGAAGATGTAGCCGGCCTCGACCAGTGCCGCGAAGAGGTAAAGCTCCCAAAGCCGAGTGTTGAATCCTGTGGTTTGGAATTGCTCAACAAAGTTACCGTCTGCATCCTCGTACCAGTGCATCATCGGCTTCATCAGCTCCACGGCCGGCGAGTACCCGCCGAGCGTGGTGATTTTCACGAAGTCGGGATTGAGTTTCTCCGCTGCCACCAAGGGGGTAAAGAAGTCGACCGGCTCGCCCTTCTCATCACCCTGAACCCGCTGGGTCTCGAGGTCTGAGAACACGCGCTCGACGCGCTCAGGCGCTGCGGCAAGCGCTTCTTCGACAGTGTCGAGGAACGGCGTCATCTCTACCCAACGGTAGCGTTCCTTCAGGTCGCGCGCGAGAAGCATCGCCGAGTAGTCGTCGTCCGTGATGTCCCGAATCACGACCACCAGAATTGCCTCGTTATGAGCTTGTAGCCATCGAACCTCCTCTGCGGCGAGGAGTGCTTCCGGCTGCCGGCAGTAGGCGGCGAGCGATTCAAAGCGGACTTTTGATATGTCTTGCATTGCCAATGCGTCTCCCTATTTATTTTCAGTTGCCCCTCGAGCAGCCTAGGCTACTGCCCGTTTCACTTGCAGGTCGAACCCTCTCACACTCATGGTCAAGAGTAGTTTGCTTGACCGCAAGCGGCGACAGCTCAGCAAAGCTATCGCCAAATCAAAACGTCTCACCATGGCCATCAAGCTGCTGGCGGCCATCCCATGATGGCAAGTAGCCTCCTCCCGTTCGAGACCAAGATGGCTTGGGCTTCGCCAGCAGAACAGTCCCAAATCGGTGAAAAAAGCGCCGCGGTTTTCTCCATGCTCCATGGCGGTAGAGGTGCTCCATCTGAGGAGGCAAACGGCCCATCGGTTTCAGGAAGGACTCTGTCGCGCGGTAGCTTGGTCATCAACGAGCGTCCAGCAGCACTTGCAAATGCAGCCGGTCCAATGCTGAACCAACACCCCATACGGTGCGCCGTCGCCATCTCTGAAGCAGTCCCGCTAAACCAGTGGAGTACAGCCGTTCCAAAGCCTGGGTGTTTAAGCAAAATGGGCAGGACCTCTTTCACCGCTCCCCGAGAATGGATGCTGAGGACTCGCCCTCCAAGCTCCTTGCTGCGTGCCACGACGGCTTCAAACACCCTTCGCTGGTCTATCAAAGTG
>PJTY01000504.1_pt1 | contig 19430 bp, 15 predicted proteins | sample 1512121 | NCBI WGS metagenome assembly PJTY01 (sample SAMN08177680, study PRJNA422409) | Soil metagenome, whole genome shotgun sequencing project. | isolation source: Soil enriched (2) on filter paper: alkali lignin treatment | place: USA: Madison | collected 2015-01-15 | reverse complement strand
TGATCGACGAACACGGCGCCGCCGCCGTCGCCCACTAACCGGAGACACCGTCATGTTGCATATTTTCTGTCCCCACTGCGGCGAGCTGCGCTCCGAAGAAGAGTTCCACGCCTCTGGCCAGGCACACATCGCCCGCCCGCTGGACCCTAACGCCTGCTCCGACGAGGAGTGGGGTACCTACATGTTCTACCGTGACAACCCACGCGGTATTCACCATGAACTGTGGGACCACGTTGCCGGCTGCCGCCAGTACTTCAACGTCACCCGTGACACCGTGACCTACGAAATTCTGGAAACCTACAAGATTGGCGAGAAGCCGCAAGTGACCGCCAATGGCAAAGCCGCCAGCGCCACGTCGACCGTCAAAGGCCAAGGGGAAAAAGTATGAGCCAGACCTATCGCCTCGCCAGCGGCGGCCGTATCGACCGCAGCAAGGTCCTGAACTTCACCTTCAACGGCAAGACCTACCAGGGTTATGCCGGTGACAGCCTGGCCGCCGCGTTGCTGGCCAACGGCGTCGACATTGTCGGCCGTAGCTTCAAGTACTCGCGCCCGCGCGGCATCATCGCCGCCGGTACCGAAGAGCCGAACGCCATCCTGCAGATCGGCTCCAGCGAAGCTACCCAGATCCCCAACGTGCGCGCCACCCAGCAGGCACTGTACGCGGGCCTTGTCGCCACCAGCACCAACGGCTGGCCGAACGTCAACAACGACGTCATGGGCATCCTCGGCAAGGTAGGCGGCAGCATGATGCCGCCGGGCTTCTACTACAAAACCTTCATGTACCCCAAATCGTTCTGGATGACTTACGAGAAGTACATCCGTAAAGCCGCCGGCCTGGGCCGTGCACCGCTGCAGAACGATCCAGACAGCTACGACTACATGAACCGGCACTGCGACGTGCTGATCGTCGGCGCCGGCCCTGCTGGCCTGGCTGCCGCACTGGCCGCTGCGCGCAGCGGTGCCCGCGTGATCCTGGCTGACGAGCAGGAAGAGTTCGGCGGCAGCCTGCTCGACACCCGCGAAACCCTCGACGGCAAGCCTGCTGCCGAGTGGGTCAACGCCGTGGTCAAAGAGCTGGAAGGCCTGCCGGAAGTGACCCTGCTGCCACGTGCCACGGTCAACGGCTACCACGACCATAACTTCCTGACCATTCACGAGCGCCTCACCGACCACCTCGGCGACCGCGCCCCGATCGGCCAGGTTCGCCACCGCGTGCACCGCGTCCGCGCCAAGCGCGTGGTACTGGCTGCCGGCGCCCACGAGCGCCCGCTGGTGTACGGCAACAACGACGTGCCGGGCAACATGCTGGCCGGTGCTGTTTCCACCTATGTTCGCCGCTATGGCGTGGCGCCGGGTCGCAAGCTGGTACTGTCGACCAACAACGACCACGCTTATCGCGCCGCGCTGGACTGGCACGACGCGGGCCTGCAAGTGGTCGCCATCGCCGACGCCCGCCACAACCCACGTGGCTCGCTGGTTGAAGAAGCGCGTGCCAAAGGCATTCGCATCCTCACCTCCAGCGCCGTGGTCGAGGCCAAAGGCAGCAAGCACGTCACCGGCGCCCGTGTGGCGGCGATTGATGTGCAGGCACACAAAGTCACCAGCCCAGGCGAAGTCCTCGAGTGCGACCTGATCGCGTCCTCGGGCGGTTACAGCCCGATCGTGCACCTGGCTTCGCACTTGGGCGGTCGCCCGGTATGGCGTGACGATATCCTTGGCTTCGTGCCGGGCGATGCGCCGCAGAAGCGTGAGTGCGTCGGTGGTATCAACGGCGTGTATGCCTTGGGCGATGTGATTGCCGATGGCTTCGAAGGCGGCGTCCGCGCAGCCACCGAGGCCGGTTTCAAGGCCACTGTCGGCACCCTGCCAAAAACCGTGGCGCGCAAGGAAGAGGCCACCGTGGCACTGTTCCTGGTACCGCACGACAAAGGCACCAAGGGGCCGAAGCAGTTCGTCGACCAGCAGAACGACGTGACCGCAGCCGGTATCGAGCTGGCCACCCGTGAAGGCTTCGAGTCGGTCGAGCACGTCAAGCGCTACACCGCGCTGGGCTTCGGTACCGACCAGGGCAAACTGGGCAACATCAACGGCCTGGCCATCGCCGCCCGTTCGATCGGCATCACCATCCCGGAAATGGGTACCACCATGTTCCGCCCCAACTACACGCCGGTGACGTTCGGCGCGGTAGCGGGCCGTCACTGTGGTCACCTGTTCGAGCCTGTGCGCTTCACTGCCCTGCATGCCTGGCACGTGAAGAACGGCGCCGAGTTCGAAGACGTCGGCCAGTGGAAGCGCCCGTGGTACTTCCCGAAAGCCGGCGAAGACATCCATGCTGCCGTCACGCGTGAATGCAAGGCCGTGCGCGACAGCGTGGGCCTGCTGGACGCCTCGACCCTGGGCAAGATCGACATCCAGGGCCCGGACGCGCGCGAATTCCTCAACCGCATCTACACCAACGCCTGGACCAAGCTCGACGTGGGCAAGGCCCGCTACGGCCTGATGTGCAAGGAAGACGGCATGGTCTTCGACGACGGCGTAACCGCCTGCGTCGGCGACAACCACTTCATCATGACCACCACCACCGGCGGCGCTGCCCGCGTGCTGCAGTGGATGGAGCTGTATCACCAGACCGAATGGCCAGAGCTGAAGGTGTACTTCACTTCGGTCACCGACCACTGGGCCACCATGACCCTGTCCGGCCCTAACAGCCGCAAGCTGCTGAGCGAGCTGACCGACATCGACATGGACAAGGAAGCCTTCCCGTTCATGACCTGGAAGGAAGGCAACGTCGGTGGCGTGCCGGCCCGCGTGTTCCGTATCTCGTTCACCGGCGAGCTGTCGTACGAAGTGAACGTGCAGGCCAACTACGCGATGGGCGTGCTGGAACAGATCATCGAGGCCGGCAAGAAGTACAACCTGACCCCGTACGGCACCGAGACCATGCACGTACTGCGTGCAGAGAAGGGCTTCATCATCGTGGGCCAGGACACCGATGGTTCGATGAACCCGGACGACCTGAACATGAGCTGGTGCGTTGGCCGCAACAAGCCGTTCTCGTGGATCGGCCTGCGTGGCATGAACCGCGAAGACTGCGTACGTGAGAACCGCAAGCAGCTGGTGGGCCTGAAACCGGTCGACCCGACCAAGTGGCTGCCGGAAGGCGCCCAACTGGTGTTCGACCCGAAACAGCCGATCCCGATGGACATGGTCGGCCACGTCACCTCCAGCTACGCGTCCAACTCCCTGGGCTACTCGTTCGCCATGGGTGTGGTCAAAGGCGGCCTCAAGCGCATGGGCGAGCGTGTCTACTCGCCGCAGGCGGATGGCAGCGTGATCGAGGCGGAAATCGTGTCTTCGGTGTTCTTCGATCCGAAGGGTGAGCGGCAGAACGTCTAAGGCCCCCGGTCCAACCGGTGCCAAGCGTGGAATGAGGTCTCTGTGGGAGCGGGCGTGCCCGCGAAGAGGGCGGTGAATTCAACATCGCATTCGCGGGCATGCCCGCTCCCACAGGATGGCCGTCTCCCGCAGGCATCGTGGTCGAATCCAGAATTCAAGGCAGGTAAGAAATGAGCGCTATCAACGTCTTCCAGCAAAACCCCGGTGCCGAGGCCAAAGCCCAGTCGCCACTGCACCATGCCGACCTGGCCAGCCTGGTAGGCAAAGGCCGCAAGAACGCAGGCGTGACCCTGCGTGAACGCAAGTTCCTCGGTCACATCACCCTGCGTGGTGATGGCCACAACCCGGAATTCGCCGCTGGCGTGCACAAGGCCCTTGGCCTGGAGCTGCCCGTGGCGCTGACCGTGGTCGCCAACAAGGACATGTCGCTGCAATGGGTCGGTCCAGATGAGTGGCTGCTGATCGTACCCGGCGGCCAGGAGCTGGCAGCGGAGCAAAAGCTGCGCGCGGCCCTTGAAGGCCAGCACATTCAGGTCGTCAATGTCAGTGGCGGGCAAAGCCTGCTGGAACTGCGCGGCCCGAACGTGCGCGACGTGCTGATGAAGTCCACCAGCTATGATGTTCACCCGAACAACTTCCCGGTGGGCAAGGCCGTGGGCACCGTGTTCGCCAAGTCGCAACTGGTGATCCGCCGCACTGCAGAAGACACCTGGGAGCTGGTAATTCGCCGCAGCTTCGCCGATTACTGGTGGCTGTGGCTGCAGGACGCTTCTGCCGAATACGGCCTGAGCATCGAAGCCTAAGGAGCAAGAACATGAGTCGGGCACCGGATACCTGGATTCTCACCGCCGACTGCCCGAGCATGCTCGGCACCGTCGACGTGGTGACGCGTTACCTCTTCGAGCAGCGCTGCTACGTGACGGAGCACCACTCCTTCGATGACCGGCAGTCGGGACGCTTCTTCATTCGCGTCGAGTTCCGTCAGCCGGACGATTTCGACGAGGCGGGCTTCCGGGCCGGCCTCGCAGAGCGCAGCGAAGCGTTCGGCATGGCTTTCGAGCTGACCGCACCCAACCACCGCCCCAAGGTGGTGATCATGGTGTCCAAGGCCGACCATTGCCTGAATGACCTGCTGTATCGCCAGCGTATTGGCCAACTGGGTATGGATGTGGTGGCCGTGGTGTCGAACCACCCGGACCTCGAACCCTTGGCGCATTGGCACAAGATTCCTTATTACCACTTCGCCCTCGACCCCAAGGACAAGCCTGGGCAAGAGCGCAAGGTGCTGCAGGTGATCGAGGAGACCGGTGCTGAGCTGGTCATTCTTGCCCGCTATATGCAGGTACTGTCGCCCGAGCTTTGCCGTCGTCTGGATGGTTGGGCGATCAATATTCACCACTCGCTGTTGCCGGGTTTCAAAGGCGCCAAGCCTTATCACCAGGCGTACAACAAGGGCGTGAAAATGGTCGGTGCCACGGCGCACTACATCAACAACGACCTGGACGAAGGGCCGATCATTGCCCAGGGCGTCGAGGTGGTGGATCACAGTCACTATCCCGAAGACCTGATTGCCAAAGGGCGGGATATCGAATGCCTGACATTGGCGCGCGCGGTGGGTTATCACATCGAGCGGCGGGTATTCCTGAACGCCAACCGGACTGTCGTTCTGTAGTAACCGGTGCGGGCCTCTTCGCGGCTAAAGCCGCTCCTACAGGTACAGCACAGCCCTCGGGTTGGTGTGGTCCCCGTAGGAGCGGCTTTAGCCGCGAAGAGGCCCGCACCGGCCGCCCCTCCGTTTGCCCATATTCCCCAACGACACCCCTGCCGCTAAAAGGCATCTCCCTGTCGCTTCCAGTCAGTGCGTCCGGCGCCATCCGGCCCACAATTCCCTGCATTCCAGTAGTACATGCCGCCCACGGATGGCGGTGCTTCAACCAACGCTGCATAAATAATAATCAAGCGAGGTACAAGCAATGTCTGGCAATCGTGGAGTGGTATATCTCGGCGCCGGCAAGGTCGAAGTGCAACACATCGACTACCCGAAAATGCAGGACCCGCGCGGCAAGAAAATCGAACACGGCGTCATCCTGAAGGTGGTCTCCACCAACATCTGCGGTTCTGACCAGCACATGGTCCGTGGCCGCACCACTGCCCAGGTCGGCCTGGTCCTGGGCCACGAAATCACCGGTGAAATCGTCGAGAAGGGCCGCGACGTCGAGCGCATGCAGATCGGCGACCTAGTATCGGTCCCGTTCAACGTCGCCTGCGGTCGCTGCCGCTCCTGCAAAGAGATGCACACCGGTGTCTGCCTCACCGTCAACCCGGCCCGCGCCGGCGGTGCCTACGGCTACGTCGACATGGGCGACTGGACCGGTGGCCAGGCCGAGTACGTGCTGGTGCCTTACGCCGACTTCAACCTGCTGAAGCTGCCTGAGCGCGACAAGGCCATGGAAAAGATCCGTGACCTGACCTGCCTGTCCGACATCCTGCCCACCGGCTACCACGGTGCCGTAACCGCTGGCGTCGGCCCAGGCAGCACTGTCTATGTTGCTGGTGCCGGCCCGGTCGGCCTGGCCGCCGCTGCCTCGGCGCGCCTGCTGGGCGCCGCCTGCGTGATCGTCGGTGACCTCAACCCGGCTCGCCTGGCCCATGCCAAGTCGCAGGGCTTCGAAGTGGTCGACCTGTCCAAGGACACCCCGCTGCACGAGCAGATCGTCGACATCCTCGGCGAGCCGGAAGTGGACTGCGCTGTCGACGCCGTCGGCTTCGAGGCCCGTGGTCATGGCCACGAAGGTGCCAAGCACGAGGCCCCGGCCACCGTGTTGAACTCGCTGATGCAAGTGACCCGCGTGGCCGGCAACATCGGTATCCCGGGCCTGTATGTAACCGAAGACCCAGGCGCAGTGGATGCCGCTGCCAAGATCGGCGCGCTGAGCATCCGCTTTGGCCTGGGCTGGGCCAAGTCGCACAGCTTCCACACCGGCCAGACCCCGACCATGAAATACAACCGCCAGCTGATGCAGGCGATCATGTGGGACCGCATCAACATTGCTGAAGTGGTAGGTGTGCAGGTGATCAACCTGGATCAGGCGCCGGAAGGGTATGGCGAGTTTGATGCGGGTGTGCCGAAGAAGTTTGTGATTGACCCGCACAAGATGTGGGGTGCGGCGTAAACATCCGAAGAGCCCCTCCGTGGAGGGGCTTTTTCACTTGGCTGGCTCAGCCGGATCTGCGGCTCACCCGCAGGTAACGAACGGTCGGAACAAAACCCCAAACCACGAGTCAAACCCCTCGTTTCCCGGCCATCCCGGCCAACGAGGTCCCTCCCGATGAAAGCATTCACCCTGGCAACCGTGATGACCCTGGCCGCTAGCCCGGTGTTCGCCTTCAACCTCAGCGACGCTGCCAACGCCGTGTCCGCCATGCAAAACCAGACACAACAAGGCCAGGTGCAGGCCCCCGAGGCTCAGGCCAATCTGCTCAACACCCTCGGCAGCCAGTTGAACATCACCCCCGAACAGGCGGTAGGCGGGGCAGGAGCCATGCTGGGGCTGGCGCGCAACAACCTTAGCGGCGATGACTATGGGCAACTGACCAAGGCGGTGCCGGGCCTGGACCTGCTGGCCGGTGCAAATGCGCTGGGCGGGTTGAGTGGTTTGGGGGATTTGCTCGGCAAGAACAGCGAGAGCCAGTCGGCGTTGAGCAACGCACTGGGCAACAACGTGGAAAACCGTAGCGACCTGGACAATGCGTTCAAGGCGCTGGGGATGGATACCGGGATGATCGGGCAGTTTGCGCCATTGATTCTGCAGTATCTGGGGCAGCAGGGCATTGCCGGGTCGTTGTTGCAGAATCTGGGGAGTTTGTGGACTACCCCAGCGCCATTGGCCCAGCCTTCGGTCTGAGGATTCTAGCGACAGCCCTCAAGCCATGAGCTGAGTTCTGTAGGGGCAGCCTTGTGTCGCGAAAGGGCTGCCCCCACAAAAGCGAAATTGCATCTGGTCAGACAGCTTCGGAGAAATCCACCAGGCGCACCGCGCGGCGGAAGCCCGCTGTCAGAACTGCCAGGTACGCAAGGCCCAGGGCAAACCAGCACAGGCCAATCACCAGCGTCAGCGCCGACAGGCTGGTCCACAGCCACAAGGTCAGCCCCAGCCCTACCAGCGGCACCAGACCATAGTTCAGCAGGCCTTTGAAGTTGCGCTGCGAGGCATCATCCATCAGGTGTGTTTTCACCACCGCCAGGTTCACCGCCGAAAACGCCACCAGCGCACCAAAGCTGATCAGCGAGGCGAGGGTAGACAGGTCGATCACCAACGCTAGCAGCGAGAACGCCGACACCAGCGCAATGGCGAACACCGGCGTACCAAAGCGCGGGGACAGGTAACCAAAGCTGCGCCGTGGCAGTACGTTGTCACGCCCCATGGTGAACAGGATGCGCGACACCGCGGCCTGTGAGGCCAGCGCCGAACCCAGGCTGCCCGCAACATAAGCAGCGGTGAAGAAGTTGGTGAGAAACTGCCCGCCTGCCTTGAACATCACTTCGTTGGCCGCTGCATCGGCATTGGCGAAGCTGCTGCCTGGCAGCACCAGCTGGCTGACGTAAGCCAGCACGGTGAACAGCAACCCGGCGAACAGGGTGGTGAGGATGATCGCCCGTGGCACGTCGCGGCGTGCGTTGCGGCATTCTTCGGCCAGGGTCGATACGGCGTCGAAGCCCAGGAACGACAAGCACAACACCGCTGCGCCAGCCATCAGGTGGCCAAAGCCAGGTTTACTGCCATCGCCGATTAGCGGCGACAGCAGGTCGAGCGGCTGGCCAGCCAATGTCTGGCAGGACAGCGCGACAAACACGCCAATGAACACGATCTGCGCGCCGACGATCAGGTTGCTGGTCTTGGCCACCGAGTTGATACCGACCACGTTCAGCACTGTCACCAAAGCGATGCATGCGAGCACGAAGGCCCAGGCAGGCACTGCGGGGAACGCAATGTTGAGAAACAGGCCGATCAGCAAGTAGTTGATCATCGGCAGGAACAGGTAATCCAGCAACAGCGACCAGCCGGCCAGGAAGCCGACATTGGGGCCGAAGGCCATGTTGGTGTAGGAATAGGCCGAACCCGCGACCGGGAAGCGCTTGACCATGAAGCTGTAGGACGCGGCGGTGAACAGCATGGCCACCAGGGTGACCAGGTAGGCGCCGACGGTGCGGCCACCGGTAAGTTCGGTGACGATGCCGTAGGTGGTGAAAATGGTCAGCGGGACCATGTACACCAGGCCGAAGAACACCAGGGCGGGGAGGCCGAGAACACGTCGAAGCTGGGCGGGGTTAGAGCTGGGTGGGTTGGCCATTGATCGATCCAGGCATTTTTGTAGTTGTGCTGTGGTCGATTTTTATCCACTTAGGTGGGGGAAGACAAAAAAGTAATCCTTATGCTGATTATTAGCCTGGGTTTTGATCGGATTCTGGCTATGGCAGGTCCGGCCTCTTCGCGGGTGAACCCGCTCCTACAAGGGGCAGCGCATGCCTGAATGTAGCGGTTGTAGGAGCGGGTTCACCCGCGAAGAGGCCAGCTCAGGCGGCAGAGGTCTCAGCCCATCTCAGCCCGCAGCTGCTCGATCCGCTGGTCTTTCGCCACCCACAGCTGGTTCACCCAAGCCTGCACCGTCTGCCGAAACTCGGGATCATTCTCGTAATCCCCCGCCCACAACGCCGGGTCCAGCTCCCGCACCTGAATGTCGATAATCACCCGGCTGATGCTGCCATTGAGCAAGTCCCAGAACCCCGGCGCCTTGTTGCCGGGGTACACGATGGTCACATCCAGCAGGGCATCCAACTGCTCGCCCAATGCCGCGAGCACAAACGCCACACCACCCGCCTTGGGCTTGAGCAGATAGCGATACGGCGACTGCTGCTCCTGGCGCTTGGCTTCAGTAAACCGGGTGCCTTCCAGGTAGTTGACCACGGTCACTGGCTGGCGCTTGAACAGCTCGCAGGCCGCCTTGGTGATTTCCAGGTCCTTGCCCTTGAGCTCCGGGTGCTTTTCCAGAAACGCCTTGCTGTAGCGCTTCATGAACGGGTAATCCAGCCCCCACCAGGCCAGGCCCAGCAACGGCACCCAGATCAGCTCCTTTTTCAGAAAGAACTTGAAGAACGGTGTCCGGCGGTTGAGGCTTTCGATCAGCGCCGGGATGTCGACCCAGGTCTGGTGGTTGCTCACGGCCAGGTACGAGGTGTCCTTGCGCAGGTTTTCCACACCGCGGATGTCCCACTGGGTAGGGATGCACAGGGCGAAGATGGCTTTGTCGATTTCCGACCAGGTTTCGGCCACCCACATCACTGCCCACGACGCGTAGTCGCGGCCACGGCCTGGCAACACCAGCTTTAGCAGGGCGAAGACCAGCAGCGGGCAGATCAATACCACGGTATTGAGCAGCAGCAGGGTGGTAGTGAGAATGCCGGTCAGCAGGCGACGCATAAAGAGACTCTTGTTGTGGGAGATAAACGGTTGGCAATGATAAGCAGGGCGGTGGCCTACGCCAAATGTCCAATGCCCGACGGCGGGGACAAATGTTTCACATTATGTTGGTTAGGCTCGTGACAGCGAACCTATCTGCCCAGTGCAGTCTAAGCATTGACCCTCTCAAGGAAGCCTGCTTGTGAAATCTCTTTTAGCCATGTTGTCGCTGTTGGCGCTGCCGGTGATGGCCGCCGAACCCACTATCTACGGCCGTTACGAGAACATTGCCCTGCCTGAACTGGGCGAAACCCTGAAAGCCAAGATGGACACTGGCGCCTTCACCGCGTCGCTGTCGGCCAAGGATATCGAGCTGTTCACCCGCGATGGGGACGAGTGGGTGCGCTTCCGCCTGGCGACCAAGGAATCGGACGGCAAGGTGTACGAGCACAAGGTCTCGCGCATCAGCAAGATCAAGGGCCGTGCCGATGAAGAGGACGAAGGGGATGCGCCAGAGATCTCCAAGCGCCCGGTGGTCGACCTGGAGTTGTGCCTGGGGGATGTGAAGCGCACCGTCGAGGTGAATCTGGTGGACCGCAGCAACTTCAACTACCCGCTGCTGGTGGGTTCCAAGGCGCTGCGCGAGTTCAAGGCGGCGGTCAACCCGGCGAAGAAGTTCACTGCTGGCAAGCCAGGCTGCTGATCTGAAGCGTGCGCCATACAATGTAGGAGCGGGCTTGCCCGCGAACACACATAATGGGGTGTCAGGCATCGGCTTCGCCGGTGTTCGCGGGCAAGCCCGCTCCTACACTGAGATGTGCCAACCTTCAAAACCGCAAGGCCGGACGCCATGCCTCATATCCTCATCGTCGAAGACGAAGCCGCCATCGCCGACACCCTGGTCTACGCCCTGCAGGCCGACGGTCACAGCACCGAGTGGGTAACCCTGGGCAGTGCCGCCCTCGACCAGCAGCGCCAGCGCCCGGCCGATCTGGTCATCCTCGACATCGGGCTGCCCGACATCAGTGGCTTCGAAACCTGTCGCCAGCTGCGTCGGTTCACCGAGGTGCCGGTGATGTTTCTCAGCGCGCGGGACGGTGAAATCGACCGCGTCGTGGGCCTGGAAATCGGTGCCGACGACTACGTGGTAAAACCATTCAGCCCTCGTGAAGTGGCAGCGCGCGTTCGGGCGATCCTCAAACGCATGGCCCCGAGGGCCGAGGTTGTCGGCGAAACCACCTTGTTCCAGCTCGACACCTTGCGCATGCAGATTACCTACCGCAGCCAGCCGCTCACGCTGACCCGGCATGAGTTCCGCTTGCTGCAATGCCTGCTCGAACAACCGCAGCGGGTGTTCAGCCGCGAACAGCTGCTCGACGCTTTGGGCGTGGCCTCCGACGTGGGCTATGAGCGCACCATCGACAGCCATATCAAGAGCCTGCGCGCCAAGCTGCGCCAGGTAGCGGGTGACGCCGAGCCGATCCAGACCCATCGCGGCCTCGGTTACAGCTATAGCCCGGAGCACGCCTGATGCGCTTGGGTATTCGCATCTTTCTGGTGTACTTCCTGTTCGTCGGTTTGGCCGGTTACTTCTTGCTCAATACCGTACGCGAACAGATTCGCCCGGTAGTGCGCCAATCCTCCGAAGAAACCTTGGTAGACACTGCCAACCTGCTGGCAGAAATCCTGCGGGATGACGTCAAGGCTGGCACCCTGAACCAGGGCCGCCTGCCTGAGGTGCTCGAGGCCTACGGCTCGCGCAGCCCGGGCGCACAGATCTGGGGGCTGGCCAAGAACCAGGTCAGCCACCGCATCTACGTCACTGACGCCAAGGGCATCGTGTTGCTGGACTCCAGTGGCGAGGCCCTGGGCAAGGATTACTCGCAGTGGAATGACGTGCTGCTGACCCTGCGTGGCCAGTATGGCGCCCGCTCCACCCGCAGCGACCCCAACGACGAAAGCACCTCGGTGATGCACGTTGGCGCGCCGATCATCGACAACGGCAAGATCATCGGCGTTGTCACCGTCGCCAAGCCCAATAGCTCATTGCAACCCTACATCGACCGCTCCGAGCGACGCCTGCTCACCCTGGGGCTGGGGCTGATCGGCCTGGGCTTGTTGATCGGCGCGGCTCTGTCGTGGTGGCTTGCGCGCTCGCTGCGCAAGTTGGCAGGTTATGCGCAGGCGGTCAGCGAAGGGGAACGTGCGGAGCTTCCGCATTACAAGGGCGGCGAGCTGGCGAACCTGGCACAGGCAGTGGAACGCATGCGCACACAGCTGGAAGGCAAGGCCTATGTCGAGCGCTACGTGCACACCCTGACTCACGAGCTGAAAAGCCCGCTGGCGGCCATCCGTGGTGCTTCCGAGCTGTTGCAAGGCGAGGATATGCCCGCTGATCAGCGGGCACGCTTTGCCGGCAATATCGAGCGCGAGAGCGAGCGGTTGCAACAGATGATCGAGCGGCTGCTCAACCTGGCCAGGGTCGAGCAGATGCAGGCGCTGGAGGACGAGCAGCAGGTGGCGCTGGCGGCGTTGGTCGATGAGTTGCTGCTGGCCCATGCAGCGCGTATCGAAGGCGCCCGTTTGCAGGTACGTCAGCGGGTGCCTGCCACTTTGCGCTTGCTCTGCGATCCTTTTCTGATGCGCCAGGCGTTGGCCAATCTGCTCGACAACGCACTGGACTTCACTCCGGAAGGTGGCACGCTGCTGTTCGACCTGGAGCGCGATGGCGAGCGGGTGGCGTTGAGTTTGTTCAACCAGGGGCAAGCGATACCGGCCTACGCCATCGGGCGGGTCAGCGAGCGGTTCTACTCGCTGCCGCGGCCCGGGAGCGGGCGCAAGAGCACCGGGCTGGGGCTGAACTTCGTGGCCGAGGTGATGCAGCTGCATGGCGGAGCCTTGGCGGTGGACAACGTCGATGGCGGGGTGCGGGTGCGGTTGTGGCTGCCGGTGCGGCGCATTAGCTGAGATAGCCGGGGCTGCACAGCGGCCCCAAATACACGTAAATCACACACGCGCTCCACAAAGCCTCCACGCAAGGCGCAGACACTGCGCCCAATGCCACAGGAGGCCACATGAACAAGACCCTCGGTTTCAAACTCGGCATGATCGCCATGCTGATGTTGCTGCTGCTCATCCCGCTACTGCTGATCAACGGCCTGATCGACGAACGCCAGGCCATGCGCGACGGCGTGTTGCGCGATATTGCCCAGAGCACCAGCTTCGACCAGCAACTCAGCGGCCCGCTGCTGGTGGTGCCGTACCGCAAGTACCAGCGCCGCTGGATCGAAAAGGACGGTGAGCGTACCCAGGAAACCAGCACCATCGCCGGCCACCTGTACTTCCTGCCGGAAACCTTCGACGCCGACCTGGGTGTGGACACCGAACTGCGCGCCCGAGGCATCTACCAGGCGCGGTTGTTCCACGCCAAAGGCCGTATCAGCGGCCGCTTCAAGCTCCCGGCGCATTGGGGGATCGACAAGGACTTTGACGACTATCGATTCGACAAGCCGTTCCTGGTGGTGGGTATCAGTGATATCCGCGGCATCGAGAATGGCCTGGAACTGAGCATGGACGAACAGAAGGTGCCGTTCGAGGCCGGCACCCAGCTCGACTGGATGCGCGGTGGCGTGCATGCCAGCCTGCCGGTTTTGGACGGTATGCAGGCACGGGAATTCAGCTACGGCTTCGACCTTGCTTTGCAAGGCACCGGCCAGTTGCACATCGTGCCGGTGGGCCGCACCAGCAGCGTTGACATGCGTGCCAACTGGCCGCATCCGAGCTTCGTCGGCAGCTATCTGCCCAACCGCCGCGACATTGATGCGCAAGGTTTCAGCGCCCACTGGCAGACGTCGTTCTTCGCCACCAACCTCGAAGATGCCCTGCGCCAATGCGCCACTGTCGGCCGGTGCGAAGACTTCAGCGAGCGCAGCTTCGGCGTGAGCTTTATCGACCCGGTGGACCAGTACCTGAAGAGTGAGCGGGCGATCAAGTACGCGTTGCTGTTCATCGCGCTGACCTTTGCCGGCTTCTTTCTGTTCGAAGTGTTGAAAAACCTGAGTGTGCACCCGGTGCAGTACATCCTGGTGGGTGTGGCGTTGGCGTTCTTCTACCTGCTGCTGTTGTCGTTGTCCGAGCATATAGGCTTTGGCCTGGCGTATGGGCTGTCGGCTTCGGGCTGTGTGCTGCTGATCGGCTTCTACCTGAGCCATGTGTTGCGCAGCCTGGTGCGAGGGGTGGGGTTTGCAGCGGGTTTGGCGGCGTTGTACGCGCTGCTCTTCGGGCTGCTGAGTGCCGAAGACTATGCGCTGCTGATGGGGTCGCTGTTGTGTTTCGGCTTGCTTGGGGTGTTCATGGTGCTGACCCGGCGGCTGGACTGGGCGCGTGTGGGGAGGGCGGCATGAGGGAGGATAGAGAGATCGGGCGCTGGTTGGCGCTCAGGATCGGGCTGTTGTTTCCTGTGATACCGAGGTGAGGCCTTCGCGGGCACGCCCGCTCCCACAAGCCCACCACAGATAGCGCACACTGTGGAAAACCTTGTAGGAGCGGGTTTACCCGCGAAGGGGCCCTCAGGCCACTGGCGCTGTAGCGACCATCGATGGCCGCTTGACCACCTCGGCATACCACGCCGCCAACCCAGGCTGGCGCTCACGCCAGCCAAACCCGGGCTGACGCAAATCCAGATAGCCCAGCGCACAGGCCACACCAATCGCCGCCAGGTCGAAGCCGGAGATCAGCTCCGGCAAGTGCTCCTGCTCCATGTTGGCCAGGCTACGGCGGATCTTGTCACCCTGCGCTTGCAGCCAGCCATCCCAGCGCTTGTCCTCTGGCCGCAGGAAGCTCTCATACCGGCTCGACACCGCCGCATCCATGATCGCATCGGCCTGTGATACCAAGGTCATGCGCCGCCAGCGCGCCGAACCTTCACGCGGCAGCAGCGGCAGGCCAACGTGCTGCAGGTCGAGGTACTCGCAGATCACCCGGCTGTCGTGCAGCACGGTGCCGTCTTCCAGGCGCAGGGCCGGGATCTTGCCGATCGGGTTGTCCTGGTTGAGCTGCGGGTCGCCGCTCACCGGGCTGATGTTCACCGGCTGCAGCTGCACACGCTCAAGCTGGCCGGTCTCGTGCAACACCACCATGACCTTGCGCACGAAAGGCGACAACGGCGAGTGGAACAGGGTCATCGTGCTCATGCTTCAGTTACCTTGCAGGCTGGGTGGCAGGCACACGCCGGTGCCGCCGATGCCGCAGTAGCCGTCCGGGTTCTTGGCCAGGTACTGCTGGTGGTAGGCCTCGGCGAAATAGACGGTCGGTGCCTGGTCGATTTCGGTGGTGATCTCACCGAAGCCGGCCTTGCTCAGCTCAGCCTGGAAGGCGTCGCGGCTGGCCTTGGCCTGTTCCAGCTGTTCCGGGCTGGTGCAGTAGATGGCCGAGCGGTACTGGGTGCCGATGTCGTTGCCCTGGCGCATGCCTTGGGTGGGGTTGTGCAGCTCCCAGAACATTGCCAGCAGTTCGCGGTAGCTGACCTTGTCCTTGTCGAACACCACCAGCACCACTTCGGTGTGGCCGGTCAGGCCCGAGCAGACTTCTTCGTAGGTAGGGTGCGGGGTGAAGCCGCCGGCGTAGCCGACCACGGTGCTGACCACACCTTCACGCTGCCAGAAGCGGCGCTCCGCGCCCCAGAAGCAACCCAGGCCGAAGATGGCGAAGTCGATGGCGCCTTCGAAGAACGGGCCGAGCAGCGGGGTGTCTTTGAAGACGTAGTGGAACTCGGGCAGGCTCATTGGCGTTTCGCGGCCAGGCAGGGCCTGTTCCGCAGTTGGCATGACGTTTTTGTTCACCAGGATTTCCGAACGCAGGACCATGGCCGTTCCTCTGTGTTTATTCAGTGGGGTAGGGGGTTGGGCCTTCGCGTGCATGCCCGCTCCCACAGGTACAGCACAGGTTTCAAAGGTTGTGGTGTTTCTGTGGGAGCGGGCGTGCCCGCGAAAGGGCCCGAATGGCTTCTATAGTGCCCGAGGATTACGCAGCTGTCAGGCCACCGGGCCACGCGGATAGCGCTTCAGCCGCTCGGCCAGCTCGCGCCCGGGAATTGGCCGGTCGAACAGGTAGCCCTGGCCCACGTCGCAGCGGTGGCGGCGCAGGAACGCCAGTTGCTCCGGCGTCTCGATCCCTTCGGCCACCACCTTCAGCTTCAGGTTGTGGGCCATGGCCACCACCGCCGAGGTGATTTCCATGTCGTCCTGGTTGTCGGGGATTTCGTTGATGAAGCTGCGATCGATCTTGAGGATGTCGATCGGAAACTTCTTCAGGTAGCTCAGCGACGAATAACCGGTGCCAAAGTCGTCCATGGCCAAGGTCAGGCCCAGGGCCTTCAGCTCGTCCAGCTGGCGGTGGGTGTCTTCGCTGGCTTCCAGCAGCAGGCCTTCGGTCAACTCCAGCTCCAGTAGGTGCGGGGGCAGGGCTTCTTCCTTGAGGATGGTGCTGATCGACGCCACCAGGTCCGGGTCGGAGAACTGTTTGGGCGACAGGTTGATGGCTACATGCAGGTTGCCCAGGCCGGCCTTGCGCAGTTGCTGGCTCATGCAGCACGCCTGGCGCACTACCCATTTGCCGATAGGGATGATCAGGCCGGTTTCCTCGGCCACGCTGATGAACTGGTCCGGGCGGATCATGCCGCGTTCGGGGTGGTTCCAGCGCAGCAGCGCTTCCAGGCCCAGCAGGCGACCGCTGCGCAGGCACAGCTTGGGCTGGTAGAACACGTCCAGCTCATTCTGGGTCAGGGCACGGCGCAGGTTGTTCTCGACGAACAGCTTGTAGCTGGCTTCGGCGTTGAGCACTTCGGTAAACACCTGTACCTGGTGTTTACCGTTGGCCTTGGCCTTGTGCAATGCAAGGCCGGCATTCTTCATCAGGCTGGCCGGGTCGACGCCGTGCAACGGTGCACAGGCCAGGCCTACCGAGGCGGTGACGTTGATCAGCTGGTTGTCGACGAACATCGGCTTGTCGAGGGTGCACAGCAACTGCTGGGCGACGCCTTGGCCATCTTCAAGGCTGGTGTCGTCGAGCAGCACGGCGAACTCGTTACTGGCAAAGCGCGCCAGGATGCCACCGCTGTGCAGGCTGTTGCGCAAACGCCTGGCCAGGCTGATCAGCAGCTTGTCGCCGGTCTGGTGGCCAAGGCTGTCGTTGATGCGCTTGAAGTTGTCGATGTCCACCAGCAGCAGGCACATCGAGCTTTCGCCATCGCGGGCGAAGCGCTCGTCCAGGCTGCGGATGAACGCCGGGCGGTTACCCAGGTTGGTGAGGTTGTCGGTGTAAGCCAGGCGTTCGATGCGTTGCTGGGCCAGCTTGGTCTGGGTGACGTCTTCGTAGATGCCGATGTAGTGGGTCAGCTCACGGTTGTCACCGTACACCTTGGAAATCGACAACTGGCCCCAGTACGGCTCCAGGTTTTTGCGCCGGCTCTTGAACTCGCCCTGCCAACTGTTGCCCATGGCCAGGCTCGACGGCGAGTCGAACAGCAGTTCGCTGAGGTTCTCCAGTGCCGGTAGCTCACCCAGCTGGCGGCCCTGCACTTCGTCGGTACTGTACTGGGTGATGGCGGTGAAGCTGGGGTTGACGTACTCCACCCGGCCGTCGCGGTTCACCAGCAGAAAGGCGCTGGCGCTCTGCTCGACCGCACGCTGGAACAGGTGCAGGGCGCTGGCCGCAGCCCGTCGTTTGTGGTTTGTGATCACTTGGGCGAACTGGTCGGCCAGCTCGCCGGCAAAGGCAATTTCGTCCGACTGCCAGGCCCGTGGCTGGCCGGTTTGCTCCAGGCACAGCACGCCAATCACCTGGCCATCGACACGGATGCTGGCGTCGAGCATGGCCTTGTTTTCCGGGCGCATGCTTTGCGCCAGGGCGCGGGTGCGCGGGTCGTGGCCGGCGTTGTGAGCGTCGATGGCGCGGCTTGCGTGCAGTGCATCCAGGTAGTCGGGGAAGCGGCTGGCATCGATGGCTTCGGGCTGGCGGTGCTCCTGTGCGTCGCGGTACCAGGCGATGATCGGTTCCAGGCGTTGGTCTTCCAGGTGCCAGATGCTGGCGCTGTCGACCTTGTAGATTTCGCAGGCGCTTTGGGTGATCAGCTGGGCCGCTTCGAGCAGCGAGTTGCCCGCGCTGTAGCGATGGCGGGCGAGGCGCAGGATAAGGTCCTGCTGGCCGCGCACCCGCTCCAGGTGCTCCAGTTGTTCTTGCTGCGTGCGCTGGTTCAGCTGCAAGGCCAGTTGCAGGCGGTTGTTGCGTGACTCTAGGTCGCTGGCGCCGGGTTCGCCGGTCTCTTCCTGCTGGTCATCGAGCACGCTCAGGTAGCCGCGCAACAGCTGGCGGTTGTGTTGCTTGTAGGCTTCACCCGCTTCCAGCAGGCGCAGCGAGGTGCTCGGCGTGTGCAGGGTGTAGCGCACGCGATAGTAGCCGCGCTGGGCCAGTTGCAACTGGATTTCGTCGTGCAGCCGGTAGCGTGCCTCGGGTTCCATCAGGCTGGCGTAGGGCGCGTCAATCAGGGCACACAACTCGCCGGTTTTCAGGCCGAACTGGCGCTCACAGGCTGGGTCAAGGTAGAGCATGGCCCAGGTGGCTTCGTTGAGCCTTTCGAAACGCAGCATGCCGAGCCGCGAGGGCACGGGTAACTGTGTCACGACCTCGGCCGCCACACGGCTGGCGGCATCGGGTTGGCTTTTCATCGAAGACTCGCTTGAAGAGGGAACGCTGCCTTGTGGCTGCGGCGGATTTGGCAAGGTTGCATCATGTCCCGAGGGCTGGCAAGCGGCCATGCTTGATGCTGTGGACAGGTTATCGGCTGACGTGGCCGATTCTGCAGTTTGGCTGGAGATTTTGGGGCCGCTTTGCGGCCCATCGCGACACAAGGCCGCTCCCACAGGGATCGCGCCAGCTTTTAGAAATTGAGCAAGACAGTTGCTCCCACAATGTGGACTGCGATTGCCTGTGGGAGCGGCCTTGTGTCGCGAAAGGAGGGCGAAGCCCTCCCAGCTTTTTCCAGGCAAAAAAAAGCCCCGCCAATCGACGGGGTTGAGGTACGAGCGTGGCAGCTCGAAAAGGGTACTGCCCCTCGCAAGGAGGGGCAGTGTGCTGGCTTACAGCAGCATGGTGCGGATATCGCCCAGCACGTCGCCCAGGCGCTTGGTGAAGCGCGCGGCGGCAGCGCCGTTGATCACACGGTGATCGTAGGACAGCGACAGCGGCAGCATCAGCTTTGGCTGGAAGGCCTTGCCATCCCAGACTGGCTGCATGGTCGCCTTGGAGACGCCCAGGATAGCCACTTCCGGCGCGTTGACGATCGGCGTGAAGCCGGTGCCGCCAATGTGGCCGAGGCTGGAGATGGTGAAGCAAGCGCCTTGCATCTCGTCGGCCGACAGCTTCTTGGTGCGCGCCTTCTCGGCCAGTGCAGCGGCTTCGGCAGCCAGTTGCAGCAGGCTCTTCTGGTCGACGTTCTTGATCACAGGGACCAGCAGGCCGTCCGGGGTGTCCACGGCAAAGCCGATGTGCACGTACTTCTTGCGGATGATGGCCTTG
>PJTY01000502.1_pt1 | contig 19477 bp, 17 predicted proteins | sample 1512121 | NCBI WGS metagenome assembly PJTY01 (sample SAMN08177680, study PRJNA422409) | Soil metagenome, whole genome shotgun sequencing project. | isolation source: Soil enriched (2) on filter paper: alkali lignin treatment | place: USA: Madison | collected 2015-01-15 | reverse complement strand
ATCGAAGGCAAGGCGATCCAGCTGCACCCGCTCGTCTGCTCGGCCTTCAACGCCGACTTCGACGGTGACCAGATGGCCGTCCACGTGCCGCTCTCGCTGGAAGCCCAGCTGGAAGCGCGCGTGCTGATGATGTCGACCAACAACATCCTGTCGCCGGCAAACGGCAAGCCGATCATCGTTCCTTCGCAGGACATGGTTCTCGGCCTGTACTACCTGTCGATGGACCGTACCGGCGAGCCGGGCGAAGGCATGAAGTTCGCGGACATGGCCGAAGTGCACCAGGCGCTTCACGTCGGTGCCGTGACGCTGCACTCGAAGATCGAGGCCCGCGTGCCGCAGACCGACGAGAACGGCGAGCAGTACATGAAGCGCTTCGAGACCACCCCGGGCCGCATGCTGCTCGGTGAGTGCCTGCCTAAGTCGCACACCGTGCCCTTCGACGTCGTCAACCGCCTTCTCACCAAGAAGGAAATCGGGGACGTCATCGACCAGGTCTACCGTCACACCGGCCAGAAGGACACGGTGCTGTTCGCCGACGCGATCATGTCGCTCGGCTTCCGCAACGCGTTCAAGGCAGGCATCTCCTTCGGCAAGGATGACATGATCATCCCGGAATCGAAGGAAGCCCTGGTTGGCGAGACCAAGGAACTGGTTGCCGACTACGAGCAGCAGTACCAGGACGGCCTCATCACCCAGCAGGAAAAGTACAACAAGGTGATCGACGCCTGGAGCCGTTGCGGCGACCAGGTGGCGAACGCCATGATGGAAGAGCTGAAGGCTCAGCCGATCGATCCCGAGACGGGCCGCATGGCCCAGATCAACTCGATCTACATGATGAGCCACTCCGGTGCGCGTGGTAGCCCGGCGCAGATGAAGCAGCTTGGCGGTATGCGCGGCCTCATGGCCAAGCCGTCGGGCGAGATCATCGAAACGCCGATCATCTCGAACTTCAAGGAAGGTCTGACCGTTCTTGAATACTTCAACTCGACCCACGGCGCTCGTAAGGGCCTGGCGGATACGGCGCTCAAGACGGCAAACTCGGGTTACCTGACCCGCCGTCTGGTCGACGTGTCGCAGGACTGCGTCGTCGTGATCGAGGATTGCGGTACCGAGCGTGCGCTGGAAATGCGTTCGATCGTGCAGGGCGGTTCCACCATCGCCTCGCTCGCCGAGCGTATCCTGGGTCGTACCCTGGCCGAGGACATTGCCGACAAGGAAGGCAACGTCATCGCCGCCAAGGGCCAGCTCCTGGACGAAGCCGCCGTGGCTGCGATCGAGGCGACCGGCCTGCAGGCTGCCCGCATCCGTTCGCCGCTGGTCTGCGAAGCCCAGTCGGGCGTCTGCGGCAAGTGCTACGGTCGTGACCTCGCCCGCGGTACTCCGGTCAACATCGGTGAAGCCGTCGGCGTCATCGCCGCACAGTCGATCGGTGAACCGGGCACGCAGCTCACCATGCGTACCTTCCACATCGGCGGCGCTGCCCAGCTGAACGAAACCAGCCATCTGGAAGCGATCAGCGACGGTACGGTGCAGTATCGCGACATCCCGACGATCGTCGACAAGCGCGGCCGTCGTCTGTCGCTGGCCCGCAACGGCGAAATCGTCGTGCTGGACACCGAAGGTCGCGAGCGCGCCATGCACCGCGTGCCTTACGGCACCGTGCTGCTCCACACGAGCGGCGCGACCATCAAGGAAGGCGAACGTCTGGCCGAGTGGGATCCGTTCTCGCTGCCGATCATCACCGAAACCTCGGGCGTCGTGAAGTATCAGGACCTCCTCGATACCCGCACCCTGACCGAGCACGTCGACGATGCGACCGGCATGACCAGCCGTGTCGTTACCGAAGACCGTTCGTCGCGCTCCGCGAAGAAGAAGGAAGACCTGCGTCCGCGCATCACGCTTCTGGACGATTCGTCGGGTGAAACCGCACGCTACATGATGGCGCCGGGCACCACGCTCTCGGTCGAGGACGGCCAGACCGTCGAAGCCGGCGACATCATCGCCCGTGCTTCGCGCGAAGCTGCCAAGACCCGCGACATCACCGGCGGTCTGCCGCGCGTTGCCGAACTGTTCGAGGCTCGCAAGCCGAAGGACAACTCGATCATCGCCAAGATCTCGGGCCGCATCGAGTTCGTGCGTGACTACAAGGCCAAGCGCAAGATCGCGATCATCCCGGAAGAGGGTGATCCGGTTGAGTACCTGATCCCGAAGAGCCGCGTGATCGACGTGCAGGAAGGCGACTTCGTCAAGAAGGGCGACAACCTGATCTCGGGCTCGCCCGATCCGCACGACATTCTGGAAGTCCTCGGCGTCGAGGCTCTGGCAGAATACCTCGTCGCGGAAATCCAGGAAGTCTACCGCTTGCAGGGCGTGAAGATCAACGACAAGCACATCGAGACGATCGTTCGTCAGATGCTGCAGAAGGTCGAGATCACGGCCGGTGGCGACACCACCCTGCTGCCGGGCGAACAGGTCGACTACGAGGAAATGTTCGAGATCAACAGCAAGCTTCCCGAGGGCAAGATGCCCGCGGAAGGCAAGCCGGTGCTTCTCGGCATCACCAAGGCGTCGCTCCAGACCCGCTCGTTCATCTCGGCGGCGTCGTTCCAGGAGACCACCCGCGTGCTCACGCCGGCGGCTGCCGAGGGCAAGAAGGACTCGCTCATCGGCCTCAAGGAAAACGTCATCGTCGGCCGCCTCATCCCGGCGGGTACCGGCGCCGGCATGAACCGCGTCCGCGTGGCGGCCTCCAGCCGCGATGCTGCCCTGCGCGCGTCCTACCGTCGTCTGCAGGAATCGCTGATCGCCGCCAACACGGCGGAAGAAGAGCATGCAGCCGAACTGGCCCAGGGCCCGGAAGCCGCGATCGGCAACGATCCGCTCGCTTCGGTCGAAGGTGAAACCCATGGTCTGGACGCCGATGCCGGCGACTACCTGATCAAGGGTGACGAGGAAGGCGAGGCATAAGCCTTAGACCTCCCGCCTGACAGGTACACGAAAGGCCCCGCCGGAGCGATCCGGCGGGGCCTTTTGCTTTAGGCTTCGATGGGCGGCTTACGGCGCTCGACCGGCGACATGGCCTGCCCGCGCTGTCACGGGCATAGAAACGTCACCTTCCGTTCTTCCCGCAAGGCTGGCTTCAGATGGGCAACCCCGAGTCCAAGTTCGTACCGGCCGCAATGGCATCCGCCATCGCCATGGCTGCGTTCGCAGTCTGGTCCAGCCTTGCGGGGCTCGGTGGGTTCGTCTGAAGGTTTAAGTGAAAAGCAGGGGAGCTTAGCCCCCCTGCACCCCCGGTACTGTCTGGCTTGCGCCCTGCCCTATCGCTCGTGCGCTCATGGCGAACGGAGTTGGAATGGCTCGCCGCCTTCCCTTTTCTCGTCATTGCGAGCGTAGCGAAGCAATCCAGAGCCGCACAGAGCCACCCTGGATTGCTTCGCTACGCTCGCAATGACGAATTGGAATCAGGCCTTAGGAATGCGCCCGGCACGATAACCGTAATAAAGCCCGGTCCCCGTGAGCGTCGCGATCAGACCGACCAGCAATGCATCCCAGATCATCAGGCCCCAGACGACGGCCAAGGGCTTGCCCAGCGCGATGACATGGTTCCAGTGATGGACTTGCTGCAAGGCGGCGAAGACCGGCCCGGTAAAGAGCGCCATGCGCAGAGCCTGGCCCCAGCCGTTCCGATAGGCGTCCTTCAAGCCACTGGTCCAGTCGCCCAGCAGGCCGCCGATCATCAGCACCAGACCCGGCATGCTGACGAGGAAGAGAAACGCCGAAAGCGCTAACTCACCCGCAGGCGGCAGGCGAAGATCGAAGAAACCGGGGATCGAGCACAGCACCTGCACGAGGAAGCCGAGCAGCACCTGCTTCCAGCCGATCCCGGCCAGGCTCCATAACCGTGCACCTTCCCCGCGATTGGCCCAGAAGCGGGCCGCCAGCAGGATCGAGAGCATCAAACCCGCCACCTTGATCGCCCCCAACGACATCCGCGCCGGAGCGGAACCGAAGGCCGTGAAGGCATCGTGGCTCGCGAACATGCCGAGACGGATCTCGACGACATGCTGCGCGAACTCCGGCAGCACCGCGAGCGCGGGTACGATCGGCGCCAGCTTCAACAGCATCACGCCGCCGCGCAGCGAGGCGAGGAAAGCCCTTGCCTCCCCGCCCACTCGCTCGCTGAAACTCATTCAGCAGGACTCATTCAGCGGCCTGGGCCTGCGCCTCGTTCGCGGCCTCGATCTCGGCAGCCTTGGCCTCGACCAGCTTGACGATGTGGTCGAGCATGTCCTCGGACTGGACGACGTGGTCGGTCACGCCCGAGAGATAGACCATGTGCTTGCCGTTACCGCCGCCGGTCAGGCCGATGTCGGTCTCGCGCGCTTCGCCGGGGCCATTGACGACGCAGCCGAGCACCGAGAGCGAGAGCGGGGTCTTGATGTGCTGGAGACGGTCCTCCAGCGCCTCGACCGTGCGGATCACGTCGAAGCCCTGACGGGCACAGGACGGGCAGGACACCACGCGCACGCCGCGCGTGCGCAGGCCCAGCGCCTTGAGCATCTCGAAACCGACGCGCACTTCCTCTTCCGGCTCGGCCGAGAGCGAGACGCGCAAGGTGTCGCCGATGCCGGACCAGAGCAGCATGCCCATGCCGATCGAGGACTTCACGGTGCCCCCGATAAGCCCGCCCGCCTCGGTGATGCCGAGATGCAACGGGCAGTCCACGGCATCCGCAAGGCCCTGGTAGGCGGCGACGGCGAGGAACACGTCGCTGGCCTTCACCGCCACCTTGTATTCGTGGAAGTCGTGGTCCTGGAGCAGCTTGATGTGGTCGAGCGCGGATTCAACCAGCGCTTCGGGGCACGGCTCGCCGTACTTTTCCAGCAGGTCCTTTTCGAGGCTGCCGGCATTGACGCCGATGCGGATGGCGCAGCCGTTGGCCTTGGCCGCGCGCACCACTTCGGCGACGCGGTCATGAGAGCCGATATTGCCCGGATTGATGCGCAGGCAGGCCGCGCCGGCGTCGGCGGCTTCGAGCGCGCGCTTGTAGTGGAAATGGATGTCGGCGATCAGCGGCACACGGGAGGCGCGGACGATCTCATTCATCGCCGCTGTGCTCTCCACGTCGGGACAGGAGACGCGGATCAGGTCCGCCCCGGCATCCTCGCAGCGACGGATCTGGTCGATCGTCGCCTTGGCGTCGGACGTGAGGGTGTTGGTCATGGTCTGCACCGTGATCGGGGCATCGCCGCCGACGGGGACATTGCCGACCATGATCTGGCGGCTCTTGCGGCGCTCGATGTCGCGCCAGGGACGTACGGAAGACATGCCGCCCCTATAGGCCTTTGCGGTGACGGTTTGAAGCACGATTGCGCGTGAACGCGATCAGCCTTTCGGGCGCAGGCCGGAAACGCCCTTCCGGGCGCATTTGCCGTTGTCGGCGATCACATCATCCGGGCGTAGAGAAACTCGTCATCCCGCTGATCGCCGACCATGAAAAAGATATTCGCCACTTTGCCGAAGCCGTAGCGGGCATAGAACTTCTGCGCCCCTTCGTTGCCGCTCCAGACGGAAAGCTGCATTTCGTCGGCCTCCTGTTCGCGGGCGATCTCCATGGCCCCGTCCATCAGTGCCGAACCGATTCCGCGTCCGGTCGTCTCCGGATCGGTGTAGAGCTGCTTGAGTTCGATCACCTTGCGCCCGCGTGCATGCTCCGGCCAACCGCAGGCAAGGACGAGCTTGCAGAAGCCCAGCAGCCTGCCCTCTTCCTCGGCCAGCAGAACTTGCATGCCGGGATCGGCGATCTCCTTGGCCGCCTTCGCCTCGCTATGCGATTCGGCCAGGAAATTCTCGAGATCCTCCGGCGTATACATGTACCCGAATTTCGCGACGAAGCTGCGCGCACCGAGATCGGCCAGCGCAGCGGCATCGGCGGGGGCGGCGAAACGCAGGTTCATCACAGTTCCTTGGTCATGCACATCGAGAACGGGTCGTGCTCATAGCTGCCGAAAGGCGGGCATTCCGCAAAGCCATGGGCGCGGTAGAGGCCGTGGGCAGCGTGGAACGGCTCGGGCCGCCCGGTTTCGAGGCTGACACGCGTGTAACCGCGCGCACGGGCTTCCTCGATCAGGCGTAGCAGGATCGCCTTGCCCACGCCCTTGCCGCGATAGTCGGGCGCCGCCCGCATCGACTTGAGTTCGCCGTGTCCCTCACCCAGATGCTTGATCGCCCCGCAACCGACGACGCGCTCGCCGTCCCAGGCCGAGAAGAACGTCACGTCCGGCTGGCGCAGGCGCTCGGCGGGCATCGCATGGACGCTCTCGGGCGGCGACCACTGCCGCATCTCGTCGAGATGGAGCTGGAGCAGGTCGAGCACCTGGCGATCGGTCAGATCGTCCTCGACGACGGCGAGTTGGAGAGTCACCCCTGGGTCCCGGAAAACTTGTCGGCCTTGCGGCGGCCCATGCGCATGCCCGCTTCCAGCCGCGCACGCAATTGGGTGTAATAGTCTTCCAGGAAGGCGCGCTCGTCGTTCCAGCCGTCGGTGCGGCCGATCTTGTTGGCGATGGTCTGGTAGACGCTGTCCAGCGACTGCGAGCGGTCATCGCGCAGCACGCGTTCGAGTGCCTGCAACTCGTATTCGCCGTAGACCGCCAGTTCGGCTTCCTCGAACCGATAGCCGCGGCGTGCGGGTGCAGAGTCATTTCGCTCGGTGCGAGACTCCGCCGCACGGTCGCGGCTGACCGAAAGCGCGGCTTCCAGCTTGCGCCGCGGACGCTCCAGCACCCAGGTTCCGGCAATCACATCGCCCGCGCGCAGGGCGTCGCGGTTGAACAGCGGAAACAGCAGGAAGATGGCGAACCAGCCTGCCGCGGCCAGCCAGCCCATGCCGCTCTCGACGCCCGCCTGCATGATGAAGATCAGCGGCAGGAACAGTTCGACATCGCGCAGCAGGTTGCGCGCGATCACCATCTCGGCGGTGAGGCGGCCGCCGTCGCGCGCGGCGATGCGGATACCCGACAGCCGCTTGCCCGGCGTCGCCCCGCGCGGGCCGAGTTCGAAGAACAGGAAGTAGGCGTTCCGGAACAGGAACATGATGACGATCCAGACGATCACCAGGAATTGCAGCGCATGACCGAGCGCGGTCGTCTTCTCGACCTGAATCGCGAAGGCGCCGATGCCCCCGGCCATCAGGATCAGCGCAGTGGTTGTCAGCCCGATCAGCAGGGCTATGAACGTGAGGTCGAGCAAGAGCGCGCCGAGGCGCGAGCCCCGGCTGGCGACGGTGACGGGCACCGAAATGCCTTCAGGCGTCGTCAGGACGCGGTCGCGCGAGCGGTGGCTGCGTCTCATGCCGCCCTCACCTTGCCGGAGCCGATCGGGCGACTATTCCCGCGAAAGGCGAAGAAATAGGCGCACCACAGCGAGAGCATGAAGCCGCCGATGACGAAGCGACCGAAAGTCTGGTCCACCATCTGCCGCGCAAATCCTTCGAGCAGCGCGGCGATGATCAGCATCAACACCACGCCGGTCATCACCAGGGCCGAACGGCGGCCCGCCTCGGACGCGGCCTGAAGGATCGGCCGGTTGCCCGGAAAGGCCAAGGCCCGGCCGATATGCAGCCCTGCCCCTCCGGCCAGCAGGATCGCGAAAAGCTCGGTCGTGCCGTGCACCGCCAGCCAGCCCGCGAAATCGACGAGCAACCCCGCGCCGCTGTAAAGCCAGAGCATCGCCCCCAGCGAGGCCATGTTCTGGACCAGCAGCATCAGCGAAGGCAGCCCGAAGGCGAAGCCGAGCGCAAAGGCCAGGATCGAGACTTGCGCATTGTTGCTGAAGAGCTGGGCCGCGAAGACGCTCATGCCGGGCCGGTCCGCTTCTCCGAACAAGGTCCCCCGCAAGGCCTGCGGCGTCGCCCCCGGCACCCGGCTGCCCGCCATGTCGCCGCCGACCAGCGCGTGATACCAGTTCACGTCGTGCGCCACGAGTAGCCAGCCCACCGCGACCCCGGCGACCATGACCGCCAGCGCCACCAGAAGATCGATCCAGATCGCCCGGACCGCCGCGCTCCAGCCGCCACCGAGGAAGCCGCGCAGCCAGTCCCACAGCGAAGTGCGCGGACCGTAGACGACGAACCAGGCCCGCTGCACCAGCGCCTCCAGATAGGCGAGCGTCGCCGCGTCGAGCGAGGTTTCGCGGGCGATGGAAAGGCTTGAGGCCACCGTGCGGTAGAGGCCGGGCAGCGCCAGCAGGTCCTCGTCCGAAAGGCGGCGCAACCGACCCTTTTCCATGCGGGTGACGATCGCTTCCAACCTCTGCCAGTCGGCCTCGCGCTCCAGGCGGAAGCGGTCGGAGCGCAGCGCGGCGCTCTCGATGGCGGAAACGGAATCGGGAATCAGGTTGGCGGCGTTCATCCGATCGCTCCCGATCGCTTGATGGCGAGATAGGCGTCGATCAGGCGGGTGCCGATCGTGTGATAGGGCGCTTCCACCACGTCCACGCCGAGCTGTTGCAGCTTCTTCGTCACCAACGCGCGCTGGCGCAGCAGGGTGTCGGCGGAAACCGCCATGGACAGGGTTTCGAGGTCTTCCGGCGCGGCGCCGGAGATCGCCTCAAGCTCGTCGTCGGCCATCGTCACGAACAGCACGACATGGCGCGAGACCAGCCTGCCGATCGATTCGATCATGAGCTGCGCGCTCGTGGGGTCGGTGAAGTCGGAGAACACCACGATCAGCGAACGGCGCTGAAGCCGCGCCGCCAGAGTCGCCAGCGCAAGGGTGAAGTTCGGCTCCTCCGAGCGGTACTCCAGCCCCGCCGCCGCGCGTTGCAGGCGGAAGAAGTCGCGCGAGGCGGTGACGAACGGGGTCGTCACTTCGGGCCGCGCCGCGAAGCCGAACAGCGATACCCGGTCCCCGCCCTTCAGCGCGACATAGCTTGTCGCCAGCGCCGCCGAGACGGCCCGGTCGAGCCGGGGCATGCCCTGGATCGGCTCGCACATCGTCTGGCCGCAGTCGAAGGCGAAGACGATCTGGTTGTTGCGCTCGGTCTCGTATTCCTTGGCATAGAGATGGACGTGGCGGGCCGAGCTTTTCCAGTCGATCCGGCGCCGGTCCATGCCCGGCTCGTACTCGGCCAGCGATTCGAACTGGGTGCCCTCACCCCGGATACGCCGGGCGATCAGCCCGAACTGCGCGTCTTTGAGGAAGGTCTGCAAGGCGGGCGAGCGCACGGCGGCGATGTTCGGCCAGATTCGCACGTCCCTGTCGAGATCGCCCCGGAACTGGCGGGCACCGAGGCCCAGCGGCCCGGTCCAGCGCAGCCAGGTCCCGGCGATCCGTCCAGTGCCGCGCCGCGAGGCCCGCAAGGTCAGCACACCGTGCCAGCCTGTATCCCGTAGCTCCAGCGGCAGGCTTGCCCGACCGCCCGGTGCCAGGCGCGAATCGCATTCCAACGCCAGTTCGACGCGGGAGGCACGCTTGCCCGCGAGACCCAGCGCGGCAGTCACCTCGAACGGCGCGCCCACTTCGACATCGCCGGGCACCGCAATTTCGAGGTCGCCCAGCCGTCCGGCCAGCAGCGCATCGACGACGATCAGCGCCAGCACCGCAAGCCCGAAGACCGGCGCCACGATCCAGGCCTCCGGCCGGGTCGCACCGATCACAAGCGCGACCGGCGCGGCCAGCGCCAGCAGCCCGGCCGCGCGCGCGGTGGGAACCAGAGGAGCGGAACGCAGGCTCATGATCGTTACCGGGGCGCCTCGGTCTGCTCGACGAGCTGGGCGACGAGCGCCTCCACCTGCTTGCCCTCGATCTCGGCCGCGGGACTGAGCAGCAGGCGGTGGCGCAACACCGATCCGGCCAGCGCCTTCACATCGTCCGGCACCACATAGTCGCGGCCTTCCAGCGCGGCGCGGGCACGGGCGGCACCGGCCAGCAGCACCGCTGCGCGCGGGCTGGCGCCGCTGGCAAGATCCGGGCTCTCGCGGGTGGCGCGCACCAGGCGCACGACATAATCGGTCACGCTCTCCGCCAAGGTCACTTGCGCGACGCTGCGCGCGGCAGCCTCGATCACGGCATGGCCGGCCACGGCTTCCACACCGCAGTCCGCCGGATTGGGCGCGCCGCGATTCTCGCCGAAGCGGGAGACGATGCGCAGTTCTTCCTCGAAGCTGGGGTAATGCACGTCCACCTTGAACAGGAAACGGTCGAGCTGCGCTTCCGGCAACGGATAGACGCCCTGGCTCTCGATCGGGTTCTGCGTCGCCACCACCATGAACTGCGGCGGCAGCGGATGGGCGGTGCCGTCCAGAGTGACGCGGCGCTCCTGCATGGCTTCGAGCAAGGCGGCCTGGGTCTTGGGCGGCGTGCGGTTGATTTCGTCGGCCAGCAACAGGTCGCAGAAGATCGGGCCGTGAGTCAGGGTGAACTGGCTGGTCTGGAAATTGAACAGGTTGGAGCCGAGGATATCGCCCGGCATCAGGTCCGGCGTGAACTGGATGCGGCCGAAGTCCAGCCCCAGCGTCGCCGCGAAGCACTGCGCGAGGAAGGTCTTGGCAGTGCCCGGAGGCCCTTCGAGCAGCACATGCCCACGCGCCAGCAGCGCGATCAGCAGATGCTCGACGGTCTGGTTCTGGCCCACCACCGCCTTGGCGATCTGCTCGCGGATGCTTCCGGCCAGCGTGGCGACCGATGCCAGATCGACGGCGAAGTCGGGGGTTTGAACATCGTTCATCGAGTCAGCATCCTTTCGAGCGCGTGGAGATCGCGCGCAGCCTTGACGAGGTCATGCGGTCGCCGGGCGCGCCTGAGGCGCGCGGCGATCGCGGAAAAGGGTTCGGCATCCGCCTTCCGCGAGGCGAGCGCGCGGTCGATCGCGGCATCGGCTTCCTCGGGCGGCAGAGTGCGGGGCAGCGCCAGGGCATGGACCAGCCGCTCGCGGGCATGGTCGGCATAAGGCCCGCCGATCAGGTGGAGGCGGCGCGAGCGGCGCACCAGCCCGGCGGCATTGGCGACCAGCGCGCCCTTGCCGAAGGCAATCGCCCGCTCGGCGGCCAGCGGCGGCCCGAAGCGCAGGAACGCGCGCCATCCCAGCACCAGCGCGGCCAGTACCAGGCAGAGCGTGGCGGCCAGGAACGGCGGCGTGAAGGCCAGGGTCAGCAGGTTCTGCGCGCGGCCGAAGCCGTTCATCGTGAGGTCGAAAGTGATCGTGCCGTCGGGTGCGACCTCGCTCGCGGCGACCAGCGCGTCGATCAGCTGCGCGGAGCGGCGATCGGCCATGCCCCAGTTGTCGAGCAGGTCGGGTTCGAACACCACCACCAGCGGATAGCGGTCCTCGTCCTCCGGATCGCTCTGCATGGAGCCGAGCGCCGCGTCCTCAAGCGCCGGATAACTGCCGCCGTCGTCGATGAAGGCGGCGAGAATCCGCCCGTCCTGCTCCGCAACGAGGGGAACGAGATTGTCACCCTTGCCCGATTGCAGGAACTTGCGGCTGGGCAAGGTCCCGCCGAGCCCGAAGCCCTGCCAGTGCGCGGGCTGGCCATTGGCATCCACGTCGCCCTGAACCAGAGTCACATCGTCGAGGAAGCCCTTCCACTGGAGCGCATTGGTTCCCTCGACATTGACCCAGCCGGACTTCGCGCCCTTCTGTTCGCTGGTCGTGGGATAGGCCAGCCACTTGGGCGAGATCACCAAGGTCGGGCCGATATAGCGCCGCTTCGAGACGATCTTCTCGATATCCTTGCCGTCCGCTCCCGCAGGCGGCGTCAGCACCAGCAGCCCTTCCTTGTCGAGCAGACCGGCATTGCGGGCGCGCACCACCGGATGGCCCCGCTTTTCGAGATAGGCGGCCATGGCGGCATAGCCGTTCAGCCCCCGCCCCTCGGCATGGGCCTGTCCGTCGTTGGTCGAGCCGAAGCCGGTCCCGGTGCCGATCATCCACAGCAGCGCCACGAAGAGCGCCGAGCCGATCACCACCAGCGCCAGCACCGCCCAGCGCGAAAAGGGATTGGTGCCCACGGCCACGCGTGCCGGACTCGTCCCGCTCATGCGCGCAGCTCGATGCGGGCAAAGCGGGCATAAGCCTCACGCGCGGCGCCCCAGTCTCCGGCGTCGAGATCGCGCAGGGCGAAGCGGCTGCGTTCGACGCGGGTGGCGATCGTCGCGAAAGCCTCTCGCCCGCTGTCCGGCAGCATCGGCAGGGCCGAAATCTCGCGCGCAGTGCTGGCGGGATGGAGCCAGTCCGGCCGGGCATCGCGGATCTGGCCGACACTGCGGCGCAGCAGGAGATGCGTCGCTTCGGCAAAGCGGCCTTCGCGGGCGAGCCGGTCGGCATCCTCCAGCAAGGCCAGCGCCTCAGCCTCGACGGGAACCCAGCTTTCCGCTTCTTCGGCCTCCGCCCGATTCCGCAGGCCGGCGATGACCGGACCGAAGATTCGCCACAGGACGAAAAGCGCGAGAAGAATCGCCAGGGCGATCAGGACATTGGAAAAGATCGGCCAGGACATGCCGAGCAGCCGCCCGATCGGCGCGAAGATCGCCTCCAGCAGGTGGCCGAGAGCCTGGAGCCATTCGGGCGCCTCGGCCTGAACCGGCTTTACCGGCGCGAGCGGCGCGTACTGGATATCCGTGGCACCCCGAACGGCTTCCCAGTCGCTCGCGGCACTTTGGGCTGCGGCCGCCCCCGCCATGTGACCCCCTTCAGGCATATCGAAGGGATGATTGGCATGGGGGAGTCGGCAGCGCAACCCGTTGCGAAAGCGCGATTGCCTATCCGCGCGGACGGGACTGCCGGTACGTGCCGAGCGGGCGCACGTACTTGCAATGGAAGGCCAATTCCTGAAGCGCCAGGTCGATCCGCGATTCGCCGGGGGCGCCCTCGATATCGGCATAGAAGGTCGTCGCCGCGAAGCTGGCGCCGATCTGGTAGCTTTCCAGCTTGGTCATATTGACGCCGTTGGTCGCGAAGCCGCCGAGCGCCTTGTAGAGCGCGGCCGGAATGTTCTTCACTTCGAAGATGAAGGTGGTCATCGCCTTCTCGCCCCGCAGCGCGAAGGGATCGAGCGGCTCGCGCGAGAGGACCACGAAGCGGGTGGTGTTGTCCGCCGCGTCCTCGACGTTCTCCTCGATGATCTTGAGACCATAAAGCTCGGCGGCGAGCTTCGGCGCGATGGCGCAAGCCTCGGGATCGTTCTGCTCGCGCACGAAAGCAGCGGCGCCGGCGGTATCGGCATAGGCCATCGGCACGATGCCGCGCTCGCGCAGGTAATGGCGCGACTGGCCGAGCGCCTGCGGGTGGCTGTAAGCCCCGGAGAACGGCCCTTCACCCAGCGCCATCAGCGCATGCTCGATGCCCATGAAGTGCTCGCCGACGATCGACAGACCGCTTTCCGGTAGCAGGAAGTGGATGTCCGCCACGCGGCCGTGCTGCGAATTCTCGATCGGGATGATCGCCCGGTCGGCACGCCCGTCCTTCACCGCATCCAGCGCATCCTCGAACGAGAAGCACGGCAGCGGCAGGCAGTCGGGATCGTGCTCCAGTGCCGCCCGGTGCGAATTGCATCCGGGCGCGCCCTGAAAGGCGGCAGCGCGCGAGGGATCGGCAGCGGCGGCCTCCGTCATGCGGGCCACCAGGTCGAGAGCGGGTTCGGGATAGGAATGCATAGCGCCCGCGCGTTAGGCCGCAATGGCGATGTCCGCAATGGCTCTTGCACTAACTTGCTGGCAACTCTAGACCCTGAGCCCAAAGAGGATGATAAAAAACTCCATCCGTGGGGCAAGGGCAAACAAGAAATGGATGATCGTTTCAACACCATTGCCGGCTGGGCTTTGTTCGCCGGTATCGTCGGTCTTGGTCTGACCACCGTAAGCTCTCATTACTTCAACGCAGACAAGCCGCACCGCCCCGAAAAGATGGGTTACGCCATCGAAGGCGTGGAACAGGAAAGCGCAGCGGGCGGAGACGTGCCGATCGCCACCCTCCTCGCCAGTGCCGACCCGGCCAAGGGCCAGGCCACTTTCGCCAAGTGCGCGTCCTGCCACACGGTCAACCAGGGCGGCGCCAACGGCATCGGCCCCAACCTCCACGGCGTCGTCGGTGAAAGCATCGGCCAGGGCGTGGGCGGCTTCGCCTTCTCCGACGCACTCAAGAAAGTCGGCGGCAAGTGGGACTTCGACAAGCTGAACGACTGGCTGAAGAACCCCAAGGCCTTCGCCCCCGGCACCAAGATGACGTTCGCCGGCCTGTCCAAGGGCGAGGATCGCGCCAACGTGATCGCCTATCTCAACGCGCAGGGTTCGAACCTGCCGCTTCCCGCCGCACCTGCTGCCGGCGCGGCTCCGGCGGCTGACGACAAGGCTCCCGCCCCGGCCGCCGAAGCGAGCGCACCCGCCGCGCCGTAAAAGTACCGGCTCAGTCCGACAGAAAAACGGTCCGCAAGGCGCTGCCAAGGCGCTTTGCGGACCGTTATCGTTCTGGGAAAGGTCCACGACAGGAAAGCCCCTGGCCGCCGCCTGTATCCGCCTGCTTCCTCAACCGCTGCCTTCCCCAACCTCGTCATTGCGAGCGTAGCGAAGCAATCCAGGGCGGCGCGAGACCGACTCTGGATTGCTTCGCTACGCTCGCAATGACGAAAGGAAGGTGGAAAACAGCGGGTAGCCGGCCCGGCTGAGCGCCAGGATCAGCCTTCGGATTCCGCCGCCGGTCCCTTGAAGCCCTTGGCGATCACGTACCATTCCGAGGACCCCTTGCGGCTCGCCGGGGGCTTGGCATGTTTCACGCTGGTGAAGCGCTTTTTCAGGATGCCGAGCAGCTCGGTGTCCGTACCTCCCGCGAAGACCTTGGCAACGAAAGTGCCGCCCGGCGCGAGATACTGGATCGCGAAGTCCGCCGCCGTCTCCACCAGGCCCATGGTGCGCAAGTGGTCGGTCTGCTTGTGGCCCACGGTATTGGCGGCCATGTCCGACAGCACGAGGTCTGGCGCGCCGTCCAGCGCACCTTCCAGCGCGGCGGGGGCTTCGTCGGCCATGAAGTCCATCTCGAAGATGGTCACGCCCTCGATCGGGTCGGTGGGCAGCAGATCGATGCCGACCACTTTCGCCTTGGGGCACTTGAGGCGCAGTACCTGGCTCCAGCCGCCCGGCGCGATGCCGAGGTCGACGGCGCGGGTGACACCCTTGAACAGGTCGAACTTCTCGTCCAGCTCGATCAGCTTGTAGGCCGCGCGGCTGCGATAGCCGTCGGCCTTGGCCTGCTTGACGTAGGGGTCGTTGATCTGGCGGGTCAGCCAGCGCGCCGAACTGGTCGTGCGCTTCTTACCGGTGCGAAGGCGCTCGTTGGGGTCGCGTCCGGAACGGCTCATGGCCGGTTCTCCAATTGATGGTGTTGCCCGGCCAAAGCCGGATTTCGGCCGCCGGTAAACGGCTTGCCGCTGGAATGCGAGGCGATGAGGCTGCGCAGGATGCCTTCGCGAATGCCGCGATCGGCAACCCCGAGACGGGCGGCAGGCCAGAGGTCGAGGATCGATTCGAGGATCGCGCAACCGGCAACGACCAGATCGGCCCGCTCGCGCCCGATGCAGTTCACCTCGCGCCGCTCCTCGATCGACATCGAGGACAGCCGCGCGCTGATCCCGCGCATCGATTCGGCGGGAACGATCAAGCCGTCCACCATGCGCCGGTCGTATTGCGGCAGTTCGAGATGGAGGCTGGCCAGCGTCGTCACCGTGCCGCTGGTGCCCAGCAGGCGCAGCGGGCCGGTCTGCCCCGCGCTCTCCCGCGCCGGTGCGACGCGCTTGGCGAAGTCCGCGAAGCTGTCGGACACAAGGCCGTGCATGATCCGGTAGCGTTCGAGGCGCTCTTCCAGCGTGTTGCCCTCGGGGCCGCAGCTTTCGGTGAGCGAGACAACGCCCCAGGGCACCGATTGCCAGTCGAGAATGCGCGGCACGGTGTCGGTGCTCTCGATCAGGACGAGTTCGGTGGAACCGCCGCCGATGTCGAAGATCATTGCCGGGCCGACACCGTCCTCCAAGAGGACGTGGCAGCCGAGCACGGCCAGCCGCGCTTCCTCGCGGGCGCTGATGATATCGAGCGCGATGCCGGTTTCCTCGCGCACGCGCTCGATGAATTCCGGACCGTTCTCGGCACGACGACAGGCCTCGGTCGCCACCGAGCGGGCGAGGTAGACGTTGCGGCGCATGAGCTTGTCGGCACAGACCCGCAGCGCGGCCAGGGTGCGTTCCATCGCCGCATCGGAGAGGCGGCCGGACTGGGCCAGCCCCTCTCCCAGTCGCACGACGCGGCTGAAGGCGTCGATCACCGTGAAGTTCTCGCCCGAGGGACGCGCGATCAGCAGGCGGCAGTTGTTGGTGCCCAGATCGATCGCGGCATAGGACTGCCGGTACGAAGAGCGCGACGGCAGACCGCCCGCCATCTCCGTCCCCGCAACGGAAACGAGACGCGATGCCACCGCCTTGGTTTCGGCAACCGAATCGACCTGCGGAGTCGCCGCAGCTTTCCCGGCGCCTGTTCCAGAATTTGGCGCGCGGGTGCGCTTGGCCTGCCGGGGCGGTGCCTTGCGGGGTTTTTTCTGACGCGGTCTTCCCGGTCGCGACGGCGACTGGCGGGGCGACGACGGCGCGTCGGAATTCTTCTCTTCGCGCGGCGCTCCGCCTGCCTCGGCGGCGCTGCCCGGTGGACGCGCCTTCGCCTTGGCCGTGTCGGGTCCGGATGAGCGTGACTTGCCCTTCCTCGCCTTGCGCCGCCTTCCCGGACGGCCCGACACTTCGACTCTTGCTGCCGGCGGATCATGCTCCGCCATGGTCGTAAATCTCGTTCAAAAAATATGTCTACCGCCATTTCCGGCGGATACCTGAGGCGATGCTACCGCTCCCCGCGTCATGGAGCAACCCTGACTACAAAAAGGGTGCTTGACGCGAATCAGAAGCCCTACTAGAGGGGCGCCTCCCGATGCCCCGTCGTCTAATGGTAAGACTACGGATTCTGATTCCGTCTATCGAGGTTCGAATCCTCGCGGGGCATCCAATTTTCCCTAAATCGCTGAAAATCACGCCTTTCCGGCGAAGCGTCTCGCTCTTTCGAGTTGATGTGACGCTTCGGGGCTGCCCGCGTCCGGTTTTTGCGAATCACTCGTCAGCCGCGAATCGCATGCCGAATCGGCCGAGAACCGATTCCGGACATTGCGCTGTGCGAATCGTTTAGGCTTGCGGCGGTCTTCTGAAAAAAATGGGCGACTCCGCTGGAGCCGCCCCGAAGTTGGGGAGAAGCGGTTTGCACCGCCCGCAAGGTTCGCCTTGGCGGTGCACGACCGGCACGCCCCTCCTCGCAGCCGAAGCGGGAACCGGCATTGATCGCGGTCAAAGGAAAAACCCGAGAAACTTTCCGGCTTAAAATTTTCGGCGTCCTGCCGTTCTGGCCGGCATGGACCTTCCCCATTTCACCCCGGCGCCGATTCTCCGCGAACGCCGGCGGAAGCGGTGCGCGCATGTGACGCTGACCGATTCGGCGGGGAATCCCATCGAGGTCATCGTCCGCAACGTCTCTTCGCGCGGGCTGAGCGCTGCGACCTCCGGCATTCCGCCAGCCTGCAACGACGTGATTCGCGCGCGAATGGACGACGGCCGCGAGCTGTGGGGGCTTGTGCGCTGGGTGAAAGGCAACCTGTTCGGCGTGGAATTCGATATCCGCGCCTGATCGTCACACCGCCGAACTGAAGCGCCGCAGCGAATCCTTGCGATAAGGATCGAAGCGCGCCGCGATCGAGCGCGCATAAGGCAGACCTCCGGGCAGGATCACCAGGTCCTCGCCATCGCTGTAGCACAGGCCCGCGTCGAAGTAGGGCAGCAGCAGCGGCCAGGCCTCATATTGCAGATCGGGCTCGATCCGCGCCCTGCCCCGGCACAGCAGCGCCTCGATCACCGCACCCCGCCTCCGGTCTTCCGCCGTGCGCCGGATGCCGCGATTCGCCGTCAGCCGGTCCTGCGAGAGCATCATGCGGTAGCGGCCGGTATTCTTCTCGTTCTGGACCAGCCGATCGGGAAAGCCGCTGATCGAGGACGCGCCCAGCCCCAGCAGCACCGGCGCCGCATCCTCGGTGAAGCCCTGGAAGTTGCGGCGCAGGCGGCCCGACAGCATCGCCTGGGACAGGGCATCGCCGGGCCGGGCGAAGTGATCGAAGCCGATCGGCACATAGCCCGCATCGACCAGCAGGGTATGACCATGCGCCGCCATCGCGAATCGCTCTGCGGCATCGGGCAGCGCATGGGCGTCGATCTTGCGCTGGCGCGGGATCAGGTGGGGAACGTGGGCATAGCCGAACAGCGCAATGCGATCGGCGCCGAGCGCGACCGTGCGGGCCAGCGAATCGTCGAGATCCGCCATCGTCTGTCCGGGCAGTCCGTACATCAGGTCGAAATTGAGCGAACCGACGCCTGCCCCGCGCAGCATCGCCGTCGTTTCCTCGATCATCCGGGCGGGCTGGACGCGGCCGATCGTCTGCTGAAGCGGCAGCGCGAAGGTCTGGACACCGAGGCTGGCCCGCGTGATTCCCACCGCGCCGATCACCGCCGCCCAGTCGCTCCCCATCGTGCGCGGATCCAGCTCGATCGACAGCACCGGGTTTGAAGCCGGAAACTGCAGCGCCAGCGCATCGACCAACCGCACGAAATCGACCGGCGGGATGCCGTTCGGACTGCCGCCGCCGAATGCGATGCGCGTGATTCGCGCGCCCCGCGGCAGGCGCTCGGCGACGAGGCCGATCTCGCGGTGGAGCGCGTCGAGATAGCCGGAAACCCGGCCCGTGCGATTGGCGACGCCGGTATTGCAGCCGCAGTACCAGCAGATCTTCTCGCAGAACGGGATATGGACATAGAGCGAGACATCCCCGCTCGCCTGCTCCAGCGCCTCGATGAAAGCCGGGGCGCCGACGCTCTCGTCGAACTCCGCCGCCGTGGGGAAGCTCGTGTAGCGAGGCACGGGAACCGCGAGCAGATCGGGATGATAGGTCCACATGGCAGGCACGAATCGCGCATTGCCTGCGCCCCGTCATTGCGTTCGATCAATCGGCGTAAAACCGCAGTTTTTCGCCGATTTTTGCGCGCGATCAATTCCTTGGCGGTGTCGTGGGACCAAAGCGGCGCTGCTGCCGTTCAAGAGGGGGGACCCGCACGGTGCGGCCCCGGCGGCGCAGGAAAGACCGAACATGCGCAAGATGACCATGCTCGCGGCCACCGCTCTCGTTGCCAGCGCCGCCGCCACCGCCTTCACCGCCCCGGCCATGGCCGGCAGCCCGGACGGCAAGTGGCAGGTCAAGGTCCTCGGCACTGCGGTGCTGCCGGGCGGCAAGATCGACAAGATCAAGTCGATCGACACCGACACCACGCTGGGCGGCACCCTGGCGACACTCGACAACGTGGGCACCAAGGCGAACGACAATGTCGTACCGACGCTGGCGATTGAATACTTCT
>PJTY01000501.1_pt1 | contig 19558 bp, 17 predicted proteins | sample 1512121 | NCBI WGS metagenome assembly PJTY01 (sample SAMN08177680, study PRJNA422409) | Soil metagenome, whole genome shotgun sequencing project. | isolation source: Soil enriched (2) on filter paper: alkali lignin treatment | place: USA: Madison | collected 2015-01-15 | reverse complement strand
TCCGGCCATCCGGGACGCCCGGAACTCGTCGCGCTCTATGGCTGGCTGCGGCCCGAGATTTTGCTGCCGGTTCACGGTGAAATCCGCCACATGCGCGAACAGGCCCGCCTGGGGCTGGAAAGCGGTGTTCCCCATGCGGTGTTCCAGAAGAACGGCGATCTGGTCCGTCTTGCGCCGGGCAAGCCGGGCAAGTTCGGAGAAGTCCATTCCGGCCGCCTGATCCTCGACGGCGACATCATCGCGCCGGCGGACGGAGATGCGATGGTCATGCGCCGCCGCATCGCGTTCAACGGCGTGGTTTCGGTCGCGGCGGATCGCAAGGGTCATGTGCAGGTGGCGGCCATCGGTCTGCCGCTGGACGAGGACTACCTGAAGTTCGTCGAGGAAGCGCAGCGCGATGTCGCCGATGCACTGGGCCGCGCCAAGAAGTCGGACCGCGAGGTGCGCGTCGAGGCTGCCCGTCTGGCCGCACGCCGCGCTGCCACGCGCTGGTCGGGCAAGAAGCCGCAAGTGCAGGTGATGTTGCTGGAGGATTGACCGTATGGCGATGCAATGGACCTCGATGGTAGCGATCTACGGCCTGTTCTGGGTCCTCAGCGCCTTTCTGGTCATGCCGTTCGGCCTGCGCACGCCGAACGAGGTCCAGGGCTTCCAGGTCGAGAAAGGCCATGCGGACAGCGCGCCGGTCAATTTCAGGCCGCGCTTGATCGCCAAGCGGGCCACCGTTCTCGCGGTGGTACTGTTCGGTCTTTATTACGTGAACTACGCCGAGCAGTGGATCACGGTGGCCGATCTCAATTTCTTCGGAAAGCCGCCGGTTCAGGACCTCGGATACTAAAAAAGCCCGCTCGAAAGAGCGGGCTTTTTTGTTGCGGTAACCGTGCTTCGATCAGCTTCGCAGCCGCTCGATCCCCTGTGCCAGAGCGACATAGAGCTTGCCCATGTCGGAGGAGAGCAGGGTTACGCCCAGGGCATTGCCGTCGCGGGTGGAGAGGACCTGCCGCAGGATCGACTCGAAGTCGTGGATGTAGCGGCTGACGTGTTCGCGGAAGGCTTCGTCGCGCTCGAACAGCTGCTGGATCGACTTGATCTCCCCGGCGTCGAGCAGCGAGACCGCGCGGCGCGTGAAGATCCCGCGATCGCCGCGCAGATAGGAAGCCCAGGCGGTGTCGGAGACTTCGCTCGACAAGGCGGAGGCGATGTCGATTGCGTTGGAATTCAACGCTTCCGTGATGAGGGCGACGCGGCGGGCGAAGTCGTTATCGACTTGCTCCTCGGCCTTTTCGCGCGCCTCGGTCACGCGGCTTTCCAGACTGCCCACAAGCTCGTCGACCTTAGCCAGCTGTTCGCGCAGCTGGATCGTTGCCTCACGGGTCGCGCCAGAGGCGTGGGCGACGGCCTGGTCGAGCTGCCCGGTGACTTCGGCGACGCGGGTGCGCATCGAGCGGTCGATGGCCTGTGCGCTTTCGCTGCCGAGATCTTCGGCGACCTTGGCGATGCGCGCGGCGCTCTCGGTTTCGATGGCGGCGACGGATTGGTCGATGGTCGTACCGAGCGCGGCGATGGCCTCGCGCAGTTCATCCTGCGCGCGCGAGGCAGCGGACTGGGTTGCGGCATCGATCTCGGTCAGCGAGGTGTGCAGAACCTTCAGAAGCTGCGCATGCGCCGCGCCGTGCTCGGACAGATCCGAATGCATGGCGGAAAGTTCATCCGCGAAGTCCTTGAGATTGTTGCCGGACTGTTCGACTCCTACAGCGAGTTCGGCCCCACTTCGGGCCGACTGCCCCAGCGCTTCGAGCACGGTGGCGGTGCCGGATTGCAGGCGGCTCAGGCGATCTTCGGAAACCGTGAGCGCCTCGGGCAAGTCGTGGTGGGCATAGCGGGCGCTGCCCTGGATGAGTTCGAGCAGACGCACGCTCGTCTCGGTCAGCTTCTCGGCATCGGCATCGGTTGCCGAAAGGGTCGCGCGGGCGGCGGTAAGGCGCTCGCCCAGTGAGGCGAGGCTGCCGCGCAGGCGGGTTTCGAGCAATTCGCTGCTGCCGGCGATCGCGCCGAAGCGGGCTTCGTACTCGCCGAGTTCGCCGGTGATGGCGGCAGCATGCTCGCCGAGGGCCGCGGCCTGCAGGCGTTGGCGTTCAAGGCGTTCGGCGATGGCGTTGTCGAGATCGCCGAGCATCTGTTCGATGCGGGCGATGGCATGGCGTTCCTGTTCGGCCTGACGGGCGAGGCGTTCGCTCGTTTCCCCTGCCAGCCTGTCGCGCCGCGTTGCAATCTCGTGGTCAAGCGCTGCGGCGTCGCTGCCGATCGCACCCAGCGATCCGCGCAGCGCCGAGACGGCGGCATCCTGGACCTGGGAGATACCGCGGGCGACTTCCGCCTGTTCCTCGTGCAGTTCGTCGAGAGCCTGACGCCAGGCTTCGGCCGCACGACCTTCGCCGTCGCGCAGGGCGCGCGAAACGACGTCGCTTTCCTCGCGCAAGGCGACGAGGCGCGCGCGCAGCGAAGTGAGGCTCTCTTCCTCGTGGCGGTCGAGTTGGCCGCGTGTTTCCGTGATCTCCGCGTCCAGCGCTGCGGCGCGGGTGCGGATGGAAGCCAGGGCGGTGACTTCGTGGCTATCCAGTTCACTGCGGAAAGCCTCGCCACGTTCCGAAAGCAGGGCGAAGCGCTGCTCGGCAAGCGTACCGATCTGCTCGCTGCGGGCATTGATCGCGGTCAGCGCGCTTTCCACGGCACTGCCGAGGCGGGAGACCTGCAATTCGCTTCCTGTCGCGAATTCGTTGAGGCGCTTGAAGCCGTTGACCATGTCCTCCAGCTGGACATGGGCGGCGCGCCCGGCATTGCCGATGTTGTTGGTGACGTCCTTGGCAGAACTGGCGATGACGGGGAGTTGCCCGCGCAGTTTCTCCATATTGTCGAGCGCGGCCTGGCTGACGCCGCCGATGGATTCGACGCGCGTGCCATTGTCGCGGATCAGATCCTGGAGCCGCTCGGCGTTGGAGGACAGCCTCTCGGCGGCGATGCGGCCGAGGGATTCGAGATCGCGCGACTGGGCCGCGATGAATTCGCGGGCGAGGCTGAGTTCGCGGTTGACCGTGGTCAGGCGGGTTTCAAGCTGGGTGGATTCATGGGACAGCGCGCGGGCGATATTGCCGAAGCGGCGACTCTCGCGGCTGCTGTGGCGCAGCGCCAGCAACCAGACCATCCCGATCAGCAGCAGGGGCACGGCCCATTGCACGATCAGCGCGGGAACCGCGACGAGCCCAAGGCCCTGGCCGAAATCGGGCCAGCGCGCGTAAAGGAAGAAGGCGCTCCAGCCCAGCGCAACCGTCCCGGCAATCGCGGGCGCAAGCCAGTCGAGCGATCGGGGCGACCCTTCCTGAGTGGCGGCCTCTTCGGTTGCGACCCAGGCGTTGCGCCATGCGTCGTCGGAGGTGTCGTCCTCGATTTCCGGGGCCGGAGCAGCCGGTTTTTCCATGGGTTCTTCCGAATTTCCGCTCGAAACGGGTTCGCTGCCGTTCGCGCCGAACGCGATGATCCTGTTTTCCCCAGACATGCGGGTCAGGATACCACGCGGGGGGCATCGATAAACCCCGGTTTAACCCTTTCCGGATTAAACTGGGGAAATGGCGTATGAAGCAGGTGCCCTCGAAGCGACCCTCGCCGCGGCAGCGGGCGGAGATCCCGTACTTTTCGCGGAATTGCGCGCCTCCTACCTGGAGAGCGTGACGCGGCAGGTCGATCTGCTGTCGCGGGCGCGCTGCGACGGCAACTGGCATGTCGCCGCGATGCGCCTCAAGGGACTGGCCGCCAGTTTCCATTCGGCGCAGTTGCTGGCGCTGGCCGAACGCGCGCTCGACAGCGCGCCGGGCGAGCCGACCGTGATCCGCCGTCTACAGGCCTATCTTGCAGAGTTTTCCGTCGGCTGAATTACGCGCCGAGCTTGGCACCGGGCGGCGCTTTCCCTAAACGGTAGAGCCTTGCTGGAGGTCATTAAACTGCGCATTGCCTTGCTCGCCATGATGGAGCCTGCCGTGGCGGGCCAGACCCAGCCGCGCGCCTTCCTGCGCATCGGCGGGGCGACGCTGGCGCAGCATCAACTGGGGCTTGCGCTCGCGCTCGATTGCCAGCGGGTCATCTGCCTCGCACGTGGGCCTTCGCCGGAGATGATCGCGCTCCAGCACATGGCCGAGGATGCCGGGCTGCAATTCTACATCGCCACCGGCGCCCGCCCGCTTTCCGGACTGGTGACGGCGAATGACGAACTCGTCGTGATCGGCGAGGGGCTTTTCGTCCAACCGGCCGGGGTTGCGGCGCTGTTCGACGGCAAGGCGCCTGCGGTGCTCGTCCAGCCGGTGGAAGGCGGCCTGGCGGCGGGCTTCGAGCGGATCGACATCAATCGTGCCAGTGCCGGGGTCATGCGGATTCCGGGCAATCTGGTGGAGAATCTCCAGGAGCTTCCTGGAGACTGCGACGTGCCTTCGGCGTTGACCCGGATCGCCCTGCAATCGGGCGTTTCGATGCGTGAAGTTCCGGCAGACCTGCGAAGCGGCGCCGACTGGCGGTTGATTCGCGACGAGAGCGAGGCGCACGGCGTCGAACTCGAATGGCTGCGCGAGCGGTTTGGCGAGGGAGAACGCGTTTCGCCGGGAAGGACGATCGCACGCTACGGCGTGCTGACGTTCGGTTCCTCTCTGCTGCATGCCGGTAATGCCAGCAGTATCCTGAGCCTCGGCGTTCTGGCGGCCCTGGCGATCGCGGGAGGCTTCGCCTGGTTCGGCTTCCTGACCGTCGCTTTCCTTTCGTTGTTCGTGGCCGCCGTGCTGGTCGAGGCGAGCCGGTTGCTGCGTCTGGCGGAGCGTCAGGCGCTGGGACAATTGCCGCCGGCGATCCCGCGCGCGGACGCGTTGGGGTGGCTCGTCGATGTCGTGTTCGGGCTTTCGCTGCTTGCCGGAATCCCCCGGCTCGGCGGCGAATCGGTGATCTCCTGGTTCTTCGCGCCGTTCATGCTGATGCTGCTGCTGGCGATGATCCCGCGTTTCGTGACGGGAACGGCGGCCTCGCTCGTCTCGGACCGTGCCACATTGGGACTTCTTCTGGCTTTTGCCGCAGGATTCGGGCAAATTGAACCGCTGGTGGAAGTTCTGGCGATCACGCTCGTTGTGGTCGGCATGCTCCTTCCGCTACGTCGGAAGGACTAACCGGGGCTTAACCAGATACAGGGTAAACGGGACGGATGATCGACAACGCTGTTCATCCGGCCGACGACCAGACCGCGGAGGCCTTGCTCCGCGCAGACCTGGCGCGCGGCGATGCCATGGCCGGTTCGGTGTTGCCGATCCTGCAGTATCTTCTTGCGGCCGAGGACAGTGCGCTTTTCAGCGACGAGATCCTGGCGCGGGTGCGCGGGATGCTGTGTGGTCTGGCCCGCGGGATCGTGGAAAGCCTTCATGACGAAGAAGCGGCTTCGGTCCAGTTCGCCGAAGACGTGGAAGACCTTGCCCGTATCTTCATGGCCGATTCCCTGTTGCTTTCGCATGTCCATGCGATGGCGCTGGAATGGCAGATGACCGAGCGGTTGCAGACGCGGCTCGCGCTGGATCCGGTGGTATCGCCGCTCATCCAGGCCATGCTGGCCTCGGCCGAGGGGCAGATGCACGGCCTGGCGGTAAGCTGGCTGGCCGCGCAGGCCCGCTGGTGCCAGGCCCAGCGCCGGATGAGCCTGCCGCTGACCGAGCTTCCCGGCGATCTGCTCCACCGGGTCCTACTGGCGGTCAAGGCGTCTCTGGCCGGGCGTGCCGCCTTGGCCGAACGTCTCGTACGGTTCGAAGCGGACATTCGCCGGACTTACGATGAGGGCGCGACCCGGCTTGGACTGTCGGCCCGGTTGCTGACGGCGCTCGGCGGAGCTTTCCATGTCGCGCTCTCGGTGGCCCATGCCGGGACTGCGCTGTTCTTCACGGCGCTGGCGATGGGGGCCGGGCTGCGCCGCGAGGCGGCCGTGCTGGCCACGCATGAGGCGCAGCTTGCGCGTCTGGCGTTGGCCCTGCGCGCGGCGGGCCTCAAAGCCGCCGATATCGAAAAGCAATTCCTCGCCATTCATCCGGAAGCGATGTTGCCCGAAGGCTTCGAAAGGCTGGGTGTCGATCTTGCCGCCTCGATTCTGGCCAGCGGACGGCAGGGCGGCTGATGCTGATGGAAGGAACCATTCTGGCTCGTGCCGTCAGCGATGTGCAGGACCGCCTGCTGGAAGCGGACGAGCCGCTCGCCGGGCTTCAGGAGCGCTGCGGCGGCGAGCTTCCCGGCACGATCGCCATACCCGAGCTGCTCGAACTCGTCCGCAAGGCGCGGCGCTATGGCTTCCGACTCGCCCGCGCCGTTACGGCGCACGACGGCGGCGATGTCGTCACGGCCTGGATCGAAGTGGAGCCGCAGGGCCTGAATGAGGGCTGCCAGATCGTCGTCCGCAATTGGCAGACCGCGCCCGCGCCCGTCGAGGATGCGGCTTCGGTGGAGCGCCGCCGGACGATGATCGATCGCCACCTTGCCGAACTGAGCGCGCAGCTCGATGCCGATCAGCGCGTGTTGTCGGTTCTCGCCGACAGTCCGGAGCTGGCTTTGGTGGCAGCGGCCATGCAGGGCGGATTCGGTCGTCTCTGGACCGAGTTCCTGCCGCCCGAGAAAGTGACGCACCAGCAGCCGCTGCATTGGCGCCTGCTCGACGGTGCGCCGGTGACGGTGCCGGGATCGCGGCGATCCTGGCGGGTGTCGCTCATTCCGCATATGCGCCCCGGTTTCGATCCGGCCGGTTTCGAACTCCTGCTGGTATCGGATACGCCGCCGGCGCCCGCTTCGACGGTGCGCGAGCCGATGGAGCCGCTGCTGCGGCGCAGTCTCGTCGGGCACGATCTCGCCCCGGTCCTGCGCCAGCCGATCGCGCGGATCATCGCCAATGCCGAGACCATCCGCACCCGGCTCGCCGGACCGCTGCCCGACGCCTATGCCGAGTATGCGGGCGAGATTGCGGGTGCAGGCAAGTTGCTGCTGGGGCTGCTGGAGGATTTGGCCGACCTCGAAGTCGTCGAGACCGAGGGGTTCAGCACCGCACCGGACAGGGTGGACCTGTCGGAACTGGCGCGTCAGGCGGCGGGTATCCTGAACGTGCGCGCGCAGGAAAAGGGTATCGTCATCGAGGCGCCGCATGTCGCGGAAACGCTTCCTGCCGTGGCCGAGTATCGCCGCGTGCTTCAGGTTCTGCTCAATCTCATCGGCAACGCCATCCGCTATTCGCCGGAGCATTCGCAGGTCTGGATCCGGCTCGAAGCGCTGGAAGGTCGTGCACGGGTAATCGTCGCCGATCAGGGGCCGGGCCTGTCCGAAGAGCAGCAGGACAAGATATTCGACAAGTTCGAACGGCTCGGTCGCAGCGGCGACGGCGGTTCGGGGCTCGGACTCTACATCTCGCGCAGTCTGGCCCGTGCAATGGACGGCGAACTGTTCGTGGACAGCGCGCCGGGGCAGGGCGCGCGCTTCATTCTCGAAGTCCCGGCCGACCTCGACGCCTGATTTTCTGCGTTAAAGGGTCTGGATCACAGGCGGCCAGTCACAGATGATTGTTGTTGGTCTCGTTGCCACGCCGGGCGAGCCAGAGCAGAATTGCGCCCACAGCCGTCATCACCGCGCCGCGGATCGCCCAACCCCGGTCGTCGAGCATCAGGCTACCGTTCGGCCAGGACAGGATGCCGGTACCCTGAGCGACCCATAGCAGTCCCACGGCAATTCCCAGCAAGCCCACGAAAACGGCAAGAAGTCTGAGGAACAGCATCACGGTTTCCCCCTTGCGAAACAAGGCCAGGATAGGAAGCGCTTGCGGCGAGATTGTGGCGACGGCGCAGCCTCGCCAGCGATCGTCCTTTCCGGCGCCATCATACACGTTTCGGTGGGGAATGGATAAGAACCAATTTTTCGCGCAGGCGCTGCGCAAAAAGAAAGGCCCCCGCTTTCGCGAGGGCCTCCTTTACCGAACAGGCTCCGGCGAGCCGTGCGATCAGCGCTGGCCGAGCGGCACGTAGTCGCGCTGCGTCGGGCCGGTGTAGAGCTGACGCGGGCGGCCGATCTTCTGGCCGGGATCCGAGATCATTTCGTTCCACTGCGCGACCCAGCCCACCGTGCGGGCAAGGGCGAAGAGCGCGGTGAACATCGTGGTCGGGAAGCCGATGGCCGAGAGGATGATGCCCGAGTAGAAGTCGACGTTCGGGAACAGCTTCTTCTCGGCGAAGTACGGATCGCTGAGGGCGATTTCCTCGAGGCGCAGGGCGGTCTCGAAGAGCGGGTCGGTGACCTTGAGCGCGTCGAACACCTCGCGGACGGTCTTCTGCATGACCGTGGCGCGCGGATCGTAGTTCTTGTAGACGCGGTGACCGAAGCCCATCAGGCGGAACGGGTCGTTCTTGTCCTTCGCACGATCGATGTAGTGCTGGATCTTGTCCGGCGTACCGATTTCCTTGAGCATGTTGAGCGCGGCTTCGTTCGCGCCGCCGTGGGCAGGGCCCCAGAGGCAGGCGATGCCGGCGGCGATGCACGCGAACGGATTGGCGCCCGAGGACCCTGCAAGACGCACGGTCGAGGTCGAGGCGTTCTGCTCGTGGTCGGCATGGAGGATGAAGATGCGGTCCATCGCCTTTTCGACGGCGGGGATCACTTCATATTCTTCCGCCGGCACGCCGAAGGTCATGCGCAGGAAGTTGCCGGTGTAGCTCAGCTTGTTGTCCGGGTAGAGGAAAGGCTGGCCGACCGAGTACTTGTAAGCGGCAGCGGCGATCGTCGGCATCTTGGCGATGAGGCGATGCGAGCTGATCTTGCGGTGCTCGGGATCCGAGATGTCGGTCGAGTCGTGGTAGAACGCCGAAAGGGCGCCTACCACGCCGCACATGATCGCCATCGGGTGGGCGTCACGGCGGAAACCGCGGTAGAAGTTCGCCAGCTGCTCGTGGAGCATGGTGTGGCGCGTGATGGTGTTCTCGAAAGTGGCCAGCTCGTCTGCGTTCGGCAGTTCGCCGTTGAGCAGCAGGTAGCTGGTTTCCATGAACGACGAGTTCTCGGCCAGCTGGCCGATCGGATAGCCGCGGTGGAGCAGTACGCCTTCGTCACCGTCGATGTAGGTCAGCGCGGATTCGCAGCTCGCCGTCGACGTGAAGCCGGGATCGTACGTGAACTTGCCCGTCTGGGCATAGAGCTTGCGGATATCGATGACATCCGGGCCGACACTGCCCTTGAGCACGGGGTAGTCGAATTCCGTGCCACCAGCATTCAGTTTGACCTGATCACCCACCAGTTCTTACTCCTTATATGTGTGTCCCGGCAGCGGCGTCCGCCTGCGCGCCAATGCGTGCGAGGCTTTCGTCCCGGCCGAGCAGAACCAATACGTCGAAAATACCCGGAGAGGTCGTCTGACCAGTCAGGGCCGCTCGCAATGGCTGCGCGAGCTTGCCGAGGCCCAATCCCAAGTCCTCGGCCATTGCCTTCAGGTTGGCTTCCAGTGCCTCCAGCGCCCAGTCGGACTCGCCGGAAAGACGCTCATGAATGGCGGCGAGGCGCCCCCGCGCCTCGTCCGTCAGCAGCGCCTGCGCCTTCTCGCTGAACGCGAGCGGGCGCTTGGCAAACAGGAAGGCTGCGCCTTCTGCAAGTTCGTTGAGGTCCTTTGCGCGGACCTTCAGCACCGGCATCGCCTGCGTGAGCAAGGCGAAGTCGGGGTTTTCGTAACCGGCCTGAACCAGGCGCGGCAGGACCAGTTCCGCCAGGCGGGCGTCTTCCGCCTCGCGCAGGTAGTGGCCGTTGAGATTTTGCAGCTTCGCGAGGTCGAAGCGCGAGGGTGACTTGCCGACGTCGGCCATGTCGAACCACTCGATCGCCTTTTCGCGGCCGATGAATTCCTCGTCGCCGTGGCCCCAGCCGAGGCGCAGCAGATAATTGAACAGCGCTTCGGGAAGCACGCCCATCTCGTCGCGATAGGCATCGACGCCCAGCGCGCCGTGACGCTTGGAAAGCTTGGCGCCGTCCGATCCGTGGATCAGCGGCACGTGGCCGTAAGTCGGCACTTCCCAGCCCATGCCGTGAATGACCACGAGCTGACGGAAGGCATTGTTGAGATGATCGTCGCCGCGCAGGACGTGGGTCACGCCCATGTCGTTGTCGTCGACCACCACGGCCAGCATGTAGGTCGGGGTGCCGTCGGAGCGCAGGATGACGAAGTCGTCGATTTCCTCGTTCTTGACGGTCACTTCACCCTGAACGAGGTCGGTGATCGTGGTCTCGCCGTCGCGCGGGGCCTTGACGCGCACGACATAGGAGCGGTCGGTCGGCCAGGTCGCAGGATCGGCATCGCGCCATTCGCTGTCGATGCGGAACGGGCGGCGTTCTTCCTGGGCCTTCTGGCGGCGCTCGGCCAGTTCCTCGGGCGTAAGGTAGCAGCGATAGGCATGGCCGCTAGCCAACAGCGCGGCTGCCACTTCCGCGTGGCGGTCCGAGCGGGCGAACTGGAACACGGCGGGTTCGTCGCCGTCGAGCCCGAGCCAGGTCAGGCCGTCGAAGATCGCCTCGATCGCCGGTTCGGTCGACCGGGCACGATCGGTGTCCTCGATGCGGAGCAGATACTTGCCGCCGTGATGACGGGCGAACAGCCAGTTGAAGAGCGCGGTACGGGCGCCGCCGATATGGAGATAACCCGTGGGCGAGGGGGCAAAGCGCGTGACGACGGTCTTGCCTGCCGTCGATCCGCTCGATGCGCTGCCGCTTGCCATTATTATAACCTTCCTGTCCTATGCGCGCCATGGCCAGCCAAGCCGCCACGACGGTTGATCTAGAGCATCCGGATTTCGCCGGAGCCGCTGCATTGCAGCATCGCCCATGGATCAGCCAGAGCCACTTGTCGAGCAGTTTGGCCGGTGTCGAGTGTTTTCTTTCGAACTGCGGTTTCGCTAGGGGACCGTGGCTCGTCGTAGCCTTTGGAAGCGGCGCAGTTGCGTGGTTTTCGCTGCCCTCCAGAGAGGCTTGGGCGGGGCTTTGCGTAGTATGCGTCGCAATTGCGTTATTCGCACTTTACTGGCGATCCGGCGGACTTCGCTATCCGTATATCCGGCAGGCGATATTGTCGCTGTTGTTGCTGACCATGGCGGGGTGCTTGGGAGTATGGATGCGCTCCGAGATGATTGGTGTTCCGGCGATTCCGCGTCCGCTGTCAGGGACCTTCACTGGCCGGGTGATCGCGCTGGAAGAACAGCCTGCACTGGAGCGAGACCGCTTGACCATGGCGCTGCGCGAACCGGGTGCCGGCCGGGCGATCAAGGTACGCGTGAACCTGCCGGTCTCGTTTCGGGAGCAGGTGCTTGCGACCGGGACGGTCATCCGCTTTCGTGGGCGACTTGCCCCGCCCGCGGCGCCGATGTTTCCGGGGGGCTACGATTTCGCCCGAACAGCATGGTTCTCAGGGATTTCGGCCACGGGTCTGGTGACCGCGCCGATCGAGGTCCTTTCCGAGAGCGGCGGTGACGACTGGCTCGGCGAACAGCGGACGAAACTCTCCCGTCATATAACCGGAAGCCTGGCCGGATCGGCGGGGGGCATCGCCGCGGCGCTGACTACCGGGGATATGGGAGCGATCTCCAAGGGGGATGCGCAGGCGATGCGGGATGCCGGGCTTGCGCATCTGCTGTCGATCAGCGGGCTTCATGTGAGCGCGGTGATCGGCGGGGTCTATCTTCTCGCCCTTCGCCTGCTGGCGCTGTCACCGGCTTTGGCCTTGCGGATTCGATTGCCGGTCCTTGCTGCCGGTTGCGGCGCCTTGGCCGGTATCGGCTATACGCTGCTCAGCGGATCGCAAGTGCCGACAGTGCGTTCGTGTCTGGGGGGCTTGCTTGTGCTGGCGGCATTGGCTCTTGGGCGCGAGGCTCTGTCGATGCGCCTGCTGGCGGTGGCGGCTTTCGCGGTTTTGCTGGTCTGGCCCGAGTCGATTGTCGGGCCCAGCTTCCAGATGAGTTTTGCGGCGGTGATGGTTCTGGTCGCGCTCGGCAATGCCGGACCGATAAAACGATGGTTCGCGCCCCGTGAGGAAGCCGTGCCCTTGAAGGTCCTGCGCCATGCCCTGCTGGTCTTAGTGATGGGCATCGCCATCGAAATGGCATTGATGCCGATCGGCCTTTATCATTTTCACCGCGCGGGGATCTATGGCTCTTTTGCCAACGTTCTTGCTATCCCACTGACGACACTGATTATCATGCCGTTGGTTGCCTTGGCGCTTCTGCTCGATATCGCAGGAGCGGGTGCGCCGGTCTGGTGGCTCGCGGATCATGCGATCCATGGCTTGCTTGCGATCGCCCATTTCATCGCGGACCGTCCGGGCTCTGTCCGTGTCATGCCGACGCTGAGTGGATGGCATTTCCTGCTGTTCGTGGCAGGCGGGCTATGGCTTGGACTTTGGGAAGGGCGGGTGCGTCTGTGGGGGCTGGCGCCGATCGTCATCGGATTTCTGGGCCTGATGACGATCCAGGCGCCGGATCTGATGGTTTCAGGTGATGGTCGCCATGTCGGATGGATCGATCCGGTCAGCCGGCGTTTCGTGATGCTTCGCAACAGTTCCAGCGACTATGCGCTGGATAACATGATGGAAGTTGCCGGACTGCGTGAACTGCCCGAGGCGGTGTCGAGCGTTCCGGGAGCCAGATGCAACAGCGATTTCTGCGCTGTAGCGCTGCGAACCGGCGGAACCGTCCACCATGTGCTGATCGCCAAGGGGCGTTTGATAGTGCCGGAAGATCAACTCGCCCGGGCTTGCAAGCGATCCGATGTCGTCATTGCCGATCGCCGTCTTCCGGGCAATTGCCGCCCCAAGTGGTTGAAAGCCGACCGTGCGATGCTGGATCGCAGCGGCGGCATAACCATCGACCTCAAGCAACGAAGAGTGACAAGTGTTATCGATACCCAGGGCGATCATGGCTGGTAACGTGCCCGGAACTGAATCTTAGGCGAAGCGTCCGCATGAATGACGCCGGACCGGAAAGCCGAAGGCTTTTCCCTACGACGTCAGTGATAGCGGCGCAGAAGTCCTGCGAGCTTGCCCTGAACTTCCACTTCGTCCGGGCCGTAGATCTGCGGTTCGTAAGCGGCATTGGCCGGATCGAGCCGAAGCATGGTGCCTTCACGGCGGAGATACTTGAGCGTTGCTTCCTCGCCGCGGATCAGCGCGACGACGATTTCGCCATCGCGGGCGGTATTGGTACGCTTCACGAGGGCGAAGTCGCCGTCGAGAATGCCTGCATCGATCATCGAGTCGCCGGAAACTTCCAGCGCGTAATGTTCGCCGGAGCCGAGCAGGGCGGCCGGAACCGGAAGCAGCGAATGCCCTTCCAGTGCTTCGATCGGCACGCCCGCCGCGATGCGCCCGTGCAGCGGAATTTCGATGACGTCGTTGGCCGGTGCCGGGACCTGCGGAGCACGAACCGGTGCCTCGTTCGCCGCCGGGGCGCTTCGGACAGGCTTGGTCGTCGTATCCTCAGGCTGGCGCAGGACTTCGAGCGCGCGGGCGCGGTTGGGCAGGCGGCGAATGAAGCCGCGTTCTTCCAAGGCCGAGATCAGGCGATGAACGCCGGACTTCGACTTGAGATCGAGCGCTTCCTTCATTTCCTCGAAGCTGGGCGAGATGCCGCTTTCCTCGAGCCGGACCTGGATGAACCGGAGCAATTCATGCTGCTTGCGCGTCAACATCGGCTTTGCCTCATATGTTCTGCGGCCCTTGGCCCGGCCGGATAGTGTTGCCTCTCCAGGTGATCTCCGAGGGAACAGATTTGAAACGATCTGCCGTTTAGAGAGCTTTCCTGCGAACAATGAGGGAACAATTATGCAACGAACAGGGTATAGTCAAGCAATACCGCCATTTTGGAGCAAGAACATTCTAACGAGACTGCCCGCATCGACGGCTTCGGCGCGAGCGGGGCGATCGATCAGGACGTTGCTGGCGGCCAGCGAGGACAGCGCGCCGCTGTCCTGTAGCGAAAGGGCCTGCACGGTTTCCCCGTTCCACACCCCGCGCAGGAATTCCCGCCGCGCTCCGCCGGCCTTCAAGGGGGCGGAAAGCTTCGCCGTAATGCTGCGCGGCAAAGGTTCGGCGGCGCCGAGGAGGGCGCGCAGGACCGGCAGAACGAAAAGATAGGCCGTAACCAGGCTGGATACGGGATTTCCCGGCAGCCCGATCACGAGTTGCCTGCGCTCGCCGTGAAAGCGCGTCGCCACCAGCAGCGGTTTGCCTGGCTTGATCGCCACCCGCCAGAAATCGATCTCGGCGCCCCAGGCCTCCAGTGCCGGGCGCAGGAGGTCGTGATCGCCGACCGAAGCGCCGCCGCTGGTCACGATCACATCGGCGTCGGACGCAGCTTCGAAAGCGCGGACGAGCGCGTCGAGATCGTCCGGAATAGGTCCAATTCGCTTCGCATCGACGGGAAGGCTGTGCATCATTGCCGTCAGCATCGCGCCGTTGCTGGCAGGAATTTGATGGACGGCGCAGCAATCGGGTTCGGCAGCCAGTTCGTCGCCGCTGTCGATCACCGTGATTCGCGGAATGCGGTGGACCGGAAGGTGCTTGTGACCTGCCGCAACGGCCAAGCCGATCTGGGCGGGGCCGATCGGCATTCCCTGGGCCAGCAGGGGGCCGCCATCGGTGAAATCCATGCCGCGTCTACGGATGTGCTTGTGGCCTGGCTGCGGCGCCGTGCCGGTCAAGGCGAGAGCGTTGTCCTCACGGGTCACGTCTTCCTGAAGGATGACGGCACCGGCCTCGGCGGGGAGCAGGGCGCCGGTGGAGATGCGAACCGCCTCGCCGGGGCGGAGGGTTCCGTCAAACGGGTGCCCGGCTGCGCTTTCGCCGATGACTTTCCATGGCCCGGCGAGATCGCCGGGGATGATGGCATAGCCGTCCATCGCCGATACATCCGCCACGGGTTGGCTGCGGCGGGCGGATATCGGCGAAGCGAGGTATCGTCCGAGGGTGCCTTCGACATCGACATGCTCGATTGGCAATGGCTCCGCGAGGGCTAGCAGGCGCGCTTGCGCTTCCTCCAGAGAGATCGGCGGAATCACAGGGCTTTCCAGTGGCCCGACTTGCCGCCGCGTTTCTCGATGAGCCGGATATCTCCGATGACCATGCCCTTATCGAGCGCTTTGGCCATGTCATAAATTGTCACGAGTGCGACGGAAACAGCTGTAATTGCTTCCATTTCTATGCCGGTCTTGCCAGTCAGCGACGCAGTCGCGGTCGCTGTGACAGCTTCGTCTTCAAAGGCAAAATCGACGTTGACGGCATCGAGCGCCAGCGGATGGCACATGGGGATGAGGTCGGCGGTCTTCTTCGCCGCCATGATCCCCGCGACCCTCGCAGTGCCGAGCACGTCTCCCTTCGGCGCATTCCCGGCGCGGATGGCTTCCAGCGCCGCTGCCGTCATCGAGATGCGGCCCGAGGCGACTGCGACGCGGAGGGTTTCGGCTTTCGCCCCGACGTCCACCATGCGGGCGTTGCCGTCGTCATCGATGTGGGTGAGGGACTTGCTCATCCGAACAGGAGGGCGCGGGTGGCGGCCTCGACATCGGCTTCACGCATCAGGCTCTCGCCGACGAGGAAAGTGCGCGCGCCGCACGCAGAAAGTCGCTGGAGGTCGGCATGCGCATTGATCCCGCTCTCGCTGACCAGAAGCGTGCCTTCCGGGGTCAGCGGCGCGAGGCGTTCGGTGGTTCCGATATCGGTGACGAAGCGCTTGAGGTCGCGATTGTTCACGCCGATAAGCCGCGATTTCAAGCGGCTTGCACGCTCCATCTCGGACTCGTTGTGAACTTCGACGAGGCAATCCATGCCGCGTTCGTGGGCTGCGGCTTCGAGCTCGACCATGAGGCCGTCATCGAGCGCGGCGACGATGATGAGGATTGCATCGGCACCGATCGCGCGGGCTTCGGCGACCTGCCAGGGGTCCACCATGAAGTCCTTGCGAATGACCGGCAGCGACACGGCGGCGCGCGCTTCGACGAGGAAATCCTCGTGGCCCTGGAAGTAAGGGGCATCGGTCAGGATCGACAGGCAGGCAGCGCCGCCACGCTCATAGGCGATGGCGTGCTCTGCTGGACGGAAATCCGGTCGGATCAGGCCCTTGGAGGGGGAAGCCTTCTTGATCTCGGCGATCAGCGCGAAGCCGGTTTCCGCCTTGGAGCGCAGGGCCGCCTCGAAGCCGCGCGGGGCGGTCTGCTCGGCGGCGCGGGCGTCGAGGTCGTTGATCGTCGCGAAGCCCTTGCGGGTTTCGACTTCCACGCGCTTGGTGTCGCAGATCTCAGTAAGCTTGTCGGACATCGGTACCTCGAAAACGCGCCGGGCTCAGGCCTTGAGCGCGGAAATCCAGCAATTCAGCAGGGCATTGGCGAGGCCCTTGTCGATAGCCTCGGCGGCTTCCTCGACGCCTTCGCGCCAGGTTTCGACTTCGCCTGCGACAATCAGTGCACCGGCAGCATTGAGCAGCACGGCATCGCGGTAAGGGCCTTCGTCGCCCAGGAGCAGGCGGCGCAAGGCTTCGGCGTTGTAGGCCGCGTCACCGCCGCGAATGGCGCCGACCGGCGCGATGGGTAGGCCCACGTCGTCGGGCGAGACCCGGCGCATGGACAGCTCTCCGTCCTTGATCTCGGCCACTTCGTTGCCGCCGGCAAGGCTCAGTTCGTCGAGGCCTTCGTCACCGGAAATGACGAAGGAGTGTTCGCTGCCGAGGTGCATCAGCGCTTCGGCATAGATCGGCACATAGGCGGGGCGGGCGATGCCGACGAGCTGGCGGCGCACGTTCGCGGGGTTGGCCAGCGGGCCCATGAGATTGAAGATCGTGCGGCGCCCGATTGCCTTGCGGATCGGCATGATCCGGCCCATCGCCGGGTGGTGGCGGGCGGCGAAGAGGAAGCAGATGCCGAGGTCGTTCAGCGTTTCCTCGGCGGTTTCGGCAGCGCGGTCGAGATCGAGGCCGAGCGCTTCGAGGGTGTCGGCCGCGCCCGCCTTCGAGCTGGCGGCGCGGTTGCCGTGCTTGGCGACCGGCACGCCGCAGGCGGCGACGACCAGCGACACTGCGGTCGAGACGTTGAGCGTGTGATGTCCGTCTCCGCCGGTGCCGCAGACGTCGATGGCGTTCGCGGGGGCGTGGATGGGGATCATGCGGCTGCGCATCGCCCGCGCGGCGCCGGCGATCTCGCTGGCGGTCTCGCCGCGCTCGGTGAGCGCGATGAGGAAGCGGACGATCGAATCGTCGTCGACCTTTCCATCGAGGATCGCGCCGAAGGCTGCTTCAGCCTCGGCTTCGGCAATGGGGTGCTGGGGATCGGGCAGGGACATCTGGAGGGTCACGCCGCAATCCGTGCCGGAAGCTGCGCGTCGATGCCGCAAAGCCTCAGGTAGTTGGCCAGCATGGCGTGGCCATGCTCTGTGGCGATGCTTTCCGGGTGGAACTGCACACCGTGGATCGGCAGCGTGGCATGGCGGAAGCCCATGACATGGCCGTCATCGGAACGGGCATTGACCTTCAGCGTCTCGGGAATGTCCTCGACGATCAGCGAGTGATAGCGGGTGGCGGTGAAGGGCGAGGGGATGCCCTGGAACACACCGGTATCGTCGTGCGTGACCGGCGAGGTCTTGCCGTGCATCAAGCCGCCGCGCACGACCTTGCCGCCGAAATACTGGCCGATCGACTGATGGCCGAGGCAGACGCCGAGCAGCGGCTTGCCAGTATCGGCAGCGGCGCCCACGAGGTCGAGGCTGATGCCCGCTTCGTTGGGGGTGCAGGGGCCGGGCGAAAGCAGGAAGCCCTGCGCGCCGCTCTCGATCGCCTGGACGGCGGTGAGGGCATCGTTGCGGACTACTTCGACTTCGGCGCCAAGTTCCATCACGTAATGGACCAGGTTCCAGGTGAAGCTGTCGTAATTGTCGATGACGAGGATCATGGTCTGCCTTTCGTCGCTTTCTCGACGACGATCAAGGGGCCGAGCGGAGGTCCGCCGTCCACGCGCCCGTGCTCCGGGTCCCAGAGCGAGGATACGCTGCCGTCGAGGAACAGCGCATTGGGGCAGTCGAGCTTGTCGCGGAAAAACCGGGCCAGCTTGCCGAAGGAGACCGGTTCGTCCGAAATCAGGAAATGGGCGCGGCCCTTGCGGTCCACGCCGACGGCATTGCGCAGCTTTTTCGACTCGCCGTCCGCGTCGATCTTCGGGTGGAGCTTTCCGGCGATCACCAGCATCGGGCCGGACTGCGTGCCGAAATCGGGGCGGTTCGAGACGGTCTTCGCGAAGTCTTCGGTCGTGCGCACGGCCCATCGGCCTTTCGCGTCGCCGTAGAACACCCCGTTTGGCTGAAGGTGGAAGTTGCCCCAGCCGTCGTTGGTGTTGAGCTTGTGGCCGCGTTGACCTTCCTCGACATAGTAGCCGATCGGCTGTCCCTTGTCGTCGAACATGCCGCCGTTCATCGCGAAGGCAACCGCGTGGCCCCCTGAGGGGCGGCTTGCGGCGAGTTCCGACAGGCTGCGATAAGGCGCGCCGTCCTTGGGACCCAGCACCATGTGGATCGTGTTGCGGGCAGGGTCGGCGGTGCAGTGGGTGAACGACACACCTTCGAAAGTCGCGCCCTCACACGCTGGAGGCGGCGGCGCAGCGACCTCCTGCTTCGCGTCGCCCGACGAGCAGGCGGCTAGAAGCAATGCGGCCGCGGCGGCGGCCCGCATCATTGGCCGAAACCCGGCTCCCCGGCGACGCGCACGGCCTCGCGGGCGGCGGCGAAAAGCGCGCCGGACTTGGCCTCGCATTCGCGCTGTTCGTAGGCAGGGACGCTGTCGGCGACGATGCCCGCACCGGCCTGGACATGGAGCACGCCGTCCTTGAGCACGCCGGTCCGCAGCACGATGCACGAATCCACCGAGCCGTCCGGGGCGAAATAGCCAACGCCGCCGGCATAGGCGCCGCGGGTTTCCGGTTCGAGTTCGGCGATGATCTCGCAGGCGCGGACCTTGGGGGCGCCGGAGACGGTGCCCGCCGGGAAGCCCGCGAAGACCGCGTCGATGGCGTCGTGCCGGGCGGTGTCGAGCTTGCCGACCACGTTCGAGACGATGTGCATGACGTGGCTGTAGCGCTCGATCGTGTAGCTGTCCGTCACTTCGACGGTTCCGGCGGCGGCCACGCGGCCCACGTCGTTGCGGCCGAGGTCGAGCAGCATCAGGTGCTCGGCCCGTTCCTTGGGGTCGGCCAGCAGGCTGACTTCGTTGGCCTTGTCCTCGGAAGCGGTCTTACCGCGCGGGCGGGTGCCGGCGATCGGACGGATCGTCACTTCGCCTTCGCGCACGCGCACGAGGATTTCCGGGCTGGAGCCGATCAGTGCGAAGCCGGGCATGTCGAGGAAGTAGAGGAACGGCGAGGGGTTCACCCGGCGCAGCGAGCGATAGAGTGCCAGCGGCGGCAGCGGAAACTCGCAGGTGAAGCGCTGGGCCAGCACGACCTGGAAGATGTCGCCCGC
>PJTY01000500.1_pt1 | contig 19584 bp, 17 predicted proteins | sample 1512121 | NCBI WGS metagenome assembly PJTY01 (sample SAMN08177680, study PRJNA422409) | Soil metagenome, whole genome shotgun sequencing project. | isolation source: Soil enriched (2) on filter paper: alkali lignin treatment | place: USA: Madison | collected 2015-01-15 | reverse complement strand
TTCGCGCAGCGTGTCCTTGATGTTGTCTTCGGTCAGCTTGGCCTTGCCGGTGACATGGCGCAGCGTCTGTGACAGGCGGTCGGTCAGGTTTTCGAACATGGTGATCCTTTCAGGCCCAGTAAAAGCCGAGGTTTGTCAGGCGCCCAGCGGGGAATGCACACCCGCCAGGCACAGCAAGGCGGCGATTATAGCGAAGTGCGGCGACGGCGCACACCTTGCTGGCGGCCTGGTAGATATTCGGTGGCTGTGCCGGCCTCTTCGCGGGCAAGCCCGCTCCCACAAGGTCTTCGCCACACTGGAAACCGGCGCCGTACCTGTGGGAGCGGGTTCACCCGCGAAAGCCGCACCGCGGTCTGTCAGTCTTCCTAGACCAGCGCGATCTATGCCAAACTCCGTCTCTTTAAGGCTCGCCAACCAGGACTTATGTTCTCCTCACCCAGCCTCATCCCCAACCTGATCGCCGCCGGCCTATATATAGCCGCGGCCATCTACCAGGGCTCTTACCTTGCCCAGAACCGCAAGGCCGACAAGCGCCTGCTTGCCCTGCTGGGTGCCTTCGCGGTACTCGCCCAGGCTGGTGCGCTGTTCTTCCAGCTGATCACCCCGCTGGGCCTGAGCCTGGACTTCTTCAGTGCCGCCAGCCTGATCGCCGTGGCGGTCATCGCCCTGACCCTGCTGGCCTGCTTGCGCATACCCGTGGAAAACCTGCTGGTGCTGCTGTTCCCGCTGGGCGCGGTGACCGCGCTGCTGGCCCAGTTCGCGCCCCCCGGCACGGTGCCGCTGGTCAACGAAGAGCCAGGCATCCTCGCGCACATCCTGCTGTCGATCCTGGCCTACGGGCTGTTCACCATCGCGGTGTTCCAGGCACTGCTGTTGCTGCTGCAGGACCGCCAGCTGAAGAACAAGCACCCGTCCGGGCTGATCCGCAACTTCCCGCCACTGCAAACCATGGAAAGCCTGTTGTTCGGCTTCCTCTGGGCCGGCTGGTGCCTGCTGTCGCTGTCGCTGATCTCCGGCTGGCTGTTCCTCGACAACCTGTTCGCCCAGCATCTGGCACACAAGACCCTGCTGGCCTGTGTCGCCTGGGTGGTGTTCAGCGTGCTGCTGTGGGGCCGCACCCGCCTGGGCTGGCGTGGCCACAAGGCCATCCGCTGGACGCTGGCCGGTTTCTGCCTGCTGATGCTGGCCTATTTCGGCAGCAAGCTGGTTCGCGAATTCATCCTGCATATCTGACGGGCGCCCATGGATACCCTGCCGTACGCACCGCTATTCGGCACCCTGGCACTGGCGCTGTTGTGGTCGGCGCTGTTCACCGCAGTGGACGCCGCCCGCCTGCAACTCAATGGCACGCTGCGCGTCGGCGAGGACGGCCAGCCCGCGTTGCCGGCCCAGGCCCTGGTGCTGTGCGCCAGCCTGGGCAAGCTGCTGGTGCTGGGCCTGGCCTGCCTGGTCGGCCAGCGCCATGACGGCGAGCACGGCTTCTGGCTGGCCGGGTTGGCCGCCACCCTCGTCCTGCTGGTATTTGCCGAATACCTGCCACGGCGCCTGGCCCGGCGCAATCCGCAGGCGTTCGCCAGCCTTGGCGCCAGCCTGCTGAAAGTCCCCCTCACCCTGCTGCAACCGCTGGCCTGCCTGCTGGATGGCATTGCCAAGCTGATCCTGCGTCCGTTCCGCGTGCAGCCCACGGCCGTGGCCCTGCACCCGCAGGAAGCCGACGAGTTCGACGAGGACGAGGAACACGAGGCCCCGCGCCACGGCCTGCTGGACGGCCTGCAGTCACTGGACAAGATGACCGTCAACGACATCCTGGTACCGCGCAACGAAGTGGACGGCATCAGCCTCGACGAGCCGATCGAGCGCATCATCGAGCAACTGATCGTCAGCCGCCACACCCGCCTGCCGGTGTACCACAGCGACATCAACCAGGTTGAAGCAATCCTCAATACCAAGCTGATCAGCCACCTGCTGCCGAAGGCCGAACTGACCCTGGAAACGCTGCTCGGGGCCTGCTACGAGCCTTATTTCGTCCCCGAAAGCACACCCCTACAAATGCAGCTGCTGAACTTCCACAAGCAGCAGCGCCGCTTGGGCGTGGTGGTGGACGAGTACGGCGAAGTGCTGGGCATCGTCACCCTGGAAGACATCCTCGAAGAGATCGTTGGCGAGTTCGAGGATGAACAGAGCCTGGACAACCCCCACGTGCACCCGCAGCCCGATGGCACGTTCGTCATCGACGGCACCGCTTCGCTGCGCGAGATCAACCGCAGCCTGGGCTGGCACCTGCCCTGCGACGGCGGGCCGAAAACCCTCAACGGGCTGGTCACCGAAGCACTGGAAAGCATCCCTGAAAGCGCCGTTTGCCTGAAGATCGGCCGCTATCGCCTGGAAATCCTCGAAACAGAGGACAATTGTGCCAGCAAGGTACTGGTGTGGGCCGTGACCCGATAGCTATACTCGGGTCACGCTTACCCAGCCCCGCCGTCCCGCCTGCTACCCGCACCCGGCGCTCGACGGCCAGTCCGCTCCACTGACACGCCCTGCGGTCCTGCTTCAACACCCCGAACAGTGCCCGCCCCGCCCCTACCCCCCTTGGGCTATCGTCAGTCGGGCGCACACAACAACAAAACGCTCCGGCGCCCGCGCCACCGTGCCTGTCCTTTGGCATTGCACGCCGCGTGGCTTATCCCAATGGAGCCGGACCAGACTGTCAGGGACCTATTCAATGACAACCAGCAGCACCTATGCCGAAGCGCCTGCCGCACCGGTCAACTCGCCCGCGCGGGTAGCCACTGCCAGCTTCATCGGCACTGCCATCGAGTTCTACGATTTCTACGTTTACGCCACTGCCGCCGCCCTGGTGATCGGCCCGGTGTTCTTCCCGTCCGGGTCGGGCACCGCGCAGATGCTGGCGGCCTTCCTTACCTTCGGTATCGCCTTCCTCGCCCGCCCACTGGGCTCGGCACTGTTCGGCCACTTTGGCGACCGCATCGGCCGCAAGTCGACCCTGGTAGCCTCGCTTCTGCTGATGGGCGTGTCCACCACAGCCATCGGCGTGCTGCCGGGCTATGACAGCATTGGCGTATGGGCGCCGATCATCCTCTGCCTGCTGCGTTTTGGCCAAGGCCTGGGGCTGGGCGGCGAATGGGGTGGCGCGGCTTTGCTGGCCACCGAGAACGCGCCGGAAGGCAAGCGCGCCTGGTTCGGCATGTTCCCGCAGCTGGGCCCATCGATCGGCTTCCTGGCTGCCAACGGCCTGTTCCTGACCCTTGCCCTGGTGCTCAGCGACGAGCAGTTCCGCGAGTGGGGTTGGCGCATACCGTTCCTGCTCAGCGCCGCGCTGGTACTGGTGGGGCTGTATGTACGCCTGAAGCTTGAAGAAAGCCCGGTATTCGCCAAGGCCGTCGCCCGCCACGAGCGGGTGAAAATGCCGGTGGTCGACCTGTTTTCCAGATACTGGCTGCCGACCCTGCTGGGCGCAGCGGCAATGGTGGTGTGCTACGCGCTGTTCTATATCTCCACGGTGTTCTCGCTGAGTTATGGCGTGACCACGCTGGGCTACAGCCGCGAAACGTTCCTTGGCCTGCTGTGCTTCGCGGTAGTGTTCATGGCCCTGGCCACACCGCTGTCGGCCTGGCTCAGCGACCGCTACGGGCGCAAACCGGTGCTGATCGTCGGCGGCCTGCTGGCGGTAGCCTCGGGCTTTACCATGGAGCCGCTGCTGACTTCGGGGTCGACCGCAGGGGTGGCGCTGTTCCTGGCCATCGAACTGTTCCTGATGGGCGTGACATTTGCGCCGATGGGGGCGCTGCTGCCTGAACTGTTCCCGACCCACGTGCGTTATACCGGCGCTTCGGCGGCGTATAACCTGGGCGGTATCGTCGGCGCCTCGGCTGCTCCGTTCTTTGCCCAGAAGCTGGTGAGCATGGGTGGGTTGAGCTGGGTGGGGGGATATGTATCGGTGGCGGCGGTGATCAGCTTGATTGCCGTGCTGTGCCTGAAAGAGACCCGCAATACGCAGCTGTAAGTAAATGGGGCCGCGTTGCGGCCCTTCGCGGGCAAGCCCGCTCCCACAGGGGTAGCGCCGAAACCTGTGGGAGCGGGCTTGCCCGCGAAGGGCTGCAACGCAGCCCCAATCGGATCAGAACTCGACCTTGACCGCCTGCGAAGCACGGGTCGCCTTGGCACGCGCCGCTTCGACCGACTCGTCACGCGCCAGGCACACGCCCATGCGGCGGGTACCGTTGATTTCCGGCTTGCCGAACAGGCGAATGGCGGTATCCGGCTCGCTCAGCGCCGCACCCAGATTGGCAAAGCTGGTCTGCTGCGACTGCCCCTCGGGCAAGATCACCGCAGAAGCCGAAGGGCCGAACTGGCGCACTACCGGAATCGGCAGGCCAAGAATGGCGCGGGCATGCAGGGCAAACTGCGACAGGTCCTGGGAAATCAGGGTCACCAGACCGGTGTCATGCGGGCGTGGCGAGACTTCGCTGAACCACACCTGGTCGCCCTTCACGAACAGCTCCACGCCAAACAGGCCACGACCGCCCAGGGCATCGGTGACCGCCTTGGCCACCCGCTGCGACTCGGCCAGCGCCTTCGGGCTCATGGCCTGCGGCTGCCACGATTCCTGGTAGTCGCCCTTCTCCTGGCGATGGCCGACTGGCTCGAGGAAGGTGGTGCCGCCGACATGGCGCACGGTCAACAGGGTGATTTCGTACTCGAAGTCGATGAAGCCCTCGATAATCACCCGCCCTTTGCCGGCGCGACCGCCTTCCTGGGCGTAGTCCCACGACTTCTGCAGGTCGGCATCGCTGCGCAACAGGCTCTGGCCCTTGCCAGACGAACTCATCACCGGCTTGACCACGCACGGGTAGCCGACATCGGCAACGGCCTTGGCGTAGTCTTCGTAGGTGTCGGCGAAGTGGTACGGCGAGGTTGGCAGGTCCAGCTCTTCGGCGGCCAGGCGGCGGATGCCTTCGCGGTTCATGGTCAGCTGGGTGGCGCGGGCGGTCGGCACCACGGTGAAGCCTTCGTTTTCCAGCTCGACCAGGGTGGCGGTGGCGATGGCTTCGATTTCAGGGACGATGTAGTGCGGTTTCTCGGCCTCGATCACGGCACGCAGGGCCACGCCATCGAGCATGTTGACCACGTGGCTGCGGTGCGCCACCTGCATTGCCGGGGCATTGGCGTAGCGGTCGACGGCGATCACTTCGACGCCCAGGCGCTGCAGCTCGATCACCACTTCCTTGCCCAGCTCGCCGCAGCCGCAGAGCAGTACACGGGTCGCGGTAGGCGACAATGGGGTTCCGATACGGGTCATTTCAGGTCCTCGAAGGCGTCCGGGGCCGCACCAGGCTTGGCGCCACCCGCTGAAAAAGGACCGCTATTCTACACTATCAACCCGCCACGGCGGCCCGTCGGGCGCGAAATGCCATGGCCAGCCACACGGCGGTGACACCGGCGAATTTCGAGGCCATGGCGGTGCCGATCACGGCTGGGGTCAGCGCACCGATCATGCCGAAGAAGATGAAGGTGTCCACCGGAATGCTCAGCGCCGAACTCAGCCACAGGCGGTCGCGCAGCGGCCGGCGGGTGATGCTGAATACCAGCCAGTCGATCAGTTCGGAAATGAAGAACGCGGTGGCGCTGGCCAGGGCGATGGCCGGTTCCGAAGTGACATAGGACAGCACCAGCGCCGCCAGCATGGCGACCAGGGCGCCATGGCCGAAGCGGGTCTGCACCATGTCGCGCAGGATGAACACCAGGCCGCCCCAGGCGGACCAGATGATGTCCAGGTGTGGCGCGCTGGAGAAGGCGTAGTTGATCAGCACTACGCTGCTGATGTAGGCAATCAGATAGAACATGGCGGGTAGTCTGTGGGCAAGCCGCACAGATTACCGCTGGCTGGTTCGCGGGTAAACCCGCTCCCACAGGTACAACATCAGGTTCGAGGGCTACGCGATGCCTGTGGGAGCGGGTTCACCCGCGAAGAATCCAACACGGTGGATGGCACCGGCTGCGCCGGTGTTCGCGGGTGAACCCGCTCCCACAGGGGGGGCGAGTCAGCCCTAGAGGATGAGGCCAGCCTCTACTGCCCTTTCATGGCAAAGCTTGAGCACCGCCCGGCGCTCGTCGTTGTCCATCCGCCCCCAGCGGCCGATCTCGGCCACCGTTCGCTGGCAACCGGTGCAGATATCCTGCTCGTCCAACGCACAGATACTCACGCACGGCGAGGCCACCGGCCGCTCCACGACATCATTCATCGTCAACCACCAACTCCCGTGCATAACGCTGGGCATTGTGCACGTAATGCGCGGCACTGGCTTCGAGCATGCGCTTCTGCTGTTCGGTCAGCTCGCGCACCACCTTGCCCGGCGAACCCATCACCAGCGAACCGTCGGGGATCTCCTTGCCTTCCGCAATCAGCGCATTGGCGCCGATGATGCAATGCTTGCCGATACGCGCGCCATTGAGGATGACCGCATTGATACCGACCAGGCTGTAGTCGCCCACCGTGCAGCCATGCAGCATGGCGTTGTGGCCAACGGTCACGCCCTTGCCAAGGGTCAGCGGAGAGCCCATGTCGGTGTGCATCACCGTGCCATCCTGCACGTTGCTGCCTTCGCCAATGTCGATCAGCTCGTTGTCCCCGCGCAGCACCGCGCCAAACCAAACGCTGGCATTGGCCTGCAGGCGCACCTTGCCGATCAGCGTGGCGTTGGGTGCGGCCCAACTGGTGGGGTGGCTCTCGACCCGCAGGTCGCCCAGGCGGTATTTCATGCTTGCTCCTCAGGCTGCAACGCAGACGACGGGGTTGGCCCCGCTCAGTTTTCGATGTAACGCTCAGGGGGCTGGTGCAGGCTGATGCCGGCATCGAACAGCAGGTTGACCAGTTCGACGATCATGATCGCCGACAACCCCCAGATCTTGTATTCGCCATAGCGATAGCTGGGCACATACCAGCTGCGCCCCTGGTAATCGATACGGTGGGTATGATCGCGCGGGTCCTGGCGGAAGAATTCCAGCGGCACGGTGAATACTGCCGCGATCTCGGCATCATTGGCACGGTATTCGACAAAATCGGGGATGAGCCCGACGAATGGCGTCACTTTCAGGCCGTGCAGCGAAATCAGCGGGCTGAGCGGGCCGATCACTTCAACCAGGCCTGGTGGCAGGCCGATTTCTTCTTCCGCTTCACGTAGCGCGGTGAACACCAGGTCCGGGTCTTCCGGGTCGCGGCGGCCACCGGGAAAAGCCACTTCACCGCCGTGAGTGGACAGGCCCTTGGCACGCAGGGTCAGGACCAGTTCGGGCGCTTCGCTGCGGGTGATGGGCAAAAGAACCGCCGCTTCAGGGAACCGCCGGTCGGTTTCCAGTGATGCGGGTTGGTGGTTGCTCATTCGGCGAAGTAGCTCGTCCAGCATTGCGCACACTCGTATTCAAGGCCTGCCTTGCATGATGCACCAAAGGCGCGAAGCACCCAAGCCCTGTGCGCTTGCGGCAAACCGGCCGTCGCGCCAAGATAAACCTGAGCAAAGGGAACCCCGAATGAAATACTGCAGCGCCTGCGGCCAGCCGGTCACTCAGCAGATTCCCGAGGGCGACAGCCGCCTGCGGTATGTCTGCGGGTCTTGCCGGATCGTCCATTATCAGAACCCCAACATCGTTGCCGGCGTGTTGCCGACCTGGGGCAGCCAGGTGCTGCTGTGCCGGCGCGCCATCGAGCCACGCCGAGGCTTCTGGACCTTGCCTGCCGGTTTCATGGAAAACGGCGAAACCCTGGACGAGGCCGCCCGTCGCGAAACCGTCGAGGAAGCCTGCGCCCGGGTCGCTAGCATGAGCCTGTACCAGCTGTTCGACCTGCCACACATCAACCAGGTGCACGTTTTCTTTCGCGCCGAGCTGGCAGACCTTGATTTCGCGATCGGCGTCGAAAGCCTGGAGGTGCGGCTGTTTGAAGAACATGAGATACCGTGGGGCGAGCTGGCTTTCCGCACCGTCACTCGCACACTAGAATGCTACTATCGCGATCGCATCGGGCAGCACTACCCAATAGGCCATGAATACCTGCCGCCGATGAACGTCTCGCCCACCACCTAGAAACCTTCGGGGATACCGTTACATGCGTTGGTTGCTTGCCCTTTTCTGCCTTTGCGTTACCTCGGTGTCCCAGGCGGCCTTCACCGAGACCATCATCCGCAAGCCGCAGCCGGCAGCGCAGAACCTGTCGCCTTCGCAGCAGGCCATGCAACCGCTGATCGACAAGGTGCTGGTGATCAAGTCCGAACGCCGACTGCAGCTGATCAGCCGTGGCGAACCGCTGAAGACCTACCGCATCTCGCTGGGCAAGCAGCCAAAAGGCGCCAAGGAGCGCGAAGGCGACAAGAAAACCCCCGAGGGCCTGTACTGGCTGGACTGGCGCAAGCAGAGCGACCGCTTCAACCTGGCCATGCACATCAATTACCCGAACATCACCGATGCCGCCCGTGCCACCCGCGAAGGGGTGAGCGCCGGCAGCATGATCATGATCCATGGCACGCCGATCGACGACGAGTATCCGGAGTGGTACTTCCACACCCTGGACTGGACGGACGGCTGTATTGCCATGCGTAACCGCGACATGCAGGAAGTGTGGGACCTGGTGCGGGATGGCACGTTGATCGAAATTCGGCCCTGATAGCGGGCCTTTCAACTGATGCTGTAGGAAGCTTCCCACCTCCAGGCAAGAACGCGCCTTACAAGCGCTTAGGCCGGGTACTGCATCCAGGCGCCCCCCCTAGTTTTTAGCATCCACGCAGACGAGTACGAAATCCGTACATCATTTGCGGGGTGCTTCAATGCCGTTCCACATTCACCGCGCCACCTGCTGGGCGCTCACCTGCTGCCTGTCCGGTTTGCTGACCGCGCCTCAGGCGCTGGCCGACGACCCCGCCAGCCAGCAACTGCGCGATCAGCAGCGCGGGCTGCGACAGCTGGAACAGCAACAGCGGCTGGAACGCTGGCAGCGCCAGCCCGCCCCGGCTGAAAGCCACGACACCACCGCCCCCCTCCCGCACGACCAGCGTTGCTGGGCCATAACCGGCGTACGCGTGGCCGGCAACCGCAAGCTTTCCGACTCGGCGTTAACGCCAACCCTTCGCAGGTTCATTACCCCATGCATGGGCATCGCGGAAATCAACGGGCTGCTGAAAGCCATCACCCAGCGCTATGTGCAAGCCGGATACCCGACCAGCCGGCCTTACCTGCAGCAACCGCCACAAAACGGCGCACCGCTGAACCTGGTCATCGTCGAAGGGTTCGTCGAGTCCATCGAAATGGCCGGCCCCGAATTGCCCCTGTCCCTCCCCGGCGCCTTTCCCGGCCTGCTCGGGCAGCCACTGTACCTGCCAGCCCTGGAGCAAGGCCTCGACCAGCTCAACCGCCTGCGCGCTTATGACCTGTCCGCAGAATTGCTGCCCGGCGAACTGCAGGGCGGCACCCGGGTTGTCGTGCAGCCGCGCAAGGTGGCCTCGCGCGGGCACCTGGACAGCCGCTTCGACAACCGCGGCAGCGACCTGACCGGGCGTCATCGCCTTAACCTCGGCTTCGGCCTGGACAGCCCGCTGGGCCTCAATGATGACCTGCGCCTGTCGCTGAACGGCACGGTGCTCGATGCGCCGGGGCAAAGCCAAGGCATCTCGCTGTACTACAGCATCCCCTACGGCGCCTGGACCTTCGCGCTCAGCGCCAGCGAGCTGCGCTACGAGGCGCCGCTCCCACACAGCCGCCAGGTAGCCGACGGCAGCAGCAGCTACCAGGGCCTGAGCGTCGAGCGGGTGCTGTGGCGCAACCAGCAAGGCATGCTCAGCGCCAGCGCCCGGCTGGACCGCAAGCAAATGGTCAACCGCAGCGCCGGCGCGGTGATCGTCCAGCAGAGCCCTACCCTGGTCTCCGTGGAGGCGGGCATCAACCTGCTGTGGCTCGAGGGAGGGCTGTGGAATGGCTACCTCGGTGTCGCCCAGGGTGTCGACGCCTTCGGTGCCGACCGCTCAGCGCTGGGCGCAGAGCGCCTGCGCCCGGATTTTCGCAAGTACCGCGCCAACCTGCTGCACCTGCGCCAGGGCCCGGCCAACCACCCATGGCGCTGGCAGAGCGAGCTGGGCCTGCAATACAGCAGTGACCCGCTACCCGCCGTCGAGCAGTTGCTGGTCAGCGACGATTCGGCCGTGCGCGGGTTTCGCCTGCGAACCTACTCCGGTGCCAGCAGCGCCGTCTGGCGCAACACCGTCAGCCAGCCGCTGCCGGAGGGCTGGGCCGCGCCTCTGCAAGTACGCCCCTACATCGGCCTGGACCTGGGCTGGACCCGCACTGCCGAAGGCAAGCCTTCCCAACGCCTCGCCGGGGCCACCGTCGGTGCCGAACTGAGCCTGCCCGGCAGCCACCTGCGCCTGGGCTACCAACGCGCGCTGTATGCCAGCGACCTGCCCCGCCCGCTGCTGGAACCCGGCTTCTGGGTGGTGGAACTGGCCCTGAACATCTGAATCACCCACAACAAAGAGAACGAGAACATGCAAACACTCTCGCAGTCACCGTCGTCCCGCCCAGATACCTTGCGCTGGGCCATCTTCCTGGCCCTGCTCGGGCCCGGCACCGCACTGGCCCAGGGTGGCCTGGCAGCAACCAGCGGCCCCGGCGGCACACCGGTCATCAACGACGGGCACGGTGTTCCGGTGATCGATATCGTCGCGCCAAACGCCAACGGGCTATCACACAATCAGTTCCTCGACTACAACGTCGACCGCTCCGGGGTGGTGCTGAACAATGCCACCCAGGCCGGGCAGTCGGAACTGGCCGGCGCCCTGGCAGCCAACCCGCAATTCCAGGGCCAGGCCGCCTCGACCATTCTCAACGAAGTGGTCAGCCGCAACGCCTCGCTGATCGAAGGGCCGCAGGAAATCTTCGGCCGCCCGGCCGACTACATCCTGGCCAACCCCAATGGCATCACCCTCAACGGCGGCAGTTTCATCAACACCACGCGCGCCGGCTTCGTGGTGGGCACCCCCGAGTTCGAGGGCCAGCAACTGAAGTACCTCGACACGCTGAACGCCAGTGGTACCCTGCAAGTGTTCGAGGGCGGCCAGCGAAACCCCAACGGCGCCCTTGAGCTGATTGCCCCGCGCGTGGACGGCAAAGGGCTGCTGATGGCGCGCAACTCCATCGATATCACCGTCGGCCGCAACCGCATCGACAGCACCAGCGGCGAAATTGTCGAGCACCTGCCCGGCACCCCGTCCAGCATCGATGCCAGCCTGTTCGGCGCCATGCGCGCCGGGCGCATTCGCGTGGTGAGCACCGCAGAAGGTGCCGGTGTGCGTGTGGGGGCATCGCAGCTGCTGGGTATAGACGGGGTCGACATCCAGTCGGCCGGCGCCCTGCAGGTCAGCGGCAAGGCCGACAACCCCGTCGAACTGCACAGCGAACAGGGCGATCTGCGGCTGACTGCTGCCGATGACCTGACACTCGAAACCGTCGATGGGCAAGCTCGGCGAATCGAGGCCAAGGCCGGTAGAAAACTCACGCTGGACGCCACAACTCGCGAGAACATCGAGCGCGACAGCGAAAACTGGAACAAGAAGTTCCTGTTCGTCACCCGCGAAACCTACAACCGCGAAACCACCACCACCCAGCAGCAGCAACAGGGCAGCAGCTTGCAAGGCAAGGACGGCGTGCTGCTGCAATCCGCTGACGACATGCGCCTGGTGGCTGCCAAGGTGGATGCTGGCAATGAGCTGACCCTCGACAGCGGCGCCAACCTGGCCATCGCTGCCGGCATCGACAGCCAGCACACCGAAGAGCAGGTTCGCCACCGCAAGGACTTGTGGCGCGGTGACAGCGATACCGACCAGTACAAGGAAACCGCACAAGGCAGTGCGCTCCAGGCCCAACGCATGACGCTCAAGGCAAGGAATACCGTCGATGTGAAAGGAAGCAGCCTGCACAGCCGCGGCGACATGGCGATCGAAGCCAAGGAGGCAACCATCGGTACCACCGCCTTGCAGGAGCGCGGGACTCGGCGCGACTATCGTGGCGACCTGGTATCCGGCACCTTCTTTGGCGACCGCAAGGGTAACGACAGCGAAGGCCAGGCCGTCGCCGGCAGCAGCGTCACTGCGAATGGCAAGCTGACCGTGACAGCTGAGCAGGTGGCCATCAAGGGCAGTACCGTGCACGGCAAGGAGGACGCGGTGCTCTACAGTACAAAAGGTGCACTGGCCATCGAAGCCGACCATGGCCGCATCACCTCCACCGACCGTACGAGCGACAGCAAGCTGTTCGGCCTGATTGGCAGCGACCGCGAGAGCACCGAGCGTACGCAACAGGTGCTGAGCAGCGACGTCAGCTCGGCCAGCAACCTGCGCCTGGCCAGCGCCGAGGAAATGCGCATCCAGGGCGCCAAGGTCGCAGCGGGCGGGCACCTGCAGGTAGAGGCCAAGGGCGACCTGCTGATTACCAGCGCGCAAGCGGTTGGCGAGCGCGAAACCCGCAACCAGCAACGTGGTTTCAGCGCCAGCGCCAAGCAGACCCAGGAGGCCGAGGATGGCAAGCCCGAGTCCCGCCAGTACTCGGCCGGCGTGGCCTATGACGTTGCCACCACCAGTAGCAAGCAGCGCACCACCAGCCAGGTCGCCAGTGAGCTCGAGGGCGCCTCGGTGAGCCTTGGCAGCGGGGCTCACCTGCAGGTCAACGGTTCCACGGTGAAGGCCACCGCAGGCGACCTCGATGTGCAGGCCCAAAAGGTGACCCTGGGGGCAACCCGCAACGACCGCGACAAAACCACCAGCACCACCAACAGTGGCGGCGGCTTGACGGTGACCGGCGGCATCGACCGGCTGGGCAGCCTGTTCGAAGGCCACCACAACCGCCAGGTGCAGGCCGAACGCGACAGCAAGGTGCAACGCAGCACATTGCAGGCCAGCGGCGACCTGAAGATCAGTGGCGATGAACTGGTCTCCGAGGCCGCACGCGTCGACGCCGGCAACACTCTGCAGGTAACGGCCAAACGCATCGACAACCGCGCGGTGCAGGATACCGAGGAGCGTGAACAAAGCCGTGACGACTGGTCGGGCAGCCTCGGCGCCAGTGTCGAGTACCGCGACCTTACCCGCCCCATCGAACGCCTGGTGCTGGGCGAAGAAGCCGCGCGCTTCCAGCAAGCCTCCCCCGAAGACGCCATGGCGCCGCCCAGCGTTGGCGCCGACATGACCGTGGAACACCTCAAACGCCTGGAAAACCAGCGCCGCGGCTTTGCCCAGGTGAGCGAGTTGTCCGGGGCCAAGGTCGAGGTCAAGGCCGACAACATCACCGACCAGGGCACCGCCTGGCGCGCCAACGCCGGCAAACTGCAGATCGAGGCCGCACAACACCAGATGCAGGCTGCCGAGAACACCCAGGAAAATACCGTGCAACGCCTGGCCTACGGCGGTGATGTGCGCCTGGATACCAGCACCGGCGAAGACCTGAATGTACGCGCCGCCGGCAAAGGCAGCTCGCTGGACAAAAAGGACAGCGTCAGCAGCGCCGTACCCGGCAGCCTGTATGGGCAACAGGGTATCCAGGTGCAACTGGGCAGCTCTGGTCGTTATGAAGGGGCACGCATCGATGGCGGTGAAGGCAGCGTGGTCATGAGCAGCGCCGGTTCGCTGACATTGCCACAGGCAAACGACCGCACCGATCAGCAGTCACGCCAGCTCGACGGCAATGCCTGGGCCAAGGTCGGTAACCGCCCGGGCAGCACCGGCGTCGATAGCCGGGGCTACCTCGACCACGGCCAGAACCAGAGCACACAGCACAAGGCCCAGGTCGCGCAGATCGACGCCAAGGGCCAGGTACAACTGAACAGTGGCGGCGACCTGTTGCTCGAAGGCACCCGCATTGGCAGCCGTGAGGCCAAGACTGGCGACATACAACTGCAAAGCGGGGGGCGGCTGCAGGTCAAGGCAGCCAGCGATACCCAGAACGCTAGCGGCGCCAAGATGGGCGGCGGCGTGGAATTGGCTGTAAAGGCGGGCAACACCAAAGGCGGTGCCATAGGCGGCCACTTCAGCCACGGCAAGCAGGACGAAGAGGCACGCCAGGCTGTAGCTGCCCAGTTCGCCAGCAACGGCACACTGACCCTGGGCAGCAGTGCCCGCGAGGATATCGCCCTGCATCTCGAGGGCCTGCAGGCCTCGGCCGGCCAGATAACCCTCGACGCATCGAATGGTGGCATGCTGGTGGAAGCATCATCCAGCCAGGAGCGACGTGACAACCTCGACATCACCGCCGGGGCGGGCTTCGACATGGCCAAAGGCGCGCTGGACACCCGCGGCCTGCATGGCCGTCTCAAGGTGGAGCTCGACAAGCGCGACAACCTGACTTGGAATGCCAGCGACCTGCGCGCCGAGCGTATCGACCTGCAAAGCCGTGGCGATACTCGTCTCGAAGGCGTCACCCTGGAAGCTGGGCGTATCAATGGAGTGATCGACGGCGACCTGCGCATCGCCAGCCGCAAGGACAACGTCGATACCCTGAGCGTGAAAGGCGATGCCCGGCTGAGCCAGGAGAAAAACCCGCGGGGCTACGTCAACGCGGCCACTTCGTTGGCAGGGCCGCTGGGGAGCAAGGTGGAGAAAAAAGCTGGTTCCGCCCTGAGCAAGGCAGACCCGGGGATCTCGCCCACCTTCAGCCTCGATGTGTCGCACACGCAGCGCGACAGCGTAGGCCAGCAGGCCACGCTCAAAGGTAGCGACGGTATCGACCTGCGGGTTGGTGGCAACGCTCACCTGGTGGGTGCACGCTTGCAGTCGGCCAAAGGTGATGCGGTGCTCGACGCCAACTCGGTGACCCGGGAAACACTGAGCGGTAACGACTATCGCCGGGATGTGTCGATCGATGCGTCCAACTCGCCGGTGGACCTGGGCACGGCGGTGGCCGAGCTAGCCAAGGGCAAGGGGGCGGCGGATGGGGAAAATGCACTGGACCTGGGGTTGTTGAGGACCAGTGGCCACAATCGCAGTGAGCAGTGGGCTTCGAGTGTGCAGGGCAAGAAAAACTGAAGCAGGCGCCGCGCTGGAGGGCACGGGCTTCGCCCGTGTTCGCGGGTGAACCCGCTCCCACAGGGATGGCGTCCATTTTTTGATGTGTTGTTGGAGCGGCCTGTGTCTACCAGCGCAAGTCTCGTTGCCCTGCCAGCGCCTGCGGCCCAAGCCACCGCATGCCACGCAGCAAAGGCATCAGCGCCGCCTCCGGTTGCAACTCGACCATCACCTGCGCCCGCCGCGCTGGCAGGTCGGCATCCACGGCCAACTGATGCTGCCCTTGCTGCGCCAATTGCCCGCGCAGGTGCCAGCCGCTGCGGCAATCCATCTCCAGCCAGCCCTGCCCCAAGCCCAGCGACCAGGGCTGGCTCAGGGCAAGGTCGGTTACCGTCACGCGACCTTCGCTGACGCGGCATTGCCGCCCTGCCCCCTGTACCCGCAACGCGCCCTGCCACTGGCCGGCCAAGCGGTAATCCGTCGCCACCGACACTTGGGCGCCCATGGCCCTCGCCTCCAGCTGCCAGCGCCATGGCCAGCCTTCGGCGCGCAACTGCCAGGCCTGGCCCTGGAAGCCCAGTTGCGCATTCGCCTGCAAGCGCCAAGGCTGCACTGTCCAGTGCAAAGGCCCGACCGGGCCCAACTGTTGGGCCTGGCCTTGCCACAGGCTGCCACTGGCGTCACGCATTGGCAGGCCGAACGCACGCACCACCCAATTGGCCGGAAGCTCAACCAATACCGACACCACGAACACCAGCACAACCCACACCATACCCTTGCGGCTCATGGCTGCATCACCAGGTTGAAGCGCAGGCCCTTGCCATCCTGCTCCAGCCCCCATTGCAGTAGCTGCGCACCTTCTGCACGCAGGCTTTGCAACCAACCTTGCAGCACGCGCTCGTCGGTCACCTGCCCACGCAGTTGCCAGGCCTTGCCCTGCGCATCGACCTCGGCCAATTCGATCTGTCGCGCCTGGGCCGACTGGCGTAGCCGCTCCAGGTTCAACCCCGGGCCACCTTGCAAGCTGGCGGCCTGTTCGGCCAGCCCGCGCCACTGGTTGAGCTCGCGCCACTGCGCAAGGCCCGCGCGCAGGGCCAGGAAGGCCAGCAACAGGGCAATCAGTGCCCAGGCGAACCTCAAACGATGACGCTGTAACCAGGCCCGGTTCATGAGGTTGCTCCCAAGTCGAACACCACCTGGCCATCCTGCACCTGGACGGAGGCCCCAGCCGCTTTCGCCATGTCATTCCATGGCGGCGCACCGCCCTCGCCCTCCAGCCGCAGGTGCCAGCGCTGGCCATCGAAGCGCACCGCTTGCAGGCGCCAGCTGGGGTGGTCACGCAACCAGGCCTGCAACGCCGCCTGTAGGTCTTCGAGCTGGCGCGTGCGCAGCTGCTGTTGCAATTCTTTTTCGCGCAGGCGCTTGAGGGCCTGCGCGGCGTGCCGGGGGCTGGCCTGCTCACCGGTCAGGGCGATGACCTGACTACGCCAGATTTGCCCTTGGCCCCACTGCTTGCTCAACCACAGCCCGCCCCAGACGGCAGCCAGTACCAGGCAGGCCGCGAGCAACCGTTGCTGCGGCCGGGACACCACCGGCAGCGAGCGCACCTTGCGGGTACGCTCGAACAGGCCGGGCAATGTATCGAGCGGTGCCAGCGTACTGGGCCAGTCGCCGCTCAGCGAAACCTTTTGCAGCTCCGCCCACGGTTGTCGTGGCACCTCGCCCAGTGCGTCCGGCCACGCCAGCCAGTGCTCCTGCCTGTCTTCCGCCAGCCCTTTGTAAAAACACATGCCGGGAGTGCGCTGCCACTGCCAGGCACGGCCCGCATCGGGCGCTGGCAGCAGCTGTAGTTCTGCCCAGCAACGGGCTACCTGCATGCCCCATTCGGCACACTGACCGCGCCACTCGTCCAGTTGCTGGCGGGCTACCACCAACAACCGAAGATGGCCGGGCTCGCGGGCCAGGCAGGCGCAAGTCACCTCGTCGACGGCCTGTAGCAAGCGGTCTTCGAGCAACAGCGGCCATTCTTCACGCTTGAGCCCGGGCGGTGCCGGCACGCGGAAACAGCTGCAGGCCTCGGCAGGCAGGATCAACGCCACACGGGCCTGCAGGTTCGCCGGGGGCTCGCCCTGCCCCTGGCGTTGCACAAGGCCGTCCTGGGCCAGCGCCCAGTGCCAGACAACGCCTGGTCGCAGCAACAGCCACGACTGGGCCGGGGTGCGCCGCCCCCATTCAAACTTCATGAGCGCCCCCATGGGAGGACGAAGGTGCAGACATAGGGTGCTCCATCACGCTGCAGTTCCAGACGCACGCCACGGCCGGGGTGCGCAGGTTGGTCGGAAGGCCAGGCCAGCCAGCGGCCGCCCTGGTAATAAAGAACATTCATGGCGCTGACCCGGTCGAGCCGCTCGCGCTGGACCCAGCGTGGGGCGGCGGCGGCGTAGAGGTCGGCCGAGCTTTCCAGCAGCAGGCGCTGCTCGCGGACCTCGAAGCGCAGGCGCTGGCGCTGCAGGCGCGAGCCGCCTTCGGCTTCCGGCATGCCGGTGATGGCGACCCAGAGCAACTGGTTGCTTGCCGGCTGCCAGTCCAGCCAGCGGCTGGCCAGGGGTAGGCGCTGGTCGTACAGACGGCGCATTACCGGGCTGTCGAAGCGACGCTCGAGGGCCAGGCAGAAGTCCAACACTGAAGTTTCCTGGTTGGTGGTCTGCAGGCGCTCGCGGACCTTGAGCCAGCCATTGACCAGGGCGGCGAGCATGATGCCGAGCATGGCGGTAAGCGCCAGAGCCACCATCAGCTCGATCAGGGTCAGCCCGGCCTGCCGGTGCTTCACAGGCTGGACACTGGGCTGACGGGTATACACCCTCCCCGTGGGAGCGGGTTCACCCGCGAACACCGGCGCAGCCGGTGCCATGCACCGAGTTGCCTGCTTCGCGGGTAAACCCGCTCCCACAGGAACCGCGCAAGCATCACGATCTCTGTAACTCACTGCTGATCCAGGGGCAGACACCTGCGCGGGGTGGAACTGGGCCCCTGTGGGAGCGGGTTCACCCGCGAACACCGGCACAGCCGGTGCCATGCACCGAGTTGCCTGCTTCGCGGGTAAACCCGCTCCCACAGGAACCGCGCAAGCTTCACGATCTCTGTAGCTCATGGTCGCTCCAGGAACACGGTGTACTGGCCAAGCGGCAGGCGCTGGTCGCGGTCGGCGAACAACAGCAGCTCGCCACGGCGCAGGTCGCGTACGCCGGTGCGGCGCAGTTGCAGTTGCCAGTGGCAGCGCTGGCCGCCCTGGCTCAGTTCACCGCCAACCTGGTTTACAGCTGGCCAGTACTGCTCGACGGCAAAGCGGGTTTGCAGTTCTCGCGCGCATAGCAGGCCAAGGCGGTGTTGCTGCAGGTTGTCCTGCACCGCCAGGCGCTGGCGCAGGACCTGGCTGGTGATCACCGCCAGCACAGCGGCGATCGCCAGGGCCACGGTCACCTCCAACAGGGTGAAGCCACGCTGATGCCGCTTCATGGAGCGACCACCTGCAAGCGGCCGTCGCGGCTCCAGGCCCATTGCTGGCTGCCATCGGCCCAGTGCCAGCGCACGCTGCCCGGTTGCGCCCAGCCATGCGGAGTGAACAACAGACGCGGCTGCGGGCTGGCCGGCCAGTCCGGGCGCAGGCCCTTGGGCCAGTCGCCAAGGGCGACTGCTTCGACCTCCCAGCCATTACCCTCGCGCCGGACGAACTCTGGGCGCTGGCCATTCCAGCGCAGCCCGCGCAACTGCCCGGCATGCCTGGCCAGCGCAGCCTGCGCCCGGGTCTCGCTCGCCAGCCGTTGCAGCGCCTGGTCTGCACTGGCCTGGCTGTTGCCGAACCCGGCCACCGCCAATCCCGTCATCAGCCCGGCGATGGCCAGCACCACCAGCAACTCGATCAGGCTGAACCCCTGCTGACCGCGCATCTGTTACAGCTCCCAGTTACCCAGGTCGGCATCCTGGCCTTCGCCGCCGGGCAGGCCGTCGGCGCCCAGCGAGTACACGTCGACCCGGCCATGTTCACCGGGCATGCGGTACTGATACGGGGTGCCCCAAGGGTCTTCCGGCAGGCGGCGCACGTAGCCGTCGCTGCGCCAGGCCCGTGGCAGCGGCTCCTGGGCCGGCTTTTTCACCAGCGCGGCCAGGCCCTGCTCGCTACTGGGGAAGCGCAGGTTGTCCAGGCGGTACATGTCCAGCGCCTGCTCCAGGGTGGCCAGGTCGGCCATCACTTTCTGCTTCATGGCCTTGTCCTGGTTGCCCAGCACGCTGGGCGCGACCACGGCGATCAGCAGGCCGATGATGAAGATCACCACCATGATTTCCATGAGGGTGAAACCGCGCTGGTGGTTACGTCGATGCTGCATGGCAGTACTCCTTGTCTTCACAGTTGCAGGCCCTGGTTGAGTTGCATGATCGGCAGCAGCACCGCCAGCACGATGAACAGCACCACGGCGCCCATCACCAGGATCATCAGGGGTTCGAACAGCGCCATGGCGGTATCGACCTGGCG
>PJTY01000498.1_pt1 | contig 19656 bp, 20 predicted proteins | sample 1512121 | NCBI WGS metagenome assembly PJTY01 (sample SAMN08177680, study PRJNA422409) | Soil metagenome, whole genome shotgun sequencing project. | isolation source: Soil enriched (2) on filter paper: alkali lignin treatment | place: USA: Madison | collected 2015-01-15 | reverse complement strand
TTGAAGTGAAGACCTACCGCTATCGCGGCCACTCCATGTCCGACCCGGCCAAGTACCGCACCAAGGAAGAGGTGGACGAGGTCAAGAAGACCCGCGACCCGATCGACCACATCAAGATGCTTCTCGCCGCCGCCAAGGCGACCGAGGACGAACTGAAGGCGATCGACAATGAAGTGAAGGCCGTCGTGGCCGAAGCTGTACAGTTCGCTCAAGAGAGCCCTGAGCCGGATCCGTCCGAGCTCTACACCGACGTCTACGTGGAGGCCTGATACGTGACGGACATTCTGATGCCGGCGCTGTCCCCCACGATGGAAGAGGGCACGCTGACCAAGTGGCACATCAAGGCTGGCGACGTCGTGTCGGCCGGCCAGGTGATCGCCGAGATCGAAACCGACAAGGCGACGATGGAAGTCGAAGCCGTGGACGAGGGCGAAGTCCTCGAAATCCTGGTGCCGGAAGGCGCCGAGGGCGTGAAGGTCAATACGCCGATCGCCCGTCTGGCGGGCGAAGACGGCGCTGCGGCGCCCGCGCCGAAAGCCGCTGAGCCGATGACGGCCGTTGAAGCCGAGGCGCCTGTCGCCGCAACGGCCGCCGCTGCGCCTGCCCAGCCCAAGGTCGAATTGCGTGATCCTGAGATTCCGGCCGACGCCAAGCTGGTGAAGACCACCATCCGCGACGCCCTGCGCGACGCCATGGCCGAGGAAATGCGCCGCGACGAGGCCGTCTTCCTGATGGGCGAGGAAGTCGCCCAGTATCAGGGAGCCTATAAGGTCAGCCGGGATCTGCTGCAGGAATTCGGGGATCGCCGCGTGGTCGACACTCCGATCACCGAGCACGGATTCGCCGGCCTGGGCGTGGGCGCGGCGTTTGCGGGCCTGAAGCCGATCGTGGAGTTCATGACGTGGAACTTCGCCATGCAGGCGATCGACCACATCATCAACTCGGCGGCCAAGACCCTGTACATGTCCGGCGGCCAGATGGGCTGTCCGATCGTCTTCCGCGGCCCGAACGGCGCTGCCGCCCGCGTGGCCGCCCAGCACAGCCAGGACTACTCCGCCTGGTACGCCCAGATTCCGGGCCTGAAGGTCGTGGCGCCCTATGACGCCGCCGACGCCAAGGGACTGCTGAAGGCCGCCATCCGCGATCCGAACCCCATCGTCTTCCTCGAACACGAGATGATGTACGGCCACGAGTTCGACGTGCCGGACGTCGAGGACTATGTCGTGCCGATCGGCAAGGCCAAGGTCCGCCGCGAAGGCACGGACGTCACCATCACGGCGCACAGCCGCATGGTCGGCTTCGCCCTGCAGGCCGCTGAAAAGCTTGCTGAAGAAGGCATCTCGGCCGAAGTCGTCGACCTGCGCACCCTGCGTCCGCTGGACCACGAGACGATCGTCGAGAGCGTCAAGAAGACCAACCGCCTGGTTTCAGCCGAGGAGGGCTGGGGTCCCATGGGCGTCGGCGCCGAAGTGGTCGCCCGCGTGATCGAGCACGCCTTCGACTATCTGGATGCGCCGCCGCTGCGCGTGCACCAGGAAGACGTGCCGCTGCCCTACGCCGCCAACCTGGAAGCCCTGTCCCTGCCGGGCGTCGACAAGATCGTCGCCGCCGTGAAGAAGGTGATGGCGTGACCCAGCCCGCAGAGTTCGAACTGACCGTGCCGGACAGCGTCGCCGCTGACGCCGACGCGGTCGAACTGCTGCGCATGTGGTGGTCGAAAGACGAACCGGTGATGTCGGTGAAGCCTGCCTTCGCCGACCCCATCAAGTTCGGAGAACTCCTGGCCTATGCCGCGCGCCACATGGCGCATGGCTACGCCGTGCGTCACGGCCACAATGAAAAGGCCGCCTATGACCGCATCCTTCAAGGGCTCAGCGACGTGATCAAGGCCGATAACGTCCGCACCGTCGCCGAGCCGGTTTCACCGCAAGCGGGGAACGCCTGATGACCGATATCCTGATGCCCGCCCTGTCTCCGACGATGGAGGAGGGCGTGCTGGCCAAGTGGCACGTCAAGGTCGGCGACACCGTCTCGGCCGGCGACGTGATCGCCGAGATCGAGACCGACAAGGCGACGATGGAAGTCGAAGCCGTGGACGAAGGCGAAGTGCTGGAAATCCTGGTGCCGGAAGGCTCCGAGGGCGTGAAGGTCAACACGCCGATCGCCCGCCTGTCCGGCGACGACGTGGCGCCCGCGCCCAAGAAGGCTGACGCTCCGACCGAGACGCCGAAGGCTGAAGCGCCCAAGGCGGAGGCTCCGAAGGCCCAAGCCGCGCCCGCTCCGGCCGCACCGAAGTCTGACGACGGCGGCCGCATCTTCGCCTCGCCGCTGGCGCGCCGCCTGGCCGCCCAGGCCGGCCTGGACCTGAAGAGCATCGCCGGCACGGGCCCGCATGGTCGTATCGTCAAGCGCGACGTGGAAGCTGCAGGCAAGGGCGGCGCCAAGCCGGCCGCCTCGACCGCTTCTGCCGCCCCGGCGGCCGCCGCCGAGCCGCGCAAGGTTCTGTCTCTCGCCCAGATGGGCATTCCGGACGGCAGCTATGACCTGATCCCGCTGGACGGCATGAAGAAGGCCGTCGCCCGCCGCATGGTCGAGAGCGTGCAGAACGTGCCGCACTTCCCGCTGTTCATCGACGTCGAGATCGACCAGCTGATGGCCGTCCGCGCCAAGGTGAACAAGATGCTGGAGCCGCAGGGCGTCAAGGTCTCGGTGAACGACTTCGTCATCAAGGCCGCCGCCCTGGCCCTGAAGATGGTGCCGGAGGCGAACGCCTCCTACACCCCCGAAGGCATCGCCATGCATCACAACGCCGACGTTTCCATGGCGGTGGCGATCGACGGCGGCCTGATCACCCCGATCATCCGCAAGGCCGAGACCAAGGGCCTGGCCCAGATCGCGACCGAGTCCAAGGACCTGGCCAAGCGGGCCCGTGAGCGCAAGCTGAAGCCCGAAGAGTTCCAGGGCGGCACCTTCTCGGTGTCCAACCTGGGCATGTTCGGCATCAAGCAGTTCACCTCGATCATCAATGAGCCGCAGGGCTGCATCATGAGCGTGGGCGCCGGCGAACAACGTCCGGTCGTCAAGGACGGCCAGATCGTGCCGGCTACCGTCATGACCGTGACCCTGACCTGCGATCACCGCGTGGTCGACGGTGCGACGGGCGCCCGCTTCCTGCAGGCGTTCAAGCCGCTGATCGAAGATCCCGTGGCGATGCTGGCGTAAGGGGAGGGTGAAGTCATGACCTCGGTCTATGACTTCTCCGCCCGGGCCATCGATGGCGCGGACGTGGCGCTGGACCGCTTTCGCGGTCAGGCGTTGCTGATCGTCAATACGGCGTCAAAGTGCGGCTTCACCGGCCAGTATGCCGGGTTGGAGAAGCTGCACCGCGACTTCGTCGACGCGCCGTTCGAGGTCCTGGGCTTTCCCTGCAACCAGTTCGGCCAGCAGGAGCCGGGCAGGGCGGCGGAAATCGCCGCCTTCTGCGCCAGCAGCTTCGACGTGACCTTTCCTCTGTTCGACAAGGTCGAGGTCAACGGACCGAACCGCCACCCTCTCTACGCCTGGCTCACCCGACAGAAGCGCGGCTTCCTGGGCTCCCAGGCCATCAAGTGGAACTTCACCAAGTTCCTGACCGACCGCGAAGGCCGCGTCGTCGCGCGCTATTCGCCCCAGACTGAACCCGAGGCCATCAAGGCCGACATCGAGAAGTTGATCTGATCATGGCTGCTGAATTCGATCTCGTCGTCATCGGCTCGGGCCCCGGCGGTTACGTCGCGGCCATCCGCGCCAGCCAACTGGGCCAGAAGGTCGCCATCATCGAGCGCGAGAACCTGGGCGGCATCTGTCTGAACTGGGGCTGCATCCCGACCAAGGCCCTGCTGAAGTCCGGCGAGAAGTTCGAGAGCCTGTCGCACCTGAAGGACTATGGCCTGTCCGCCTCGGGCGCCTCGTTCGACTTCGACGCCATCATCCAGCGCTCGCGCGGCGTGGCCAAGCAACTGAATCAGGGCGTCGGCTTCCTGATGAAGAAGAACAAGATCGAGGTCATCGAGGGCTCGGCCAAACTCGAGAAAGGCGCCGCTGCGCCGAAGGTCGTCGTGGCTCTGAAGGCCGGCGGCTCGCGCACGATCGAAGCCAAGACCGTCATGCTGGCTGTCGGCGCCCGCGCCCGCGCCCTGCCGCAGATCGGGCTTGAGGCTGACGGCGACAAGATCTGGGCCTATCGCGACGCCCTGGCGCCGAAGAAACTGCCCAAGACCTTCGTGGTCATCGGCTCGGGCGCCATCGGCATCGAGTTCGCCAGCTTCTACCGCGCCCTGGGCGCCGAGGTGACGGTCGTCGAAGCCGTCGACCGCATCATGCCTGTCGAGGACGAAGAGGTCTCCAAGGCCGCCCAGAAGGGCTTCGAAAAGCGCGGCATCAAGTTCAAGCTCGGCGCCAAGGTGACGAAGGTCTCCAAGGATTCCAAGGGCGTGAAGGTCGATCTTGAAGTCAATGGCAAGGTTGAAAGCCTGGAGGCCGAGGTCTGTATCTCGGCCGTCGGCATCACCGCCAACACCGACGGCATCGGTCTGGAGGCGCTGGGCGTCGAACTGGACCGCGGCCACATCAAGACCGACAGCCACTGCCAGACCAATGTGAAGGGCCTGTACGCCATCGGCGACTGCGCCGGCGCGCCCTGGCTGGCGCACAAGGCCTCGCACGAAGGCATTCACGCCGCCGAACACATCGCCGGTTACAAGACGCCGAACGTCCATTCGCCGATCGCCGGCTGCACCTACGCCCAGCCGCAGGTCGCCTCGGTCGGGGTGACGGAGCAGGGGGCCAAGGCCGAGAAGCGCGAGGTCAAGATCGGCCGCTTCCCGTTCAAGGTGAACGGCAAGGCCATCGCTGCGGGCGAGACCGAAGGCTTCGTCAAGGTCATCTTCGACGCCAAGACCGGCGCCCTGATCGGCGCCCACATGATCGGCGCAGACGTCACCGAGATGATCCAGGGCTACGTCACCGCCATCACCATGGAAGCGACCGAGGAAGACATCCACGGCATCGTCTATCCGCACCCGACCATGTCCGAGGCCATGCACGAGGCCGCTCTGGACGCCTATGGCCGCGTGATCCACATCTAGGGCGGTTGTTAGAAAATCTGAACTGTGGCTAAGAGGATCGCTCCTCCCCACGGTTCGGATTTTCCATGATTGTCGCGCCTGACGTCCTCGGCCTGATCGGCAACACGCCCTTGGTGCGCCTCAAGCGCGCCTCTGAGGCGACCGCCTGCGAAATTCTGGGCAAGGCCGAGTTTCTGAACGTCGGCGGCTCGATCAAGGATCGCGCCGCGCTCAGCATCATCCGCGCGGCGCGCGCCTCGGGCGCGCTGAAGCCTGGCGGAACGATCGTCGAAGGCACGGCGGGCAACACCGGCGTGGGCCTGGCCCTGGTCGGGGCGGCGCTGGGCCATCCGGTCGTCATCGTCATGCCGCGCACCCAGACGGAAGAGAAGAAGCGGGCCGTACGCCTGCACGGCGCCCGCCTGATCGAGGTCGATCCGGCGCCCTTCGCCAGCCCCAACCACTTCGTCCATTTCTCGCGCCGTCTGGCCGAGGAACTGAACGACAGCGAGCCGAACGGCGCCTTCTACGCCGACCAGTTCGACAATCCGGCAAATCGTCAGGCCCACTATGAGGCCACCGGACCGGAAATCTGGAAGCAGACGGACGGCCGCGTCGATGGTTTCATCTGCGCCGTCGGCTCGGGCGGCACTCTGGCGGGAACCTCAGCCTACCTCCGTGAGCGCAATCCGGCCCTGCAGGTCGGACTGGCCGACGTGCCGGGCGCCGCCCTCTACAGCTGGTTTACCGAGGGCGTGCTGAAAGGCGAGGGCGGTTCAATCGCCGAAGGGATTGGCGTCAATCGCATCACCGGAAATCTGAACGGGCTCTCGGTCGATCATGCCTATCGCATCGAGGATGCGGAGTTCCTGCCGATCCTCTTCGACCTGGTTCGCGAGGAAGGGCTGTCGCTCGGTCCCTCGAGCGGCGTCAACATCGCCGGCGCCATCCGCATGGCGCGGGATATGGGACCCGGCCACACCCTCGTGACGGTGCTTTGCGATGCGGGCCAACGCTACGCCAGCAAGATCTATGACCCGGCGTTCCTGAACGCTCGCGGCCTGCCGACGCCGAACTGGATGCGCTGATGACCCGCCGCAAGGATTCCGCCGTCGACAGCCGGCTTCCGCCGCTCAACGCCCTGAAGGCTTTCGAGGCCGCCGCCCGTCGGCTCAACATCACCCGCGCCGCCGAGGAGCTATCCGTCACGCCCGGCGCCATCAGCCAGCAGATCCGCATTCTGGAAGAGCACGCAGGAGCCCCGCTGTTCCATCGCGAAGGTCGTCAGATTGCGCTGACGGAGCTGGGCGCCGAACTCTATCCGCTGTTGCGCGACGGGTTCGACTATCTGAAACGGGCAGGGGACCTGCTCTATCGGCCCGACCGCCGCCACGCCCTGGCGGTCAGCGTGCCGCCGTCCTTCGCCTCCAAATGGCTGGCGCCGCGCATCGCCCGTTTCGCGGCGGCGCATCCTGAAATCGAGGTCTGGATGTCGGCCGACATGCGGCTGGCTGACGTCAGCGGCGGCCGGGTCGACGTTGCGGTCCGTTACGGACGGGGCGATTATCCCGGCGTGCGCTCGGAAAGGTTGCTGAACGCCGATGTGACGCCGGTCTGCGCGCCCTCGTTAACCATGGGCGACAACGCCTTGCGTCGGCCGTCAGACCTGGCGCGCCACGTCCTGATCCATCTGCGGCCCAGCGAATTGGAAGAACCGCGCCCGGACTGGGCGGCCTGGCTCAAGGCCCGGGGACTGACGGACATCGACGCCCAGGCCGGGCCGCGTTTCGATCAGACGGCCCTGGCCATTGAAGCGGCGGCTCATGGTCAGGGCGTGGCCCTGGCGCCGTACGCCTTTGTCGCTGAAGACCTTGCGTCCGGCCGGCTGGTGGCGCCTTTCGCTGACGGCGCTCTGACTACGGAACTGGCTTACCACGTCCTGACCAAGCGCAGCGGCGCATCAGCGCCGGCAAGGGCGTTCGCCGCCTGGCTCAAGCATGAGGCCCAAAGCGCAGCGGAGGCCAGCATCGACGACCTGTGAATGTCGACTTCCCGAATTGACGCGACTCCGGCGCTTTGAATTCTACTGCCTCGAAGCGCGACGGCTTTTCCTAGCAAATGCGCAACGCGGCGGAGTCATCCGCAATGGCGCGACTAGTCGGAATCGCATGGACTCAGAGACCATAGCCCCCTCGACATGCCTGAAGATGGGATCGCATGTCGATGCCGGCCCGCCACAACGACGCAGTAGCGCAATGCTGAGCTGGCTATTCTAGGAACCTATCGCATCGAATACTGAAGGTCAGGGTAGTCGCTCCATCTAACATGCTACGGTGGGCCAAACGAACTCCCTACGTTGCACGCTCTTCTCACTATAAAGTTTGTTCAATGATGCTGCGGAACCTCGCCTGGAATGACGATAGGTTGGATATACCGTAAATATATGCTATAGTATATATTCTAGACTTATTCCATAATGGAAATATATCTGACCCATTCGCAATAGAGTCCGCAGTCTTGCGGAGCGGCATAACGAATTGAATACTGGCCTCCATCGTCAATTCCGATGCGGCCGAGGTTTCCATGCCAAGCGGATAGCAAAATAAAAACCCCGCCGTTGGCGCGGCGAGGTTCTTAAAGGTTTGGTGTCTTTCCGGACGGCCGAACCTCCCCCCAATCTCAGAATATGTCAAGCGGTGCAGCGACGCCGGCCGTTGACGGCTGCGCGCTGCACAACAGCGGCTTGGCCAGCCCCAGGGAGGGCTCGATGACCAATTCCATGATCTCACCTGACGTCTTGAGTAACGCAGTCGAAGGCGGCCCGGTATTCGACCGAATGCTCGTCTACTCAGAAGATGACTGGGCCCATATGCGCGTGGCCGCCGGGCTGTTCAGAGCCATCCAACGGCTGGAACCGCGCAGCCGGGCACGGAGCTTGGCGACCCAGCAAGCCGCATTCAAACTCAATATCAACCGGTCCACGGCCTATCGGTTACTCCAAAAGTTCGAAGGTGAGGTCGTTCACCTCTTTCCCCGACGGCCTGGTCCTTCTCGGGGTGTCGCCTGCCTGTCGAGCGCGCGAGAGGCTGCGGTCCAAACCGTCCTGCACCGAGACTATCTGACCAAGCAGAAGATTTCGGTGGCCGAATTGGTGCGGCGGATCAAGAAGGCTTGCGACGGGAAGGGATTGAAGCCGGTGAGCCGCAAGGCGGTTCAAGCCCGCATTGACCGCCTTGACCAGCACATGGTGGCGGTAAGGCGAGGCGAGTTGCTTAAAGCGGAAGACTTGACCTTGCGACCCGGCAGCTACGAAGTTTGCGCGCCAATGGAGAGATGGCAGATCGATCACACCCCGGTCGATGTCCTCCTGGTCAGCGCCATTGATGGCGAGGTTCTAGGCCGGCCCTACTTGACGCTGATCATCGATGTCGCCAGCCGTATGGTCGCCGGCTATTTCATCTCGTGGGACCGGCCCGGTGCCCGAAGCGTCGCCATGGCGCTCCTTTGCGGGGTACAGGCAAAGGGCCCATTGCTAGAGCGCCTTGGGTTGATCGGCGACTGGCCTGTCTGCGGACTTCCCGTCGCCCTGCACTCCGACAACGCGGCCGAATTCGCCAAGTCCGTCGCCTATCGTCGTGCGTGTGACAACTCCGATATTGAGCGGCAGTTGCGCGATGTCGGCAAGCCACGGGACGGCGCCCACATCGAGCGTCTTATCGGGACCATGATGGCGCGGTGCCATTTCTTGCCTGGAACCACGTTCTCCAACATCCGCCAACGGGAGAAGTACGACAGCACCGGCAACGCGACGCTGACAATCGAGGAGTTGGAAAAGTGGCTGGTCGAACAGATCCTCGACTATCACGAACGGCGGCATGGCGGACTGGGCTGTTCGCCCCGCCAGACCTGGGAGGCGATGTGCCGCGACCAGGAGATCGCCCCCCGCTGGCCGGCTAACCTTGAGCAGTTTTATCTGAGTTTTCTCCCCCTGCGACGGGCGACCATCCAGCGGCAAGGCGTCCAGTTGTTCACCCTGGAGTACTGCGGCCCGATCCTGCAGGAGCTTCGCCGCCACATGGTAGAGAAGGTCGAATTCGTTACGACCCGCACGACCTGTCGAGGGTGTTCGTCCAGAACCTGGACGGTCTCTGGATACCGGTGCCGAGCCGGTATCCGGACTGTCCGCGCATCTCTCTGTGGGAGGTCGAAGCCGAGCAGCGACGCCGCCGGATTCTGGAGCTCGGCCCGGCGCGCGGCTGGATGATCATCACCGAGATCGTCCGGCGCCGAGCCGCCCAGGCGGACGCCCTGAGGCTCACCAAAGGCGAGCGTGTCGGGCGCGAGAGGGCGTCGACGACAACCGCCATCGAGAGTTCGGCGGGCCAGGGGCCGAACAACGCGACCTCCTGGGCCCGTCTGATGGGGGGCGGCCAGTGAACCTCTCCCACCTGGACCGCGACGTGGCCAACATCGCTCTTGAGGGCAGGGGAACCCGCTTGGCATTCCTGCGGGACTCCGGCTTCGTGCCATGGCCCGATGCGATGGCCTACATTGCCGAATGCGAGAAGCGGATCAACGATGAGGCGGTCTTCGGGCCGCCTCATCTTCTACTCTCCGCGCCGCCGCTATGTGGCGTCGGCTCTGTGCTTCGGGAGATCGATCGACGGGGCGCGCTCGGCTCCGGCCGAAAACGAAGGGCCGCAGTTGTCGATGGATTGCTGACCTTCTCGGAGGCGCGGGTCACGCATCTCATCAGCATCGTGCTGGAGGCTGCGGGCGGGCGGCCTCGAAGCAGCATCGAGAGCGAGCAACAGGCGCTGCGCGCCATTCGCGACGCAGGCACCCGATTGCTTCTGGTGCGCAAGATCGATCAACTCCCCGATAAACAAATTAAACAACTGGTCCGCTATCTCCACGCCCTCAGCATCCGCGGCGGCTTCCACCTCGGTCTTACATCGTCCACGCCGGATGTCCGTGTGCTCGCCGGCGACGCCGACCTGGCGGCCCGCACGCGGGTGTTTGAGTTCAAGGCTTGGCCTCAGGCTTTGTGGGTCGTGGAGGTGGTCGAAGCGGCGTTGCGACGCTATCCCCTGCGCCAACCCAGTCCGGTGACGCCGGAGCTGATGACGGTGCTGTTCGGCCGCACACGGGGGTTGCCCGGCGGCGTGTTCGGGATGCTCAAGGCGGCGGCTGCCCATGCCATCGAGTCCGGCGCGGAGCAGGTCACCGCAGACACCTTGCGGGCAGCAGAGCCACCCTTCTCTAGCATCGCAACTCGCAGCCAAGCGAAAGGGACGGGCTCATGAAGGCGCCGGATCTGCCTGACCGCAAGGGGCGTTACCCGGCTGCGCCTGAGCCCTTTGCCGGTGAAGCGCCATCGGCCTGGATTTGTCGCGTCGCCCACGCCCACGACCTCACGGCAGCCGAGATCGTCCTGCTACAAGGCTGCACCGCTTCAGAGTTCGACGCGGGTTACGGCGAGACGGTCCTCCATCACATCGCTGTCGGTGCGCCATGCCGGACTTGGCCCGCCCCCAGCGACGTGGTGGACGGCCTGCGCGAGATCGGGTTGATGCCGCGAAAGCCACCGAAGCTGGGCGCCGAGGATTGGTGGACTTATTGCCCGGCCTGCCTGTCGACCGGGGGCCCCCAAGGGATGCTCCGGCTACTCGCGCTCTGGTGTCAGCCCTTGGCGTTGATCTGCCTCGAGCATGCCGTCTACTTGCGGCCGTGGCCAAGGGATCGCGAAATGAGACTGGCGAGCGGACACACGAGCTTCGAACCGTTCGCCGACCATCTGTTGGAAGCTGAGGCCGCGACCGACGATGATCTGGCTTTTGGCCGGCTACTGCTGTCCCCAGGGCGAGCCGACTGGGCTTCCATGGTCCGCGCCGTCTTCGATATCACCGACGCACTGATGACCCGGACCGGACCGCAGGCGCAAGGGACGCCAATGTTGCGTGACCTGCTGGGCCTGTCGGCCAGCGGGGACCACGTTGGCTCGACTCGCCTCCCTTTCGCTGCGCTTTGGGGCGTTCCCGCAACGACCCGCTTGGCGCTGATGCGATACCTGTCTGAATTGACGCGGCCACCACCCCTGAATGACGAGCCGCCGGATTGGTTGAATCAATTAGTGCGCCGACCAGGCGTCACCCAACAGCGAAGCTTGAATGGAGCAGCGGCCGATCAGCTGTTCGTTTTGTTAGCGCGTTTGAATGGCGTCGCTGCAGACCAATTGGGACGCAGGGCAAGCGCTTGGCCTGCTGATCTTAGGCGCCGTATGGGAGCGGCTGTCGTGATCGGTTCGCTGGCCAATCTGGCGTAATCGCGCGGCAGGTATGCACTTTTATGGACCCTCGCAGACTGCTCAAGCCTGTTCGGTAAGGGTGCGAGGGTCCGGCTCGCCGGTTGGTCTGTTGTGCCCACTCAGCGCGTCAGCCCTATTGTTGGCGGATACGGCACCTGTTCATGGTTGCCGCCCGGCGAACCGGGCGGCCCCTACCACGGGAGCTAGCCAACGCTCGGCCCGATTCAGCGGGCGAGGACGCAGCCCTGCAAAGCCCATCCTCAGCGTTGATGCTTGCATGATCACGATGACGCCAAAGATCTCGAAGAGCAAGCGATCCACTTCTCTACGGTAAAGCTTACAACGCGCTGCTTGCATAAACCGCTTACCTTGCGGACGGAATTCGCAAGAGGTAATCGAAAGGGCGATCCCGTTCGTCTGCGGAAGGCAGCCACGTCTTGCGTAAACGACCGTTTTTGAAAGGCCGCCGATGCTGATCGGATATGCCCGAGTGTCCAAAAGCGACGACCAATCCACCTCGGCCCAACTTCGGGCCCTCAAAGACGCTGGGTGCGAACGGCTGTTCGAGGAAGCCGCAAGCGGGGGTAGATGGGATCGTCCCCAGCTGCTTCGGATGATCGACCATCTCCGCCCCGGCGACGTCGTCGTGACTTGGAAGCTCGATCGGCTGTCTCGATCCTTGAAGGATCTCATCCACATTTTGGAGAAGATCGAGACTGCCGGGGCAGGCTTTCGCTCCTTGACGGAGGCAATCGACACAACGACGCCGGCCGGCCGGATGATGATGCAGATGGTCGGGGCCTTCGCTGAGTTTGAACGCGCGATGATCCGGGAACGGACTTCGTCCGGTCTGGCCGCCGCTCGTGCGGAGGGGCGGGTAGGGGGGCGCCGCCGGAAGCTTACTCCCGGCCAGCGGGCTGATATTCTGGAGAACTTGGAGGCAGGACGCAGGACCGCGGCGCAGTTGGCGCGTCTATATAACGTGAGCGAAGCGACAATCAGCCGAATGCGAGCGGAAGCTCGAACGGTTTAGGTGCCGCGTTTGGCCCATCGCGGCCCTCCAGGACAGCCGCGTTCGGTCACGAGCGGCGGCAAACGCGGGGGCCGCTCGGCTAGGCGCAGGCGAACAAGTCCGGCTGAGCCTGAATCGAGGCTGCGGGAATGGTTCGTACAGGTGGCGTCAGCCGCCACTTCGGTGGAAAGAAGAGCGCAAGTGACATCGTCGATGGACGGTAGCGCGCCTTGATCCTTGATCGGTTGCTTGCAAGCTCGGGGGCAGCCTCCCGGCAGTATTTGTCAGTTTCGCAAAACAAGCCCTGACAATCGATGGCGTGTAGCGGCCGCCCGAACAGACCTGAGAACGGCAACTCGAGCCGCTCGAACTCTGACTGCTGCTGGTCGACCATCCATTGAATCGCTTCCGATGGCGTGAAGTCGCCCAGGTCTTCGAACACCTTCGCCAAGCCGCGCATCGCCCCAGGGCCCGCTTGCGTGTAGTCGTTTTCGCTAAAGTCAGTGAGGTCGGAATAGTTGATGTCGATCGCTGTCTGGTAGGCCATGAACGGTCCCATAAGAGGGTAGCCCTCCAAGGTTCGGACCAAGCTTTCAAAAGCGTTCGCGCCGATCAGCCGAGCGGCGACCGCGTCTTGCACGAACATCTTCTCGAACAAGGCGGCATGGTTGCGATGCTTCTGGTCATGCCCGAAGGCCTTATTGGCGCACAGGATGAAGGCGCCAGTGTAAAGGCCGCCTGTCTCGCGCTTGATCTGATCAAGGGCGGCGACGAAGCGACCATCGGTCAAGTGCCGAATGCGAGGCGGGCCGTCGAGCAGAGCGGTCAACCTGTCCCAGGTGCCGATCTTGCTGAAGGTGCGGAACGCGACGATCTGGAAGACGCGATCCTCCGGGCTTCCTGCATCGTCGGCGTAGCAGACGCTGCGGATCATGTACTGGGAAACGCGGTCGGCGGCCCGGAAGACGTTGCAGAACTTGAACGTCTGCAGGATCGGGTCGTCCGACCAGGGCGCGGTTTCGCCCCGGAGACGTCGTTCGAATGCGTCCTGCCGTCGAGACGCGAAACGCCAGTACAGCTCATAGACGCCGCGCCGGGGCTTCGGCTTGCTGCGTGTGTTCACGACCGCCATCACACAGACTGCCGCAGAAAGACGCCAGTGCCGTGTAGATTGAAGAAGCGGGGGTCTTCGAGCAGGCGCATGGCAGCCATCCGTTCGCCCAAGGTATAGAGGAAGCGATCCACGCCGGTGAAGTGGTCAAACACGATGGCCCCGCCGACTACGATCTGACTTTGAACCGCGTCAAGCGCCGCAGTCGCGGAGGTGTAGTTGTCGGTGTCGATGAAAGCCAGCAGGACTTCCCGACCCTTCAATCGAGACGCGGTGTCGACGATATCCCCCGCGACGATTTCGACATCGCGCCCGGCGAGATAGCGACGGGCCTCGGGCTCATCAAGGAAGATGCAGTCTGGATGGCTGTACATGTCCAGAGGACTACGGGGGGCAGGAAAGCCGCCGAAAGTGTCGAAACCCATGACCGGCCAAGTCTTGCCTAGTCGCTCTGCGAAGCGGGACAGCAGCATGGTGGTCCCGCCCCGGAACATGCCGAATTCCACGATCGTCCCTTGCAGGTCTAAGCGTGCGGCGTTCTGAAGGACTTGCCAGATGTGGATTAGGCAATTCGGATATCCGTTCGCTAACGACGGTACGAGCGCGTTGGCCGTCTCCACATCGAAGATTTGGTCGCGGTAGCGAAGGTGGTCAAACCCTCCGATCAGCAGGCGCACGGTGGGCTCAAGGTAGGGAAGGGCCGCCTGGATAAGCGCCTCCTTGCGGCTGTCTGACGCCACGACCAGGATGTCGGGACGATCACTCTCGAGCGCCTCCATCGGCTTGGATCGCAGCCCCGGCTCTGGCTGTGGCGTGTCATACACGCCGGTCAGACGGGACTGCAGACCCGCGGCGTTCAGCCAGGCCTCGACATCGTAGGCGGCGGGCCCGACGCCTAAGATACCGACCTTGTGCATCTCGGGGCGAACAGCCAACTCCTGCTTGAGCGTCTCGAGCAGAATCGACAGGTCGGCGGGTTTCATGTCGACGCTACGCGGCGGCGGGGGTTTCATCACGCGGTCTCCAATGTTGAACGAACGCCGACAGCATAAGTGGCTGGGTCCCGGAGAGGGCCGCGACCAGTCGCGCCGCATGCACCCGCAACCGCTCGGCCGCGGCGATGCGCACCTCGAGCGCCTCCTGGCGTTCGACCCTTGGCCAGAGATTTTCGAAACTCTCGACCGCCGCCGCCAGCTCGGTGCCTACGTCGTGGTTGGACGAAGGCGACACGCCCGCATGACGGAGCGCTAGGGTGAAGTCGTCATCTAGGTCGCTGTAGGCTCTTACTTCGCCCGCCAAGCCGATGCGCTGAGCCAGCGACGGTGACTGTTCGGCGAGGAACAGCTCGTATTTGAGAACATACACCAGCAAATCGATCGCGGTGTCGAAGAGCGTCTCTCCGGCGAGGTCCACGCCGGAAGTGCGGAAATGTTCGAGCCGGTCGACCTTGCGCGCGATGTTGGGAAGGATGCTGATCCGTTCGCCGCGCCGTTTCCACGCTGCGCCATAGCCTGCGTTCTTCTTGCGATGGAGTGTGTCCACCGCTTGGACAAGGCCGTCGGCCGGGCACGACCGGCTCATCGCTCGGCTGAAATAGGTCCGCGCCCCCGGCTGGGGTATGCCGTCCAGCAGGCCCGGTGTCTGACGCGCCAGCCGTTCGTAAGCTGCTGCGGTGAAATCGTCGTCGGGACAGGCGTGCAGTTCGCTTCTCAGCCTGTCTTCAGGCCAGATTTCGGCACCCCATTTGAGGCGCAGCGTCCGAAGAGAGGCGAGCAGGAATGGGTCCGACGGCGCGGAGTCGAGCGGCCAAGTATTGGGGTCATGTCGCACGCGCGCTTCGGCGGCGAACCAGGCTTCGAGCGCGGCGTCGATGTCTCCTTGGGCGACTTCTAGGCGCGGCGTCGCGACGTGGAAGTCATAGGGCGTGACGCCAGGAAACGCGGAGACTACCGCGGACGCGCGCTCGAGATGGCGGTCGCGCTCGTAGACATGAAAGGAGGAGGCCAGGAAATAGGTCGGGCCCGGCTCGACCTCCAGCCAGTTCGCGAGCAACTCCTGCAGAACGCTCCATTCAAAGGCGTTGATGCCTGAGAAGCCCCACATGGCGTCGTTGCTGCGTATGGCGACGTTGAGCAAGAGACGACCGTCTCTGATCAGCCAACTCAGCCAGTTGTTACAAGGCACATCCAGCGACGCCTCGAAATCGGATGCGGGATCGAACAAGCTCATTACCGCACGTCGGCTAGTGTCGTCGGTCTTGAGAAGCCGATAGACTTCCGCCAGCTGGTCGACGCCCTGCCAGTCGCGAAGGCGCGGTCCATAGCCCGCGCGCCAGACCCTGCCGTCGTCGGAAAACTGACCCGCGCGCGGAAGATAATGTTTGAGCCAGTCTAGGTCGTTTCGCCCTGCAAGGACCCAGAGACATTCGGCGACCAGGGCGAAGGGATCGCCCCGCCGCTCAGGCAGAAACGGAAATCGCTCCTGTGGCCGATCAATAAGCGTGCCGCGCCCGAGAACTTCTCGCGTGGGTTCGCCTCGCACGGATACGGCCTTGCCATCTCTAAGGACCGCCTCGAAACCACCTACGGTCGCATGGCTGATGTTGCGGTACCGCTCAGACTTCATCGAGCTCGTCCTGTCGCCTTGTGCGATCTCTACCCAGAGCTTTGATTCTGGCTGGCCGTAAAGTATGCCCAGAGTTGCGCCCCGCGTTCTGAGGGCATCGTCATCCGACCGGTCGGACGCCAATGATCGATTTTCTGCGCATACATGTGGTCTGGGCGGAGGGCTCGTCGGAAGGCGCGCGCGTCGCGGAGGTTATCTCTCGGCATTTCGACGGCATCGGAATGGAACGGGACGGTGTGGCCTACAGGGTGCCGGTGCGCTTCGCCAGCGCGCCCTGGAGGGCGGACTCTCCCTTGCCGCGATCCGTCGACCTATCGCGCGCGGACCACAACGCCGTCGTCTTCCTGCATGATGATTTCATGGACGAACAGGCGGCAGACTGGGACGCCTATACGCAATCGATCCATGCTGCGATGAAGGCGCGCGGCGACGCCGACATCTTCATACCGTTCGCTGGCGAGGACCGCAGCGCGATCCCGGCGTCGGACAAGAAGCGGAATATCCAGTACGTCTACCGCAGCACCTGGAAGACGCTCGATCAGGCGGGGCGGGACGCGCGTCTGCTCCTGCACGTTCTCGTCGAGATTCGCCGGCGGCTGCGCATTCTTAGCGGCGATGACAGCGAGGAGCCGCTTTTCGTCAGCCACGCCAAGGCGGATGGGGACACCACGGCGAGGGAAATCGTCACCTACGTCGAGTCGCCGGACCACGATGTTCCGCTCCATGCGTTCTACGACGCCAAGGAACTGCATCCGGGCGAGGACTATGAGGCGCGGTTTATCAAAGAAATCAGCCGGGGAACGCTCATCGCCATCGTATCGGATGTATACGACTCTCGCCCTTGGTGCGTGTTCGAGCTAACGACGGCAAAGCGTCACAGACGCCCCATCGTCTTGGCAGACATTGGCGCTACACGCGTGAGTCGGACCTTTCCCTACGGCGCCAATCTGCCTCGGATCCGACTTGAGACCGATGGCCCACCCCGAGCGTGGATCGACGCTCTGCTGGTGGAAACCATGTCCGAAGGCCTGCGCTGCGACGTCTTCGAGGCCCAGGCGAAGAAGGTCGCAGAGGTTGCGGAGGACATCCTGGCGATGCCGCGTCCGCCCGAGCTGTTCGACGTCATCGACGCCGATGCATCTCCCAAGGTAATCCTGTACCCCGATCCGCCGTTGGGAGAAGTCGAAGCTAGGCTCGTAACGCGGGCGCTGGTGGCTCGACGACATGACGGCGAACTGAAAACCCTAGGCGAGTACAAGCCATGAAGTTGGCCGGATGGAAGGTCGCCCTGTCGGTGAGTGATGCGCCCGACCGGGCGCGGCTGGGGTTTCCGGCGCGGGAGGTCGAGCGGTCGCTGCTGGCCGTCTGCACTGCGATCGTGCGGGAAGGCGGTGAAATCCTTTACGCCGGCGATCTGCTGCCCGAGCACTATACCTTCAAGATCTTCAATCACCTGGCGGGCGCCTACGCCGGGAGTCGCCAGGACGCGCCCTTCCTGTACGTCGTCGCCGAGCCGATCGCCCGACGGACCGGGTTCGAGGCCTTGGTCGCCGCCCTGAAGCTCGCGCGCAGCGTGGCGCAAGTTAGGCTTTCAATCGGCGGCAGGCTGACGCCCGTGCGCCTGTCGGGGGACGCGCTTCTGGTCGGCGAGCTCGGGGAGGAAAGGCGAGTTATCGCCGACACCGCGGGGTGGTTCGACTGGCTGGCGATCCAGATCCATCAGACCGACGCAGACGCCTATACGACGGTGCGGCGGGCGATTGCGGCGGAAGCGGACGCCAAAGTCGCTATGGGAGGCAAGATGGGCCTGGTGGGCCAACCTCATGACCAGTTCGAGGGGCACATGCCGGGGGTGGTCGAGGAGACAATCTTGACGTTGGAGGCGGGCAAGCCTCTGGTGCTGCTTGGGGCTTACGGTGGCGCGGTGCGGGACTGCGCGATCGCGCTGGGATTGATGGCGGCCGACGCGAGGGTGCCGCGGGGGGCGCAGCAGTCCGGCTATGAAGAGGCCATCACCAGCATAGCGGCACTTCGGGACCGAATACCTCCAAGCGTTAGAGGTGATCTGCAAGGCATCGCCAACGACGACCGAAGCGAGAATGTCGCGTTCGCAGCGTGCGATCTGTTCATTGACTGGCGCAACGCATCGGCCTTGTCCGGCGCCTGACGCCTCACTCAACAGGGTGTTAGACCATCCGCTGTCGGGTCGCCGAAAAGCGTTTGGATGAAGCGTCGAAATTGATAGGGTCATCCACTGGCACGTTACCATGAGCGACGATCTGAGGCTCAAGCCAGTCGATCAGGCTCTTGGCGTCCGCCATGTCGTATTTGCGTATGTCTCGCGGATTCCTAGCATAGTTCAGTTCTGACAGGATTGCGGCCGGAACAGGCGGGGCAGCAGCCCCGAAATAGACGAACCGGTCGGACAGCAGCACACGATTGATCCGCGTGTCGTGCGCCGTGTTTAGCGGACATTGGGATCCGTCTTCCAGGCTGTGCACGGAATCCTCCTGCACCCAGGGGTCGCGCGGCGTGTCCCGGTGATAGATGTTGTCGCCGACCTGCTTCTTGGCCGATCCGTTTCGCCTCGATTTCCGGGTCTCGAACTCCGCGTCGGCCCAGTAATCCTCAAAGGTCATCGATCGCGTCACCTGCATGGCGAAGACGCAACGCAGGGCAGGGGGCAGTTTTGTACCGGTAAGACCCACGATCCAGTCGCCATGTTGAGCTCCGGCGCGGATGGCCGGCTTGCAGCAGGCCAAGCTGCAGAGACCTCCGAACGGGTTGGGCGCAAATCCGAGATCGTAGCTGACGGCGTACAAGTAGACGCTAGACATCAGGCCGCGCATCCGCGCGAACCGTCCCGGTTTGCTCTGTCGATCCCAGAGGGCGTTTCCTGCGGGTCGCAACGCCCTTCGATCGCTCCGATGATGTTCCTCGAGTTCCAGGCGACGATAGCGTCCCCATATTTGTCCAGCGCGGGCGGGATGTCGTTCTCCGTCCCTCCATGGGCGTAGACGCCCACGATCCGCTTGCCGAGTCGGTTGGCCGTCTCGATTTCCCAGTTCACCCATTTGCGCTCGTGGGTATTCTTGCCAATGACTACAACCACTGTGGACGCCCACGACATCTTCATTCGCAGGAGCCGCTTAAGCGTCCTCTCGGCGATCAGGCCATTACGAAGCCGCGCGGCATTGGCCGGTTTGGCGCGGATGGAGCTGTTGCGAATCTCCAGGTCGTTCCGGCGCAGCATATTTGTCAGGCTGGTGACCCGAGCGTCGTCCGCATGGTGATGACTGATGAACCCCTGGCGACGCTTGGTCATGGACTTCGTTCCGTTCCAACAATCTAGAGACAGTGTACTACGTTTGTTCTTGAATGTGAATTGCGTCCGCCGACTGCGGCTATCGGCCTTCCGCTTCGGCGGTCAGCTGGGCACGCAAACGGGGAGTCGCAGTAGGAGCGAAAGAAAGGGGGAGAAACCTGCAGATTTCCT
>PJTY01000497.1_pt1 | contig 19660 bp, 15 predicted proteins | sample 1512121 | NCBI WGS metagenome assembly PJTY01 (sample SAMN08177680, study PRJNA422409) | Soil metagenome, whole genome shotgun sequencing project. | isolation source: Soil enriched (2) on filter paper: alkali lignin treatment | place: USA: Madison | collected 2015-01-15 | reverse complement strand
CCATTGAAAAAGCACTGGTCTGAATAGTGCCGGGCGCGATCATTGTGGCACCTGCGAAGCCGAGCGCCGCCTGCGCGGCGCTCGCTTTCACAGGCGCTGCACATACTGCGTCGAACGCCCAGCTGCAGCACTGACATTGCGACAAGCGCTATCCAGATACCCCTCGAACTGCTCGACAATCGCCGGCCAACCTTGGCGGCTGGCATGCTGTCGCGCATTCAGGCGCACCCTGCGCAACGTCTCCACTTCTTCCAGCAACCAGCACGCTGCATCGACAAACGCTGCCTGGTCCCCCGGCATCGCCAGCGCGCCACTGTGGCCATGGCGAATATGCTGCGCGGCGGCCGCCTCGTCATAAGCAACTACCGCCAACCCTGAGGCCATGGCTTCGAGCACCACATTGCCGAAGGTCTCGGTCAGGCTCGGGAACAGGAACAGGTCGCCGCTGGCATAGTGCTCGGCCAGTCGTTCACCGCGCTGGGCGCCGCAAAACACGGCGTCCGGTATCTCTTGTTCAAGCCTGGCGCGCTGAGGCCCGTCGCCGACCATGATCAGGCGCAGGCGCTTCTGTGGATACGTGTTGCGTAGTGCCTCGAAGCACGGCCGTAGCAAGCCAAGGTTCTTTTCCGCCGCCAGCCGCCCGACATGCAGTACGGCGATGTCCTCCGCGCCTAGCCCCCAGCTTTCGCGCAGGGCCTGGCTGCGCCGGGCTGGATTGAACAGGCAGGCATCGACCCCTCGGGCCAGCAGCTCCAGGCGTTCGAAGCCGCGACGCTCCAGCTCCAGGCGCTGGCTGGCACTCGGCACCAAGGTGATTGCCGTGCGCCGATGGAACCAGCGCAAGTAGTGAGTGAGCAGGCGCGCCAGCAGGCCAAGGCCGTACTGGCCGGAATACTGCGGGAAGTTGGTGTGAAAGCCACTGACCACTGCCACCCCCAGGCGTCGGGCCGCGCGTAGGGCGCTGAGCCCCAGCGGCCCCTCGGTGGCGATGTACAGTACATCCGGGCGCTGCCGGCGCCAGCGGCGCAACAGCTTGTGCATCGACACCTCGCCCCACTGCAAACCCGGGTAGCCAGGCAGCGCCCAGCCACGGCACAGCATCAGGTGCGGGTCGTTGTGCGCGTGCCCTTCGCCTGCCTGGCGTGGGCGCACCACCTCGACCTCATGGCCGCGTTGGCGCAACCCTTCACTGAGGCGGCCAAGGGTGTTGGCCACGCCATTGATCTCGGGTGGGAAGGTTTCGCTGACCAGGGTAATGCGTAGGGCGGGTGTATTCATGACAAAAAGTTTCCGCCTGCCGGGTTGCGCTAATGTGACCGCCTTGTGACGTAAAGATGACGCCTGACCGCCGGCACGTTTGCCTTTATGAATATTTCCTCGCACAGCACTCAAGAAGGTGTAGCCGGCAGCCGATGAAGATGCATTCGACTACGTGATGCGCTCCAGGAGAGCGGTGATGTTCAACAACAAGCTCAAGCAAGAAATCCGGCAACTGCGCGAAGACCTGATGTCCATCGAACAGGTCAAGAGTAGTCTCGACAGCGAGATGCTGGTGCTGCAGCTCGATCCTCAGGGACGGATCGAGATGGTCAACGGCAACTTCGAGAGCGAGATGCTCTACCGTGCCGAACAATTGCTTGGACGCAATATCGAGGACATCGTCCCCGCCCACGTAAAGTCGCTGGACTTCTACCAGCGCATGAAAAGTGCGATCAGCCGTGGCGAACACCTGAACGGTGCGTTCCGTCTTCTGCGGGGCAATGGTCAGGAAGCCTGGCTGCGCTCGATCCTGCAGCCGGTGAAGAACAGCGAGGGGCGCATCAAGTACTTCACCCTGCATTCCAGCGACCTGACCCGAACCATTGAGACCTCACGCGAGCACGAAAGCCTGATCAAGGCGTTGATGCGCTCTACTGCGGTGATCGAGTTCGACCTCGACGGCATCATTCTCACTGCCAACGATCGTTTCCTGGCCACCGTCGGCTATCGCCTGGAGCAGATTCGCGGTAAGCACCACCGTATGTTCTGCGAACCGCAGGAGGTCAACTCGGCTGGCTACCAAGCGTTCTGGGACCGGCTGCGCCGTGGCGAATATGTTGCCGAGCGCTTCAAGCGCATTGATGCCCATGGCCGGGTGATCTGGCTGGAGGCCTCGTACAACCCGATCTTCGATGCCCACGATGTGCTGTACAAGGTGGTCAAGTTCGCCACCGTGATCACCGATCAGGTCAACCAGGAGCTGGCAGTGGCCGAGGCGGCAGATGTCGCCTACAACACCTCGCTGGGTACCGATGTCAGTGCTCGCAAGGCCACCGAAGTGGTCACCCAGACTGTCACCGTGATGCGTGGACTGGAGGCTTCGATGCAAGAGGCGGCCGACGGCATCCAGGCGCTGGATACCCAGTCGCGGGTGATCGGTTCGATCATCAAGACCATCAGCGACATTGCCGGGCAGACCAACCTGTTGGCCCTTAACGCGGCCATCGAAGCCGCCCGTGCCGGTGAGCAAGGGCGGGGCTTTGCCGTCGTTGCCGACGAAGTGCGCCAACTGGCCTCTCGCACCAGCACCGCCACCGAAGAAATCGCCCGGGTGGTACAGCAGAACGAACAACTGGCGCAGGCGGCAGTGTCGATCATCGACACCAGCAAGCGCCAGGCCGAACAGGGGCTGGCGCTGGCGGATGAGACGGGCAGCGTGATTGTCGAGATCCAGGACGGGGCGAAGCGGGTAGTGGACGTAGTGGGGCAGTTTTCCAGCCGGCTGAGTCTTTGATATGGCTTGGGGTTTGTAATGGCCATGGGATCGAGCTTCGCCTGCGCGGCGCTCGATCTCAAGAACGATAAAAATTTCCAGCCTTACCCACAGCAACAACTGAACAGCTGAACTTCGCCGAGCATGCCGGAAACGAAGTCGCATTTTCCTACAACTGACTCAGAAACCTCCGATCCGAATCCATGATGGGATTTCCCCCTGCACACGTTGTCAGGGAGACACCTCATGTACCTGGATTACCTCGTGCCCTCCTGGCACGAGATCGAGTCACGTGTCATCGCCATGGTGGGCTACCCAAGCGGTGGCCAGTTCCGCACCAGCCTCAATGAAGAGGTCGCCTCACTGGGCCTCAACCTGCGCCGGATCGAAGCTGTCCGCACAGCCTTCTACCACGCCGAATGGCAGGCGGCGCACCTGCTACGCCAGCGCTTCGCCGACCTCGACATCAACAGCATCGTCGACGAACTGCTGAGGGTCGTGCAGCAGATGGCGATGATCGTCGTCGGCAGCACCGTTACCGGTGGCCTGCTTGGCGCAGGGGTCGGCGCATTCGCCGGCGGCGCCGGAACCATACCGTTCGCTGGCGCAGGCGCGGCCATGGGCCTCAAGGTCAGCGGCTGGATCCTCGGTGCGCTGGGGCTGGCCTCCATCGCCGAGTTCTTCATCGACGGCTTGCCGCGTATCGGCGAGTACTACGTCGATGGCATCCGCTTCGCCTGGGAAGGCACCTGCGGCAATGAAGGCACCGGCCCGTTCTGCCGGGACGACCCTTATGCGATATCTCGGGCCACGCATCAGATTGCCCAAGGCCATGTGGAAGTCGTGGTGCTGTTGTTGGGGGCGATCGTGTCATACCTCACCCGCGGACGCGGCGATGCCCGAGTGCTGGCCCAGGAGATGGCGGCCAGCCGCAAAGGCGCGCGGCTGGGGCAATGGATGCTCAAGCATGAGGAAGGGTTGAAGAAACGGCCGGATCTGCAAGTGCCGGAGCGGCGCAAGGGGGCGATGGGTGATCCGCAGCCAGTTCAGCCGAATCGGCAGGCAGAAAAAGACAAGGAGCCGTCAACAGGTAAGCCCGGTAGCATGTCTTTGCATACGGTGGCATGTTTCAAGGCGGATAAATTGCCAGCATCGAAGCATGGCGAGTTTGAACGGCAGCTGAAGGGACAGCAGGATGGGTTGAATCGGCTAACGGTTGAAGAGTTTCTCGAAAATATCGCTAATCCGGCGAAGCGAGATCCGCGCATTGCAAAAATAGCGAGAAAGGAACTTTATGATAAGTTACAGGAGAGAATTCAGAGGGATCTGATGAAAACTATGAATGCCATTGAAGCTAGAAAGCTCTCGGTGAAGCAGGCAAAGGAAACCCTGTCATCTCTCGCAGCTTTGCATAATCCTGACTTGATCGCCGGTGGACGGGATACTATTTCTGATTTTGGCGACAGGCAAGTTAACTCGAGCATAGGCCCGCAATGGAAAAGCAGAGTTGAGGGCTTGAAAGCTGCTGCCGAGAAAGCTTCAAAATCGGGCGTGGGATCAGGCTTGTTGAACGTAAAACTGCATAAATGCTAGTCGCTTGAGGGTTTCGCCGTGGATGAGGTTTTTTCCCTGTTTGTAGAGCAAGTTGGTGAGCCGTTTTTTCGACAGGAGGTTCCTCCCTCAAGTCTGGATCGATACAGAGGGATCTTGCCGAACAAATTGTTAGCGTATTGGAGTGAGCACGGTTGGTGCGGGTATGGTGACGGGATATTTTGGACTGTCAATCCCCAGGAATATGAAGGGGTAACTGCCTCGCTTATCGAAGGCACAATATTGGAGAAGCGGGATAGATACCACCTGATCGCTCGCGGCGCATTTGGTGACCTGTATCTCTTTGGAGAGCAAACGGGTTTCTCAGTAAAGATTTTGGCTCATATTTCACGATACAGGGGCAGTGAATATGAGTTGACAGCGGCGGATATGGACAGGGAAGTGCAAGGTTTCTTCCTTGGCAAAGAGAAGGCGTCTGTTGACTTTGATGGTATGTTCGAGCCCGCAAAGAAGAAATTGGGCATGCTAAAGCATGATGAAATGTATGGGTTCGTTCCAGCCTTGGCGTTCGGCGGGTCAAGCGACCTTGCTAACCTCGAGAAGGTTAAGGCAGTGGAACATCTAATACTGCTTTCTCAGATTGCCACCCTCGAACCCTACAGTTTCTCCGACTTCTAAAAAGCAATCCGCAAAAAGGGGCTACCCTGCAGCCCCTCGCTCCTTCAGCTCCGCTCCCGCACCCAGAACAGCGTAGCCCCGGCCACCGCCGCCGGCATCATCAGAACGTTCACCACAGGAATCATCAGCGCCAGGTAGGTGATGCCGCCAAAGCCCAGGCTCTGCCAGCGCTTCTGCCGCAGCCAGGCGAGCATGTCCTGCCAGCTCATCTTGTTGTTGTCTGCCGGGTAGTCGATGTACTGGATGGCCATCATCCACACGCCGAAGATCAGCCACAGCGGCGCAGCCACCACGTTGACCACCGGGATCAGCGACAGGACGAACAGGCCGATGGCGCGTGGCAGGAAGTAGCCCAGCTTGCGCATTTCGCGGCTGAAGGTGCGCGGTACCATGGCTGCCAGCTCGCCCCAGCTGAAGGCAGGGAAGGTGTCTTCGCCACGCACTACCACCTCGACCTTTTCCGCCAGAAAGCCGTTGAACGGCGCGGCAATGATATTGGCCACCAGGGTGAAGGTGAAGAACACCATCAGCACCAGCAAGGCAACGAACAGCGGCCAGAGGATGTAGCTGAGGAAGCTCAGCCAGTCAGGCAGCGTGGGCATCAGGGCATCGAGCCACAGGCCGAACTGGTGGCCGGCGAAGTAGATCAGGCCACCGAACAGCAACAGGTTGACTGCCAGTGGCAGCAGCACGAACAGCCGCAGGTTCGGGCTCAGCACCAGTTTCAGGCCTTCGCGCAGGTATTGGGGGCCAGAGAGGACAGGGGCTTGCATCTAGATACTCCGCAGAGAAGGAAAACGCGCTGACCTTACCGAGTTTGCCGCGCCGACGAAAGGCACGCCGTGGGCGGGAAACGGGATGTAACAAAAGCGCCCGGGGCTTGTTTATCGATGAAATCGCAGCATAGGCGATGCCTATGAGGTGGATTGTCTAAGGATATTTCCTTAATCTTTGCGACCTCGCTACAGTGCGCTCAACTTTTCGCTTTGCGGGCCTGCGCGTTTTAGCCTTCCCCAAGTGCTGCGTGGGTCCTTTTTAATTTCTTGGCTGGCGCAGCCGGTACACCGATGCCGGCCCTGCGGCCCGCTCGACAGGAGTTCGACATGTCTGAAGTACGTCATTCGCGCGTCATCATTCTCGGTTCCGGCCCTGCCGGTTACAGCGCTGCGGTGTATGCCGCCCGTGCCAACCTCAAGCCGCTGCTGATCACCGGCATGCAGGCGGGTGGCCAGCTGACCACCACCACCGAAGTCGACAACTGGCCGGGCGACCCCCACGGCCTGACCGGCCCGGCTCTGATGCAGCGTATGCAAGAGCACGCCGAGCGTTTTGAAACCGAGATCGTCTTCGACCACATCAACGCTGTCGACCTGGCCAACAAGCCGTTCACCCTGCAGGGTGACAGCGGCAAGTACACCTGTGATGCACTGATCATCGCCACTGGCGCCAGCGCTCGCTACCTGGGCCTGCCGTCGGAAGAAACCTTCATGGGCAAGGGTGTTTCGGCCTGTGCCACCTGTGACGGTTTCTTCTACCGCAACAAGCCGGTCGCCGTGGTCGGTGGTGGTAACACTGCCGTGGAAGAGGCACTGTACCTGGCCAACATCGCCAGCAAAGTGACCCTGGTACACCGTCGCGAAACCTTCCGCGCCGAGAAGATCCTGGTCGACAAGCTGAACGCCCGTGTGGCCGAAGGCAAGATCGAGCTCAAGCTCAACGCCACCCTGGACGAAGTGCTGGGTGACAACATGGGTGTAACCGGTGCGCGCCTGAAGAACAACGACGGCAGCAGCGACGAAATCAAGGTCGACGGCGTGTTCATCGCCATTGGCCACACCCCGAACACTTCGCTGTTCGAAGGCCAGCTGACCCTGAAAGACGGCTACCTGGTAGTCAACGGCGGCCGCGAAGGCAACGCCACCGCTACCAACGTCGAGGGTGTGTTTGCCGCTGGCGACGTGGCTGACCACGTTTACCGCCAAGCCATCACGTCGGCCGGTGCGGGTTGCATGGCAGCGCTGGATGTCGAGCGCTACCTGGACGGTTTGGCCAACGCCTCGTCCTGATCTGAGAAAAAGGGGTGCAAAGCGCCCCCAATAAAAAACCGGCCAAGCGCCGGTTTTTTATTGTCTGCAATCAGCTCACAGGCTCAGTCGCATCGACAGGTCCACCGCTTTCACATCCTTGGTCATGGCGCCAATCGAGATGTAGTCCACCCCCGTCTCGGCAATCACCCGCAGGGTCGTTTCGTTGACCCCACCGCTGGCTTCAAGTTTGGCTTTGCCAGCGGTAATGCGCACGGCTTCGCGCATTTCGTCCAGGCTCAGCTCGTCGAGCATGATGATGTCCGCGCCAGCGGCCAGCGCCTGGCGCAGTTCGTCCAGGCTTTCGACCTCGATTTCCACCGGCTTGCCCGGCGCAATGCGGTGTGCTGCGGCCACCGCCTCGGCTACGCCGCCGCTGGCGGCGATGTGGTTTTCCTTGATCAGGAAGGCGTCGTACAGGCCTATTCGGTGGTTGTCGCACCCACCGCAGGTCACTGCGTATTTTTGCGCCAGGCGAAGCCCCGGCAGGGTTTTGCGGGTGTCCAGCAGGCGCACCTGAGTGCCTGCAACCAAGTCGGCGAGGAAGCGCGCACGGGTGGCGACCCCCGACAGCATCTGCAGGAAGTTCAGTGCGCTGCGCTCCCCACTGAGCAGCGAACGGGCCGGGCCTTCCAGGTGGAACAACGGCTGATTGGCAGTGGCCTGCTCACCGTCGGCCACCTGCCAGTGCACAGCAACGCGCGGGTCGAGCTGGCGGAATACGGCATCGACCCAAGCGGTACCGGCGACCACGCAGTTTTCACGGGTGATGATGGTCGCTTTGGCCAGGCGCTCGGCCGGGATCAGTTGCGCGGTGATATCGCCACTGCCGATGTCCTCCAACAGCGCGCGGCGCACGTTGGCTTCAATTTCAGCGGTCAGGTCGGCAAGGCGTAGGTTCGGCATGGTCGGCTCCACAAGCTAGGTGCCCGCGATTATAGGGCAGGGGGCCGGTGTGTACAGCCGCCTTGGCGCTGACCTTTGGTCGGGCATTGTGAGTAATCGGAGCCGATCAGGGTCATTAGCCAGCCAGCGAAACGGCGCTGGTAGCTATACGGTTTTTTACCGATAATGGCGACTGGTATTTGGCGCCATGGCTTTGACGATTTTCAGCCCTTTCGGGCAAGACACCCTGCAAGGAGTCCAGGATGCAAAAAGAAGGCAAGGTGGTGCCCTTGGCGGCAGCCATCGACCGAGGGGGGCGCACGCCTCATCCTTGCCTTCCGGTCGTGTTGCTGCAGGTGCGCGACAAGGCCGCGTTGCAGTTGCGTCAGGGCCTGCAGGACTTGTTCGACAATGCCGATGACATGCTCTTCGAAATGGCCGACAAGGCCTCGGACCGCGGTGACCAGAACCTGTACTTCGAGGCCATGCGTGACCTGCGCCTGAAGCGCAAGAGCATCGAGCGTGGTTTTCTGGATACGTTCCATGATGCTTTCCTCCGAGCCGGCCAGGTCGACTTGCTGGCAAACCTGGTCGAGCCGGGCAACCCGCGCAGCAAGGCTCAAATGGAGCGGGCCGCCGCCATCGAGGGCATGGTGGCGCGGGTGCTGTCACGCGATGGCATTGCCCTGCAGCAACTGGGTCTGCGCCTGCAGGCATTGCTCGACCGCCCCCTGTACGAGCAGCACAACCCATTGGGGCCAGCCGCGCTGTGTCGTTACTTCCTCGAGGCCGGGCGTAATCTGGGCGTTGGCCTGCGGGTCAAGCTGGTGCTGCTGAAGCTGTTCGAGCGTTATGTGCTGCGTGATGCCGATGTGATCTATGGCGAAGCCAACCAGTTGCTGGCCGCTGCCGGCGTACTGCCCGAGCTGCAACCGGCGCCGCGCCGGCGTGCCGAAGACCGGCGCATGCGTGCGCGACCCGGGCCGGCGAACCTTGGCCAGGAGGAGGGGGCGGACGCCGCAGGGCAGGCGTTGTTTGCCTCGTTGCAGGCACTGCTGGCGCCGGTGCGCGGGCAGTTCGCTCCGCGCTTGCACGCGGTGGCTGCCGCCCAGCCGATCAGTACCGCCGACCTGCTCCGGCTACTGTCGCATTTGCAGCGCTATGTGCCCGCCACGTACGAGGCCGATGACTTCGAGCTCGGCCAACAACTTGAGCAACTGCTGTTGCGGGTGAGTGTGCGCAGCGGCACGCGCCGGCGCCTTCACGTGGCTGATGAAGACATGATCAACCTGGTTGGCCTGCTGTTCGCGTTCATCCACAACGATGACAACCTGCCGGCCAGCCTGCGGGCGCTGATTGCGCGCCTTCATATTCCCCTGCTCAAGGTGGCATTACTGGACAAGGGGCTGTTCAGCCGGAGTAGCCACCCGGCGCGCCGTTTGCTCAACGAAATCGCCGGCGCCGCGATTGGCTGGGAGTGCGGCAGCGAAGGCCAGCGTGACAGCTTGCACGTGCGGGTAGAGCGTATCGTCCAGCGTTTGCTCAATGATTTTGCCGACGATGCCAGCCTGTTCGCCGAGTTGCTCGACGACTTCCTGGCATTCAATCAGGACGAACGGCGACGTAACGAGTTGCTGGAGCAACGCACTCGCGACGCCGAAGAAGGCCGTGCCCGGGCAATGCAGGCCAGGCAGCAGGTGCAGCACGTGCTCAACCAGCGCCTGCGTGGCCGGGTACTGCCGCAGGTGGTGGTGCAAATGCTGGTGCAGGCCTGGAGCCAGGTACTGCTGCTGGCTTGGCTGAAACAGGGCGAGGCCTCACAGGCCTGGCACGACGCAGTGCAGACGATGGACATGCTGCTGGCCAGCATCACGCCGCCACATGAGCCACAAGCCTTGCTGCAGCAAGTGCCAGGCCTGCTCAAGGCGCTGCGCGATGGCCTGGCCAGCGTAGCCCTGGACGCGGTGGCGACCCGCGAGTTCTTCCTGCAACTGGAACAGTTGCACTTACGCGCCTGCGCAGGTAATGAGGCGCTGCCGAGCGGGGAGGGCCAATCCTTGGGCGATGTGCGGGTGGCCCAAGAGATTGTGCTGGCGATTGCCGAAGAGCCCGCCTGCGTGCCCCTGCACGCTGCCGACGGGCAGGCTGCAGCGCTGCGCCAGGCGCAACGCCTGCGCATCGGCACCTGGGTCGAGGTGCTCGACGAGGATGAACCACTGCGCTGCAAGCTGGTCGCGCGCATTGACAGCAGTGACAGGCTGGTGTTTGCCAACCGCACCGGCATGAAAGTGCGCGAGTGGAGCAGCGCCAGCCTGGCCCAGGCAATGCAGCGGCACGAAGTGCGCGTACTGGATGATCGCCTGTTGTTCGAACGGGCGCTGGAGGCGGTACTTGAGAGCTTGCGGCAAGGGCAGGCGCAATAGGCAGTCGCATTACAATCATTCACATGCACACGGCGTTGGCCGCAGGGCATACTGTGGGCATGTTCACGGCGTTTTTCAGGATCTGCCCATGCAATTGGACCGTGCCACTGGCTGGTTCCACGGAATCGGAATCACCCACTGCCCCTCGCCGAACTTCAATGCGCGCCCCGAAGGCGAATCGATTTCCCTGCTGGTGATCCACAACATCAGCCTGCCCCCGGCCTGTTTCGGCACGGGCAAGGTGCAGCAATTCTTCCAGAACCGCCTGGCCCCTGATGAACACCCGTATTTTGCCAGCATCAACCACTTGACTGTGTCGGCGCACCTGTTCGTCGAGCGTGACGGCGCGGTGACGCAGTTCGTGTCGTTGCATGACCGTGCCTGGCATGCGGGTGTGTCGAGCTTTGACGGGCGCGAAGGCTGTAACGACTTTTCCATCGGCATCGAGCTGGAAGGCACCGACGACCTGCCCTATACCGATGCCCAGTATGCGGTGCTGGAGCAACTCACCCGGCACATCCGCAGTGCCTGGCCGGCCATCGACCTGAACCGCATTCAGGGCCACAGCGACATTGCCCCGCAGCGCAAGACCGACCCCGGCCCGGCCTTCGACTGGCCGCGCTACCGCCAGGCGCTGCAGCACAACGAGGACAAGGCATGAGTTTTCTGGTGTTGGTGCTGGCGCTGTGGGTCGAGAAGTTTTCGGCGCTGCGCCATAAGGTGCAGCGTGACGGGTTCTTTCTTGGTGAACTGGTGCGCCTGGAGCGCAGTGGCAAGGTGCACCCGTGGTGGACGTTGGCCATCCTGGTGTTGGTGCCGGTAGCGCTGCTGGTGTTGCTGCTGCATGTGCTGGAGCCGGTGGCGTATGGTTTGCTGGCGTTGCCGGTGCACCTGCTGGTGCTGATCTACAGCCTGGGCCGCGGCGATGCCAAGGCATCGTTGGGGGCGTTTCGTGATGCCTGGCGGCGGGGGGACGATCAGGCGGCGCTGCACGTAGCCGAGCGTGACCTGGGCCTGGTGGCCGATGAACCCCACAGCCTGCTGGTACGGGTGCAGGGTAACTTGCTGTGGCAGGTGTACCAGGGCTTTTTTGCGGTGATCTTCTGGTATTTCGTACTGGGCCCTGGCGCTGCGCTGGCTTATCGATTGTTGGCGCTGTGTAGTGAGCACAGCAAGCAGCCGGCTTTGAAGGCGCGTGCCGAGCAGTTGCGGCACATCATGGACTGGTTGCCGGTGCGGGCGCTGGCGTTGAGCTTTGCCCTGGTGGGCAACTTCCTCGCGGTGACACGGGTGATGCTGCACGAGGTGCTCAACTGGCACATCAGCGCCGGGCACCTGGTGGCTCGGGTGGGGCGGATTGCCGATGACATTCCCGAGGAGGAGGACAGCCAGCGCGGGTTGGGGCGGCTGGACAGCCTGTGGGAATTGCTGTTGCGCTGTGCAGTGCTGTGGTATGCCGGGTTCGCGCTGTGGACCGTGCTGGTCTGATTCGGGGCCAATCGCATCCCACGCGAATCCCGGTCACCCGAGTTTCACCAGCCGAACAACGTGCAAGCATTGCGGGTGCTGGCCTGTGCCAGCACCTCGACATCCAGCCCCATCACGTGCGCCAGCGCCGTGGCAATTTCCGGCAGATGCTCCGGGCTGTTGCGTACCCCCGGGTACATCGCCGGTGCCATGTCCGGTGCATCAGTCTCCAGCACCACACTGTCCAGTGGCAGCCGCGCCAGAGTCTTGCGCAGCCGCAGCGCCTGCGGCCAGGTACCCGCACCGCCTAACCCCAGCAGGAAGCCCAGCTTGATGTACTCGCGGGCCTCTTCGTAGCTGCCGGCAAACGCATGAATCACCCCCGCCCGCGCTGGCTTGTAGCGCTTGAGTGTGGCAATCACCTGGGCATGGCTGCGGCGCACGTGCAGCAGGGCCGGTAGTTCGAAGTCGCAAGCCATCTGCAGTTGCGCTTCGAACAGCGCCTGCTGGCGGGTCTTGTCAAGGTCTGCGAGGTAATAGTCCAGGCCAAACTCACCTACGGCACATAGCCGCGGGTTGTCGCGCAGGCGCTCCAGCCACTCGCGCAACTGCACCAGGTGCTCAGGGCGATGCTGGTCGAGGTAGACCGGGTGCAGGCCAAGCGCGGCGAACAGGCGCGGCTCGGCGCAGGCCAGCTCCCACACGCGCTGGAAATTCGCCTGGTACACCCCCAGCACCACCATCCGCTCCAGCCCACGGGCCGCCGCGTTGGCCAGCAGGCGCGGACGGTCGGCGTCGAAGTCGGGGAAGTCCAGGTGGGTGTGGGTGTCGATCAGGCGCATGTTCAGGCCGCTGAGATGCGTTGCTTAAAGGTGCGGCCAACGGCGTGCACGCCGGGTTCATAGCGTTTTTCCTCGATGGCGGCCAGTGCCAGTTCAAGCGCAGTGGCGGCAATCTGGCCATGCTGCTGGGCCATGGCATTGACCGGCAGCGGCAGGAAGTCGAGCAACTGGTTGTCGCCAAAGGTACCCAGCTGCAGTTGGCGCGAGTCGACCGGGCGCGCCTGGAGGGTGTCGAACACGCCCTGCAACAGCACGTACGAAGTGGTCACCAGAGCATCCGGCAGGCCCCCCAGGTCGTCGATCAGTTGCTGCATCAGGCGTTGGCCGCACTCACGGCTGAACGCTTCGCCCTGATAGCGGCGCACTTCGCCGGTATAGCCTTGCAGGGCTTCGTCGAATCCGCCGGCACGCGCCTGGCTAACCGACAGCTCGGGGCGCGCGCCTATCAGGGCGATGCTGCGTGGGGCCGAGCTGAGCAGGCTGGCGGCCAGCTGGCGGCTGGCATCGCGGTCGTCGCTGATCACCGAGCAGAAGTGTGCGGGGTCCAGGCGGCGGTCGATGGCAATCACCGGCAGGCCTTTGTCCTGCAGTTCGCGGTAGCTGTCATCTTCTGGCGGCAGGCAACTGGCAACGAACAGCGCATCGCATCGGCGCGCACGGAACAGTTGCTGCAGTTGGCGCTCGCTGTCTGGCTGGTCGTCGCTGCTGGCGATCAGCAACTGGTAGCCGCGGGCGCGGGCGCCTTGCTCCAGTTGCTTGGCAATGCGGGCGTAGCTGGGGTTCTCCAGATCCGGGAGAATGAAGCCCAGGGTGCGGGTATGCCGGCTGCGCAGCCCAGCAGCCTGCGGGTTGGGGGTGAAGCCGTGGGCTTCGACCACCGCGCGTACCCGCTCGACAGTACTGTTACTGATGCGCTGCTGTTCAGCCTTGCCATTGATGACGTAGCTGGCAGTGGTCACGGACACACCGGCCAGACGGGCGATATCGCTGAGTTTCACCGAATTTTCCTTGTTATTACCGGGGCTGGCTGTAAGGCCGGACCGGGTAGTTTGACCCGGTACAGGCATCACGCGCAGACGACCATTGTCGCAATTGTCCGACAGGATGGGGCTTTTTACTGGGCAGATTATCGAGTAACGTGGCCGTCTGGTCAGATTAAACGTTTCAGCTGCCGAATTTTCTGCCTCGGCTGCCACCTGCGCAAGGCTGCTGAACTGGCCCTTTATGTGAATTTCACAACAATACTCCAGTACCCGAACGGGAACTGCAAAAGGAGAAGGTCATGCTCGAGCTCGCCAATGAGCAGATAGCCATGGGCCAGAAGGCCGCCGACAAGGCCGAGGCATTGCGCCTTTTGGCGGATCGGCTGGTTACGGACGGCCTGGTCGCCGACGGTTACCTGCAAGGGCTGCAGGCCCGGGAGGCACAAGGCTCCACGTTTCTTGGCCAGGGCATCGCCATTCCCCATGGTACGCCGCAAACACGTGACCTGGTGTATGCCACCGGCGTACGCCTGCTGCAGTTCCCCGAGGGAGTAGACTGGGGTGATGGGCAAATGGTCTACCTGGCCATTGGTATTGCCGCCCGTTCCGACGAACACCTGCGCCTGCTGCAGCTGTTGACCCGGGCGCTGGGCGAGACTGACCTGGCCGAAGCCTTGCGCCGGGCCAGCTCTGCCGAAGCGCTGCTCAAGCTGCTGCAGGGCGCGCCCCAGGCGCTGGCGCTGGATGCGCAGCTGGTCGGCCTGAACGTGCCGGCAGAAGACTTCGACGAACTGGCCTGGCGCGGTGCCCGCCTGCTGCAACGTGCCGACTGTGTCGACAGTGGCTTTGCCGCCGTGCTGCAGCAGGCCGAGCCGCTGCCGCTGGGTGAGGGCCTGTGGTGGCTGCACAGCGAGCGCCAGGTTCGTCAGCCGGGCCTCGCCTTCATCACCCCGCAGCAGCCGCTGCGTTACCGCGACCAGCCGCTCAACGGTCTGTTCTGCCTGGCCAGCCTTGGCGCCGCTCACGAGGCCCTGCTCGAGCGGCTGTGCGAAGTGCTGATCGAAGGCCGTGGGCAGATGCTCTACCAGGCCACCAGCAGCCGTGCGGTACTGGAAGTGTTGGGCGGTGAAGCGCCGGCGGACTGGCCTAGCGCACGTGTCGTGCTGGCCAATCCACATGGCTTGCATGCGCGCCCGGCCAAGGTGCTTGCACAACTGGCCAAAGGCTTTGAAGGGGAAATCCGTGTGCGCCTGGTCGATAGCGCGCAGCCAGCCGTATCGGTGAAGAGCCTGAGCAAGCTGCTCAGCCTCGGCGCACGCCGTGGTCAGGCACTGGAACTGGTCGCCGAACCGAGCATCGCTGCCGATGCCTTGCCGGTGCTGCTGGCGGCTATCGAGCAAGGCTTGGGTGAAGAGGTAGAACCGCTACCGCAGAGCGTCGCGCCCATTGCCGATGACGTACCCGAAGTACTGCAAGCGCCAGCGGCCGGCAGCCGTATCCAGGGTGTGGGCGCCGCCCCCGGCATTGCCAGCGGCCCGGCGCATGTCTGTGTCGAGCGTGAGTTCGACTATCCCTTGCGGGGTGAATCGTGCGCCGTGGAGCGGCAGAAACTGCGCGAAGCCTTGGCTACCGTCAACGGCGAACTGCAGGCTTTGGTCCTGCGCAGCGACAAGGCCATTGGCGAAATTTTCGTCACCCACCAGGAAATGCTTGCCGACCCGGCCCTGACCGATGATGTCGAACAGCGCCTGGCCCAGGGCGAAAGCGCTGCGGCCGCGTGGATGGCCGTGATCGAAGCTGCGGCCCGTCAGCAAGAGGCGTTGCACGATGCGCTGCTCGCCGAGCGCGCCGCCGACCTGCGCGATATTGGCCGCCGCGTGCTGGCGCAGTTGTGTGGTGTGCAGGCGCAGGCTGAACCCGAGCAACCCTATGTGCTGGTGATGACCGAAGTCGGTCCATCCGATGTCGCCCGCCTGGACCCCAACCGGGTTGCCGGCATTGTCACCGCCCAGGGCGGCGCCACGGCCCACAGTGCCATCGTCGCCCGGGCGTTGGGCATACCAGCAGTGGTCGGCGCGGGTGCATCGATACTGCTGTTGGAGAGTGGTACGCCGCTGCTGCTCGATGGCCAGCGTGGTGTGGTCAGCGTCGCACCGCCAGCGGATGAACTGCAGCGGGCGCTGGCCGAGCGTGACCTGCGCGAGCAACGCCTGCAGGCCGCCTGGGCCAACCGCTTCGAGCCGGCTATCACCCGTGATGGGCATGCCGTCGAGGTGTTTGCCAACATCGGCGATAGCAACGGCATCGCCAAGGTGGTGGAGCAGGGCGCCGAAGGTGTCGGCCTGCTGCGCACCGAACTGATTTTCATGGCCCACCCTCAAGCGCCGGATGTGGCTACCCAGGAAGCCGAGTACCGCCGCGTGCTCGATGGCCTCGATGGGCGCCCGCTGGTGGTGCGCACCCTGGATGTTGGCGGCGACAAACCGTTGCCTTACTGGCCGATCGCTGCCGAGGAAAATCCCTTCCTCGGCGTGCGCGGCGTGCGTTTGACCCTGCAGCGCCCGCAAGTGATGGAAGATCAGTTGCGCGCGTTGCTGCGGGCCGCCGACCAGCGCCCGTTGCGTATCATGTTCCCGATGGTTGGCCAGGTGCACGAGTGGCGTGAGGCTCGGGCCATGGTAGAGCGCCTGCGTGCAGAAATCCCGGTAGCCGACCTGCAACTGGGCATTATGGTCGAGGTGCCTTCAGCGGCCCTGCTGGCAGCGCAATTGGCGCGCGAGGTGGACTTCTTCAGCATCGGCACCAACGACCTGACTCAATACACCTTGGCCATCGACCGTGGCCACCCCAGCCTCTCGGCACAGGCCGATGGCCTGCACCCGGCGGTATTGAGCCTGATCGACATGACCGTGCGCGCCGCCCATGCCCACGGCAAGTGGGTGGGCGTGTGTGGCGAGCTGGCGGCCGACCCGCAGGCGGTGGCCGTGCTGCTGGGGCTGGACGTGGACGAACTCAGCGTCTCCGCGCGCAGCATCGCCGAAGTCAAGGCACTGGTTCGCCAGGCCGATCATCAGACAGCCCGCGCCCTGGCGCGCGAGGCCCTGCAACAGGACAGCGCCGCAGCAGTTCGCGCGCTGGTGGAGCGTTACTGAATGGCCAAGATCCTCACTCTTACCCTGAACCCTGCGCTGGATATCACCATCGGCCTGGACACTCTGCGCCCAGGGCAGGTCAACCGTAGCCAGGCGCAGCACAGTCACGCCGCAGGCAAGGGGCTTAACGTTGCCCAGGTACTGGCCGACCTGGGGCACAGCGTAACCGTGGGCGGTTTCCTCGGGCGCGACAATCTGCAGCCCTTCGAGGCGCTGATCGACGGCCGCGGTTTTACCGACTGCTTTGTCCGTGTGCCGGGCGAAACCCGCAGCAATATCAAGCTGGTCGAGGCCGATGGCCGCGTGACCGACATCAACGGGCAGGGCCCGGAGGTCGACGAGGCGGCACGCAGTGCCTTGCTGGACAGGCTGGAACAGATTGCCCCCGGTCACGATGCCGTGGTGGTGGCCGGTAGCCTGCCGCGTGGAATCAGTGCCGACTGGTTCCGCCAGTTGCTCGAACGGTTGAAGGCCCAAGGCCTCAAGGTAGTCCTGGACAGCAGTGGTGAAGCCCTGCGTGTCGGCTTGCAAAGCGCGCCCTGGTTGGTAAAGCCCAATACCGAAGAACTGGGCGAAGTGCTGGGCCTGGCTGTGGATAACCTGGCGCAACAGCGCGCCGCCGCCAAGCGCCTGCTGGACAGTGGCGTTGAACACGTGGTGGTGTCTGCGGGCGAGCAGGGCGTCACTTGGTTCAGTCGCGATCTGGCCCTGCAGGCCCGCCCACCCAAGGTGCGGGTGGCCAGCACGGTGGGGGCGGGGGATTCGCTGGTGGCCGGCATGGTCCACGGCCTGCTGCTGGCCGAGGCGCCTGCACAGACGTTGACCCGGGCCACTGCCATCGCCGCCCAGGCCGTTACCCAGGTTGGCTTCGGCATCCATGACCGCGAGCACCTGGCGCAGTTGGAAGCGGCCGTGCAACTGATAGAACAACAAGAGGGTTGCCGATGAACATTGCCATAGTCACCGCCTGCCCCAACGGCCAGGTATCGAGTGTACTGAGCGCACGCTTGCTGTCCGCCGCTGCCCAGCGGCGCGGCTGGAGCACCAGCGTCGAAGTGCAGAATACTGAACACCCCGAGCGGCAACTGAGCGCTGCACAGATCGCCGAGGCTGACTGGGTGCTTGTGGTCAGCACCGGGCCGGTGGACCTGGCCCGCTTCGTCGGCAAGCGCCTGTACCAAAGCACGCCGTCCCAGGCGCTGGCTGATCGCGAAGGCTTTCTCGACGAAGCGGCGGCCAACGCCGAACTGCTGGCCGCGGTGACAGGCACCCCCGCCGCAGTTGGCAGTGCTGGCGCCCGCATCGTTGCCGTCACGGCATGCCCGACCGGCGTAGCCCATACCTTCATGGCCGCTGAAGCCTTGCAGCAAGCCGCACAACAACTGGGCTACCAGCTTACCGTCGAGACCCAGGGCTCGGTCGGTGCGCGCAACCCCTTGTCCGCTGACGCCATCGCAGCGGCCGACGTGGTGCTGCTGGCCGCCGACATTGAAGTACCCACTGCACGTTTCGCCGGTAAACGTATTTACCGTTGTGGTACCGGCATTGCCCTCAAGCAGGCCCGCGCTACCCTGGACAAAGCCTTGGCGCAGGCCACGGTGGAAAACGCTGCCGACGCTGCAGCGGCGACCACGCCGGCCAAGGGCGAGAAAACCGGCGTGTACAAGCACTTGCTGACCGGTGTGTCGTTCATGCTGCCGATGGTGGTGGCCGGCGGTCTGCTGATTGCCCTGTCGTTCGTGTTCGGTATCGAGGCCTACAAAGAGGCGGGCACCTTGCCGGCGGCGTTGATGCAGATTGGCGGTGAAGCCGCCTTCAAACTGATGGTTCCGCTACTGGCAGGCTATATCGCCTGGTCCATCGCCGACCGCCCCGGGCTGGCCCCGGGCATGATTGGCGGCCTGTTGGCCAGCACCTTGGGGGCCGGCTTTATCGGTGGCATCGTCGCCGGTTTCCTCGCCGGTTACAGCGCCAAGGCCATTGCCCGATGGGCGCGCTTGCCCAGCAGCCTGGAGGCGCTCAAGCCGATCCTTATCATTCCATTGCTGGCCAGTCTGTTCACCGGGCTGGTGATGATCTACGTGGTCGGCCAGCCGGTAGCGGCGATGCTCGAAGGCCTGACGCACTTCCTCGACAGCATGGGCACCACCAATGCCATCCTGCTGGGGCTGTTGCTGGGCGGCATGATGTGCGTCGACCTTGGCGGGCCGATCAACAAGGCCGCCTATGCGTTCTCGGTGGGGCTGCTGGCCTCGTCGAGCTACGCGCCAATGGCGGCGACCATGGCCGCCGGCATGGTGCCGCCGATTGGCTTGGGTATTGCCACCTTCCTGGCCAGGCGCAAGTTCGCCCAGAGCGAGCGCGAGGCGGGCAAGGCGGCGCTGGCGCTGGGACTGTGCTTCATCTCCGAGGGGGCGATTCCGTTTGCCGCCAAGGACCCTTTACGGGTGATTCCGGCCAGTATCGCCGGTGGTGCGTTGACCGGGGCATTGTCGATGTATTTTGGCTGCAAGCTGATGGCGCCGCATGGCGGCTTGTTCGTGTTGTTGATCCCCAACGCGATCAACCATGCGTTGCTGTATTTGCTGGCGATTGTGGCGGGTAGCCTGGTGACAGCGGTGGTGTATGCGGTTATCAAGAAGAGCGAGGGTGTGGAGTTGGCCGTGGCGCCTGCTAAAAGTGTATGAGCAGACCACGTTCTGTGGGAGCGGCCTTGTGTCGCGAAAGGGCCGCAAAGCGGCCCCGGCAATCTAAGTTGCGAAGCTGAAAATCTGGGGCTGCTTCGCAGCCCTTTCGCGACACAAGGCCGCTCCCACAAGGACTGCGCCAGGCTTTAGATGTGT
>PJTY01000496.1_pt1 | contig 19663 bp, 18 predicted proteins | sample 1512121 | NCBI WGS metagenome assembly PJTY01 (sample SAMN08177680, study PRJNA422409) | Soil metagenome, whole genome shotgun sequencing project. | isolation source: Soil enriched (2) on filter paper: alkali lignin treatment | place: USA: Madison | collected 2015-01-15 | reverse complement strand
CCTTCTCGGGCGACGGTGCCTGCAACCAGGGCACTACGTTCGAGGCGATGAACCTGGCCGTCGTCACCAAGGCGCCGGCGATCTTTGTCTTCGAGAACAATCACTATTCCGAACATACCGGCGATGCCTATGCCGTGGGCACCGCGCAGGACATCGCCAGCCGCGCCGAAGCTTTCGGCATGAAAGTCTGGCGCGCGGACGGAACGGACTTCTTTTCTGTGTTCGACACCTTCGGCGAAGTGCTGGAATTCGTGCGGACGCCCGGCAATGGCCCGGCGGCGGTGGAGTTCGATACCGAACGCTTCTTCGGCCATTTCGAAGGCGATCCGCAGCGCTATCGCGGTGAAGGAGAGCTGGACCGTATCCGCGCCACCCGCGACTGCCTGCGCAAGTTCCGCGAGAAGGTGACCGGCGCGAAACTGCTGACCGACGGGGATATCGACGCGGTGGACGCGGATGCGCTTCAGGCCATCGAGGACGCCGTCACGGCGTCGCGCGCGGCGGCGCGACCGACGGCCGAAAACGTCCTCGAAAACGTCTACATCAGCTACTGACGGCGGAGCGAAGCACATGACGAAGATGATGTATCGCGACGCCATTCGCGGCACGATATTCCAGGAAATGCAGCGCGATCCGCGCGTGGTCGTGCTGGGCGAGGATGTTGTGGGCGGCATGGGCACCGCAGGCGGGCCGGAAGCGATCGGCGGGATCTGGTCCACCTCCACCGGGTTCTACGATGCCTTCGGGCCGGACCGGGTGATCGACACCCCGATCAGCGAAAGCGCGATCATGGGCGCGGCGGGCGGTCTCGCTTTGGCTGGCAAGCGGCCGGTGGCGGAGATCATGTTTGCGGACTTCATCGGCGTCTGCATGGACCAGCTGTGGAACCAGATCGCCAAGTTCCGCTACATGTTCGGTGGCAAGTCGGTCTGCCCGGCGGTGATCCGCATGCCCTGCGGCGCGGGCTATAACGCTGCCGCGCAGCACAGCCAGATGATCAGCCAGTTCGTGACTTCCATGCCCGGTCTCAAGGTCGTCATGCCTGCGACCCCGGCCGATGCTTGCGGCCTGCTGCGGCAGGCGATCCGCGACGACGATCCGGTGGTCTTCCTGGAGCACAAGTTCCTCTATGCGATGACCGGCGAAGTGCCCGACGATCCGGATTTCGTCATCCCCTTTGGCCATGCGCGGCTGGCGCGGGCGGGGGAGGACGTCACCGTCGTCGCCTCCGGCATGATGGTGGGCTATGCCGAGACGGCGGCCGACGATCTGGCGCAGGACGGCGTCGGCTGCGACGTGATCGACTTGCGCACCACGTCCCCGCTCGACGAGGAAGCGATCCTTGATTCCGTGGAGGCGACCGGGCGGCTGGTGATCGTGGACGAGGCGCCGCCGCGGTGCAGCCTGGCCACCGACATCGCCGCGCTGGTGGCGAGCAAGGCCTTCGCCAGCCTGAAGGCCCCGATCGAGATGGTCACCGCGCCGCACACGCCGGTGCCTTTCGCCCGCGAGCTGGAAGGCGCCTATCTGCCGAGCCCCGCGAAAGTGGCCGCCGCCGTCCGCAAGACGCTGGCATACCGGTGAGGGGGGCGCTGTCATGAGCAGAATCCGCGCTTTCACGATGCCCAAGTGGGGCATCGAGATGACGGAAGGGACCATCGCGGAATGGATGGTCAAGGAAGGCGATGCGTTCACGCGCGGCCAGACGCTGTGCCTGATCGAGACCGCCAAGATCACCAACGAGGTGGAGGCCGAATACGACGCGACCTTGCGTCGCATCCTGGTCTCCGGGGGCAGCGAGGCGGAGCCGGTGGGCGCGCTGCTGGCCGTGTTCGACGAGGGCGAGCATTCGGATGACGAGATAGAGGCGTTCATCGCCGCTTTCACGCCTGCCGAGGGCGGCGTGGCGCAAGGCGCCTCGAAAGCCAAGGCCGCCGTTCCCGAGCCGGTGGGCGCTGCTGTCGGTGCGCCGGAACGGGTGCGTGTGCCGATCGAGACCAACCGCCCGATCAGCCCGGAGGCGCTGCGTCTGGCCGAGGAGGAAGGCGTCGATATCGCGGATATCGAAGGCTCCGGCCGTCAGGGCAGGATCACCCATCAGGACGTGGTCAAGGCCATGCGCGGCCCGGCCCGACCGGCACTGAAAGGGACATTGGCGCTCCCCGAGGATGACCGGAAGGTCTTCGCCTCTCCGCTGGCCCGCCGGATTGCGGGTCAGCACGGGATCTCGCTGGTCGGCGTCGTCGGAACCGGGCCGCGCGGCCGCATTTCCAAGGCGGACGTTCTGGCACTGGTGCCTGCTCCGGCAAGCTCCGGCTCGCTGACCGCGCCTGCCTTCGTCGCGGGCGAGAACCGGCCGGAGGTCGTTCCCTTCGACCGCATTCGCAAGGTCGTTGCCCAGCGGTTGACGCAGGCCAAGCAGGACATCCCGCACTTCTACTTGCGCCTGTCGGCCCGGGCCGATGCCCTGCTGGACTTGCGCAAGAGCGCCAATCTGGTGCTCGGCTGCAAGGCCTCGGTGAACGACTGGGTGGTCAAGGCCTGCGCCACGGCGCTGGTCCGCCATCCGGAGGTCAACGTGCAGGTCCACGGGACCGATATCTACCGCTTCCCCCATGCCGACGTCTCGATTGCGGTGGCGGGACCCAAGGGCCTTGTCACCCCGGTCGTGCGGCAGGCCGACCTTATGCGGATCGACCAGTTGGCGGCCGAGACCCGTCGCCTGATCGACAAGGCGCAAGGTCGCGGTCTGGGCATGGAGGACATGGAGAAGGGCACCTTCTCCGTTTCCAACCTGGGCATGTTCGGGATCGAGAACTTCGATGCGATCATCAACCCGCCGCAGGGTGCGATCCTGGCCGTGGGCGCGGCCCAGCGCCAGCCGGTGGAGACGGCGGGCGGCGGCGTCGCGTTCGAGACGCGGATCGCCTTGACCCTCTCGGTAGATCACCGCGCCATCGACGGGGCTGCCGGCGCGCAGTTCCTCCAGACGCTGAAGACATTGATCGAGGAGCCGCAGGGCCTCTTCGCTTGAACAAGGAAAAGCCATGACAAGTCCGGCCAAACCGGGATCGCTCAAAGCGTTGGGGGACGTGATCCAGCTTGCCTACTTCCCCACCGATTTCGACGCAGCGCTCACTTACTGGATCGAGACCGTGGGCGTCGGCCCGTTCTTCGTGCTGAATGACGTGCGGCTGGGCGAGATGAAGTACAAGGGCCAGCCCACCGACGCGACGTTCTCCATGGCGATCGGCTATTGGGGCGATATCCAGATCGAGCTGATCCGCACGGAGAGCACGGCGCCCTCGCTCTACACCGGCGAATACGCGGTGCGCGATCGGCTGCACCATGTCTGCGTCTTCGTGGAGGACATTGCCGAGGCACGGCGCGCCTGCGCCGAGGCGGGCGCCGAAGTGATCGTGGAGGGCAAAGTCGGAGACGATGGCGAAGTGATCTACGTCGATCCCGGCAAGGGCCCCGGCTTCGTGATCGAATATCTCCAGCCGATTGCCGGATCGGAAGGTCTGTTCGAGATGATGAAGGCTGCCGCGCGCGATTGGGACGGCAGCGATCCGGTGCGGGTGCTGCAATGAGCGCGCTCTCCGCCCAGGCAGTGGCCTTGGCCGACCGCGTGGAGGCCTTCGTGCGCGAAGTCGTCGTGCCTTACGAACAGGACCCGCGCCGCGATCATCACGGCGCGCCGACCGACGAACTGGTCATGGAACTGCGCGAAAAGGCGCGCGCGGCGGGCGTGCTCACCCCGCATATCCGCGCGGACGGCAGCCACCTGACCCAGCGCGAGACGGCCGAAGTGCTGGTTCGCTCGGGTCTCTCGCCGCTCGGCCCGCTCGCCTGCAACACCATGGCGCCCGATGAGGGCAACATGTATCTGATCGGCCATGTCGGCTCGCCCGAGTTGAAAGCGCGGTTCCTGCAACCGCTGGTGGAGGGGAAGGGTCGATCCGCCTTCTTCATGACCGAACCGGCCGACTGGGGCGGCGCCGGGTCCGACCCCTCGATGATGAAGACCACCTGCCGCCGCGACGGCGACCACTGGGTGATCGACGGCCGCAAGACCTTCATCACCGGTGCCAAGGGCGCGATGGTCGGCATCGTCATGGCCGTTTCGGTGGATGAGGGGAGCAAGGGCGGGGCCTGCATGTTCCTGGTGGACCTGCCCGATCCCGCCATCGTGATCGACGAGGTGCCGAACACCATCGACACCTCGATGCCGGGCAGTCATGCAACCCTGACGATCCGCGCGCTTCGCGTGCCTGCCGACCAGATGCTCGGCAAGCCGGGCGAGGGGTTCAAGTATGCGCAAGTCCGCCTCAGCCCCGCGCGGCTTTCGCACTGCATGCGCTGGCTGGGCGCCTGTATCCGCGCGCACGAGATCGCCGTGGACTATGCCTGCCGCCGCGAGGCTTTCGGCAAGACGCTGATCGACCACGAAGGCGTCGGCTTCATGCTCGCCGAAAACCGCATCCTGATCCGGCAGTGCCGCTTGATGATCGACTGGTGCGCGGACGTGCTCGACACCGGATCGCTGGGCACGGTCGAAAGCTCGATGGCGAAAGTCTCGGTCAGCGAGGCCTTGATGAAGATCGCCGACAACTGCGTGCAGGTCATGGGCGGCACCGGGGTTACGGACCGCACGATCGTGGAGCAGGTGTTCCGCGAAATCCGTGCCTTCCGCATCTATGACGGGCCGACCGAAGTGCACAAATGGTCGCTCGCGAAGAAGATCAAGCGCGAATGGAAGCAGGCGCAAGCAGAGGAGGCCGCGTAAGGCCATGTCCGTCGATCTCGCCGCCGACAATGCGGGGACCGTGCCCGTTCGCGAAGGCTATCGCTTCGACGAGGCGGCGCTGGCGCGCTGGATGGCGGAGCATGTCGAAGGCTTTGCCGGGCCGCTCATGGTGGAGCAGTTCAAGGGCGGGCAATCCAACCCGACCTACCGCCTTTCCACGCCCGCGCGCAGCTATGTGCTGCGCCGCAAACCGCCCGGAGACCTGCTCCCCGGCGCCCACGCGGTGGACCGGGAGGCGCGGGTGCAGACGGCGCTGGGCGCGGCGGGCTTTCCTGTCGCGCGCATCCATGGCCTGTGCACCGACGATTCCGTGATCGGCACGTGGTTCTACGTGATGGACATGGTCGAGGGGCGGATCTTCTGGGATGCGACCTTCGCGCAAGTCTCGCACGACGATCGGCCTGCCTACTTCGATGCGATGAACGCGACGATGGCGGCGCTGCACGCCATCGATCCGGAAGCGGCGGGGCTGGGCGATTACGGCAAGCCGGGCAACTACTTCGCGCGCCAGATCGGCCGCTGGACCAGGCAGTATCAGGCCGACGAACTCGCGGGCCGCAATGCCGACATGGACGCTCTGGTGGAGGCGCTGCCCGCGCTGATCCCGCCGGGGGACGAGACTTCGGTGATCCACGGCGACTGCCGCTGCGACAACATGATCTTCCACCCCACCGAGCCGCGCGTGCTGGCGGTGCTGGACTGGGAACTCTCGACATTGGGCCATCCGCTGGCCGACTTCGCCTACCACACGCTGATGTACCGGATGCCGCCGGAGATCGTGCCGGGGCTTGCCGGTGCCGATCTCGCGGCGCTGGGTATCCCGTCGGAGCAGGATTACGTGGCGGCCTATTGCGCGCGCACGGGGCGGGACGGCATTGCCGATTACGAATTCTACGTCGCCTTCAACTTGTTCCGGCTCGCCGCGATCTTCCACGGCATCAAGGGCCGGGTGCTGCGCGGCAATGCCGCCAATGCGCAGGCGGCCAGCCGCGCCGAGAGTTTTCCCGTGCTCGCCCGCATGGCACGGGAGAGCCTCGACAGGACCGATCGGCCCGGTTGATCGCTGAAAACGGAATTTCGCACTCGCGGTCCTTGCGGACTTTTCCCAGATAAGGGGGGTGACAAGCGAGGAATTCGAAAAATGTCCAGTAAGGACAAGCCTATCCGCGAGATTTCGGCCAAGTGGGACGATGTCCTGATGGTCTGCCGCAAGTGCGGAAAGAAAGTCGGCGGCGGTTTCGGCAAGGACGGCGAGCAGCGCCTGGAAAAGGCGCTGAAGTCGCAGTTCAAGGAGGATCGTGGCTCCGGGAACGGGCGTTACAAGGTGGTGGGGGTGTCTTGTCTCGGTATCTGCCCGAAGAATGCCGTCTGCCTCGTGCAGGGGAGCGCGCCGGGGATCGTCCATCTGGTGAAGCCGGATACGCCGATGGATGAGGTCGTCGAAGCGCTGGCTGCGCCGCCGCCGAGGCCCGGCAAAGTCCGGCGGGTGTCCTGACCGGCGGCTTTTAGAGCGGTTGGTTTGCCGCATTTTCCGAGTCATCAGGTGATTCCACCTGATTAGAAAATGCTCTAGTCCGCAACCGCGGGCAGGCTCAGCACGACCAGCAGGCCGGGGCCGTCCTGGCGGTCCTCCAGCCGGATCGTGCCGCCCGCCAAGGTCATGGCCTTGACCGCGATGGACAGGCCCAATCCGCTCCCGGCCCCGTTCGCGGTGCCCCGCTCGAAGCGGCGCAGCAGGCGGTCGCGGTCGGCCGCCGCCACGCCGCAGCCCCGGTCGCCCACGGTAATGGTCAGGCGGTCCGCACTGCGCACGACGGCGATATCGACCTGTCCGCCCTCCCGTGCATGGGTCGTGGCATTGCCGATCACCGCCGAAAGGGCGATCTGCAAGGAGGACGGGTCGCAGCGCCAGCGCACGATGTGTTCGGGCGTGACGGAGAATTCCATCGCATCGGGAGGCAGGCGGAGCAGCGTCTCCGCCACGACGTCCGCCACCAGCGCATGGACGTCGACCGAACGGGTCGACACCGAAGTCGCATTGAGGCGGGCGAGGGTGAGCATCCCGTCGATGAGGTATCCGGCGCGGTCGACCACGGCGAGCAGGCGCCCGGCTTCCTCCTGTTGCGGGGCGGGCGAGGTCTTGCGCAGCAGCTGCGCCTGCGCGCGGATCGCCGCCAGCGGGGTGCGCAATTCGTGCGCGACATCGTCGGTGAAGGCCTGTTCCAGCTCGTAGGCCTGGTCGAGCCGGACGAAGAGCTTGTTGAGCGCAACGATCAACGGGCCGAGATCGCGCGACCAGTCGCCGCGTGCCAGCGGCGTCAGGTCGGCCAGCGAGCGGGCGTTCAGCGTCGTCGCCAGTCGCTCGACTTCGGACAGGCTCTTGCGCAGGGTCCACCAGAGCACGACCATGCTGGCGGCGATCAGCAGGATCAGCGGCAGCGCCAGCTTGCGCAGGACCGGAACCATCGAGAATTCGCGCATGGCATCGCGTTCGGCGACGACGACGAGCAGCCGCGGGTCGCGACCGGGCAGGCCGTAGCTGCGCCAGCGATCGCCCACCGCCTTGAAGTCGTGGAGGCCCGGCTGGCGCGGCACCAGGCCGACGGGCGCCCCCCAGCCGGACTGGGCGACGGGCTTGCCGTCCCAGAACACCGCGAACATGCACCAGTCGTAGGAGGCGTGGAAAGCCTGGCGCTCCTGGCTGGAGAGCAAGGGGTCGTCTCCCTCGCCGATAGCCTGGCCCTCCCCTCGGGCCACGAGCACCCCGGCGGTCAGGTCGTCCTGCATCATCATGTAGAGCAGGCGCGAGGCATTCACGAGCTGGGCGTCGGACGCGCGACCGATCTCGCGGTTGGCAACGACATAGAGGATCGCGCCCATGCCGATTCCGGTCAGAGCCAGCAGAATCAGCACCCGGCGGTAAAGCCGGATCGAGAGCGAAGACCGCCTCACGTATCCGGCCCGCCGACCATGTAGCCGAGGCCGCGCGCGGTGCGGATGAAGTCCCGCCCGAACTTGCGGCGCAGTGCGGAGATGGCGACTTCCACGGTGTTCGATTCCACCCAGTGGTCCTGGTCGTAGAGTTCGCCTTCGAGGTCCGCCTTGGAGACGAAGCGCCGGGCGCGCCGCATCAGCAGGGCGAGCACGCGGAATTCCTTGGCGGTCAGCGCTACCGGATCGCCGCCCAGCGTGGCGACATGGCCGGAGACGTCCAGCGTCACCTCGCCCACGCTCATGCTGTCGGCCGGGCGGCCGTCCTTGCGGCGCAGTTGCGAGCGGATGCGCGCGGCCAGTTCCTCCAGGTCCACCGGCTTCACCACGTAGTCGTCCGCACCGGCATCGAGACCGGCGACGCGCTGGCGGGTGCGGTCGAAAGCGGTGACGATGATGACCGGCGTGGCATTGCCGTCTGCGCGAAGCTGGCGCAGCACCTCCAGCCCGCCCATGCGCGGCATGCCGAGGTCGAGCAGGATTACGTCGTAATCGTTCACGCTGGCCGCTTCGAGCACGTCGTCGCCCCGCGCGAAGAGATCGACGACATAACCGTCCAGTTCCAGCGCGCGCTTCATCGCGGATCCGAGGGCGGCATCGTCTTCCGCAACCAGCAGACGGGGCAAGACAGGCTCCCATGGAGAGTGGACGGCGCCGGAAAAGCACCTTGGAAGGCCCCTTCGCTATGCCAGCTTTCGAGGGGCGTCAAACGCCTGCGGCATCTTTTTCTCCCCATCAGCTTCGCATCAGCTTCGGGGACTAGGGCCTGTGGATCGACCTGAATTCAGGCGACTCGATTTGCAGGAACCCTCCGTTCCCTGCCGCGCGATGCGGCGGGCGGAGCCATCACGGCCAATAGAAAATGACGATACACCAGTCTCCGCGCGATCTCGCTTCCGGGATCGTTTCGCAACCTTCCGGCGCCTCCTTTTTCGCGCCGGACTCCCAGGGCCGGCTTCGCACCGGCGCACGCGCCGAACCTCGGGCCGAAACCCGGGCCGGAACCGGCATTGCGCTTGCCCCTTGCGTGGCGCTGATCGGCTGCGACGGCTCCGGCAAGTCCACGCTCGCCAGCGACCTCGTCTCGCTGCTCGACCGGCGCGTCCCGACCCGTTCGATGTACCTCGGCCTCGGCACCGGCGACCTCGGACGCCGGATCGGCGAAATCCCGCTGGTCGGACGGCTGGCGGAGCGGTTCCTTACCGGCAAGGCGAAGAAGGCGCATGACGGCAAGAGCACCGGCAAGGAAAAGCGCCTTCCCGGCCTGCCGACGGCCCTGGCGATGTTCGGTTTCTCGCTGGCCCGCAGGCGGCGCTTCCGCAAGGTGCTCGGCTTCCGCCGACAGGGTGTGCAGGTGATTACCGACCGCTATCCGCAGGCCGAAGTGCCCGGCAGTTTCGACGGCCCCGGCCTGTCGTGGCTGCGCAAGGGGTCGGCGCTCGTCGAGCGGCTGGCGACGCGTGAACGCGCGCTCTACGCCGAGATGGCGGCCTATCGCCCGACCCTGGTGATCCGCCTCAATGTCGATGTCGACACGGCGCTGGCGCGCAAGTCCGATCACCAGCGCGACATGCTGGAGAAGAAGCTGGCGGTCGTGCCGACCTTGCGCTTCGGCGGCGCGCAGATCGTCGACGTCGATGCCACCCGTCCCTATCGCGAAGTGCTCGAAAGCGTGCTTGCGGTGCTGCGCCGCCATGGTCTTGAGGCCTGAGCGGCCGTTCGATCGAATTCTCAGGCGAATTTTCAGGTTTTCAGATGTCCCCCAACGCGCTTCCCCCTCTCATCGCCGTCGTCGGTTGCGACGGTTCCGGCAAGTCGACCGTCACCGAGGCTCTGCGTCTCTGGATGAACGAGCGCCAGCCCACGCAGATCTGTCATCTCGGCAAGCAGTCCGGCAACATCGGCCGCCGCATTGCGCGGCTGCCGCTGCTGGGCGGCAAGCTCGACAAGTCGATCCATGCCAAGGCGCAGAAGGCCCAGACGGATAAGGGGCCGGGCCTTGGCGCGGCGCTGGTGATCTATCTGTTCTCGATGCGCCGCGTGCGCCGGTTCGCCCGCATGATGAAGCTGCGCAAGGCCGGTAACGCGATCATCGGTGACCGCTTCCCGCAGCTCGGAGTGCCGGGACCGATGGACGGCCTGGGACTTGCCGGGGCCAAGGGCGGCGGGCTGGTCGGCTGGCTGGCCCGCTCGGAGCGGCGCCGATATGCCGCCATGGTGGCAAACCGGCCCGATCTCGTGCTGCGGCTCAACGTTTCGCTGGAGGTCGCGCTGGCCCGCAAGCCGGATCACCGCGCCTCCTCGCTCGCCCGCAAGGTGGCCGACGTGCCGCGCCTGACGTTCGAAGGCGCGCCGATCGTCGAGATCGATGCCGAACTGCCGCTGGCCGAAGTGCTGGCGCAGGCCAAGGCCGCGATCGATTTGCGCCTGTCGCAGATCGAGACGGCGGGCAGCGCCATGAGCCGGAAGGCGGCGTGATGAAATCCGTTTCCATGAAGCACTGGTTTTCCGACGGGGTGTTCCGCACGATCGTGCGCAATGCTTCCTATCTCGGATCGAGCAAGCTGGTGGGTGCATTGCTGGGCCTTATCGCGCTGGCCTGCGCCGGGCGCGGTTTGACACCGGCGCTGTTCGGCACGCTCGTCATCATCCATAGCTATGCCAACGGCGTGGGGGCGCTGGTCAAGTTCCAGACCTGGCAGTTCATCGTCCGCTACGGCACGCCCGCTCTGGGGCGCGGCGATGTGGACGAGTTCCGCGACGTCACCGGCTTCGCTTTCGGCCTCGACCTTGCCAGCGGCCTCATCGGCCTCGCGGGCGGGCTCGTGCTGTTGCCGTTCCTGGCCGAATGGTTCGGTATTCCGGCCGAGGACGTGCGGCTTGCCATGCTCTATTGCACGCTGATCCCGACGATGACGGCGGCGACTCCCACCGGCATCCTGCGTGTGCTCGACCGCTTCGACCAGATCGCCGTGCAGCAGATGGTCACGCCGGCGCTGCGCGCGCTCGGCGGCGTGATCTCCTATTTCGGCGGGTTCGGCTTCGCCGGTTTCGTGATGACCTGGTATCTCGCGGACCTGCTCGGCGACTTGTGCCTCTGGTTCATGTCGGTGCAGGAACTGCGCCGCCGCGGCATCCGGGGGGCGCTGCGCCCCGGCCTGTTCGGCCCCGGACGGCGGCTTTCGGGCGCCTGGGACTTCGTCTGGACCACCAATTTCGCCCACTCGATCTGGGCGGCCTGGGGGCCGGTGAGCAACCTGATCGTCGGTGCCCTGCTCGGGCCGACGAGCGCGGGCCTGTTCAAGATCGCCGCGACCTTCTTCGATTCCGCTAGCAAGCCCGCCGATCTGATGTCGCGCAGCTTCTATCCCGAGATCATGCGTCTCGATCCCACGACCCGCCATCCCTGGCAGCTGGCGATCCGCAGCGCACTGATTTCCGGTGGCATCGGCTTTGTGATCCTGTTGGCGGTGATCCTCGGCGGCGAGCCGGTGATCGGCCTCGTCTTCGGCAAGCGCTATGTCGAGGCCTATGACCTGCTCCAGCTCATGACCGCTTCGCTGATCGTGACGATGGCCAGCTTCCCGCTCGAATCCCTGCTCTACATGGCAGGGCGCCAACGCTCGGCGCTGGTGGCCGAGGGCACGGCGGCAGCGGGCTATGCCGTGCTGCTCTTCGTGCTGATCCACTTCTTCGGCATTACCGGCGCGGGCCTGGCCTATGTCGCGGGGGTCTGCCTCAAGGCGCTCTTCATGTTCATGCCGACGCTCTGGGCTTACCGGGCGCGGGGCACCCTCTCACACATCATGGCTGAGGAGGTCCCCGCATGACTTATTCGCAGGAAACGCTCGGCGCCCTGTTCGAGGCGATCGAGATGGACGATGTGGTCGATCCGGTGGTCAGCCTGCCCGATCCGATCCCGGTGGACTGCACGCGCGAAGCCATGCAGCACTGCCTCGACCTCTGCCGCCAGTTCTGGCGGGACCGGGCGAGCCGGGCCGCCATGCGCGAGCTGGTCGGCACCCTGCTCCTGACCGGAGACCTGCCGCAGGACGCCCGCAGGCGCTACAAGCATATCCGCGCCGCCTACAAGCACTTGCGCTTTGCTCTCGTGCTCTATGGAACCAGCCACAAGGCGCCGCTGCTGTTCCGCTCGACCGTGGCGGTCATGGGACACTTGCAGGACGCTTTTCGCAACCGTCGGCGCGCGGCGGTGCTCGGCTATGCAGTGATGCTGCGCGTCCTGTTGTTCTGGCCGGTCTGGACCTTGGTGCAGCGTGAGGTCGAAGGCGTGAAGCTGGACGATGCGGCGGGCTTCCTCGCCTATCGCAAGGCGGAGTTCCGCCGCCTGCGGGGCTGGCTCTCGACAGGCTCGCTGACCGGCCACCGTTTCCATAGTATTCGCAAGGTCGTGAGCCGGCAGGTCTCGTTCTACGATACCCTGCGCACCCTCGAACCCGACGAGCAGGGCTATCGCATGTCGCGCTTCCTCAGCGCCATCAACGGGCTGATGGGCAGCATGCACGACGATCTGGTGGAACAGGCGGGCAAGGGCCACCGGGACTACCATCGCGACGACTTCCCGATGCCCGAGGACATCCTTTCGCGGCTGAAGGCCCTGACGGCGGCCTATCCCGCCTGAGATCGAAGGCTTGCCATCCTGCGCGGATTGCCCAACAATCCCCGCATGATGACGCTGCCTCCACTCGGCGAAGCCTTCTACATCGCCGAGTGGGCCATCCGCCTGACGATGCTGGCCGTGGTGCCCTTGCGGCGCACGCCCGCAGCGGCGGCAAGCTGGCTGCTGCTGATCTTCTTCCTGCCGGTGCCGGGGCTGCTGCTATTCGCCGCGATCGGCAGTCCGCGCTTTCCGGCATGGCGGGTCGAGCGGTTCGAGAGCCTGCGCGGCTTTTTCGGGGATGTCGCAGGCCGCATCGCGGGCGAGGCTCCGGCGGCACCGGAGAATGCGGGCGAAGTCGTCGAACTGGCCGGGCGCCTCGGTCATTTTCCCGCCGCATCGGGCAATGCCATCGAACTGATCGATGATTACGACACGGTGATCGCGCGCCTGATCGCCGACATCGACGCGGCGCAGGAGCATGTCCGCCTGCTGTCCTACATCTTTGCCGATGATGCCACGGCGCAGCGGGTGATCGCCGCGCTCGGCCGGGCGGTGGAGCGCGGGGTTCCCTGCCATGTGCTGGTCGATCCGGTCGGTTCCTACCGCTGGCTCAAGGGCACCTTGCAGGCGCTGCGCGGGCAGGGCGTGCGGGTGCGGCGAATGCTGCCGTTCCGCCTGATCCGGGGGCGCACCCGGCGCGATATGCGCAACCACCGCAAGCTGTTCCTGATCGACGGGCGGATCGGCTATGCCGGATCCCTCAACATCGTCGCCAAGGATTTCCGGCCCGGCGTGACCAATCGCGAACTGGTGGCGCGGGTTACGGGGCCGGTGGTCGCGGCGATGTCGGCGATCTTCGTCTCCGACTGGTTCCTGGAGACCGAGGAGATGCTCGAACCGGCCGTCGCCCTGCCGCCGCCCGGCGGAAACTCGACCCTGCAAGTGCTGCCCAGCGGCGCGAACTACCCGCTGGAAGGGTTCCTGACCCTGCTGACCTGGCAGGTCGCCCGCGCCGAGCGGGAAGTCGTGCTGGTCACGCCCTATTTCATTCCCGACGAGGGGCTGCTCGGCGCACTGATAACCGCCGTCCTGCGCGGGGTGGAAGTCCATGTCATCGTATCCGAAGTGGTCGACCAGCTTCTCGTGAACCTTGCCCAGGCGTCCTATTACGACGAACTGCTCGCGCATGGCGTGCGCATCCACCGCTATCGCGGCTATCTGCTCCACGCCAAGGCGGTGCGGATCGACGACAGCCTCGGCATCGTCGGCTCCAGCAATGTCGACGTGCGCTCCTTCCAGCTCAACGAGGAAGTCAGCCTGCTGCTGCTGGATCCTCCGGCGATCGACGAACTGGCGCGAATCCAGCAGGGCTATATCGCTGGAAGCGACGAACTGCTGCTGGCGGAATGGCGCGCCCGATCGCGGGCAAGGCGCCTTGTCGAGAACGGTGCACGCCTCGTCAGTCCCCTGCTCTAGGGTGTGTGGGGATTCAGTTCAGGCGGAGCCCGCATGGGCTGAAGCACCGCACACGCTAAACCGTAGGTAGCCTGTAAGCGGCGCATTGGGGGTAGGGCCGTGGTCCATTTGATCCCGGCCGTCGTGGCATCGGGATAGCCGTGCAAGAAACTGTCACATTCCCGGTTTCCGGCCAGTCTGCGTCATGTACCCTCGGCTGACTTGGCGAGGAGTCGAACTCATGAAGCTTCCAGAAGAACAGCTGGCCGAACTTGGCCACAACGACCGACGATCTTTCCTGGCTGCCTGCGGGAAGTATTCGCTTCTCGTTCCGCCCGCGATGACGATGCTCCTGTCCACGTCGCTCAGTTCGCCTGCGATTGCGAAGTCGGGCGGCGGCGGCGGTGGCGGAGGTGGGTCTTCCGGCGGTTCGGGCGGCGGCACCGGCTCGGGCGGTACGTCGGGCGGCGGTTCCGGTAACGGCGGTTCCACCGGCGATGGTGGCAGCGTCAAGGATGGCGGCGGCGCCGTGTCGGGCCCTAAGGATACCGGCGTCCCGAGCGGCGGCGATAGCCATGCGGGCGCGGTGAGCCCGGAGGCCAGCCTTCCCAAGGGTGACGGCGGCGGAAAGCCGAAGGACGGCGACAGACGCGATCGGCGCTGACCGTCATTGGCTTTATCGACGTCGCGTGGGGCTGAGGCGAACCGGGGGAGGGAGCCGCGATGCACGGCGGCTTTGTATCTGGAGAGGGAGCATGCGGAACGGATTTGCCGGATAGGGAAGTGCCCGAGGATTCTTCCACGGACCGAAGATCGGATGCGGAAGCGCCGATCCTGCACCTCGCCTCCGGCGTCCTTCCGCTGGTCATCGATGACCACCCGGTCCTTTTCGTCGAGGCCACCCAGCGTCTGAACGCGCTGAACGGCTCGGCCGGTATGCTCGTCGCGCTCCTCGCCGACGGCATCGGCCTTGCCGATCTGCGCCGGGAGCTGGGTGGCACTCTCGGCCTCTCGGCCGGGCAGGTCGATGCCCTGCTGGTGGACTGGAGCGCACAGCGCGTCATTTCAGCCTCTGCCGAGGCTTCCCTGTCTCCCGAACGGCGCAGCGTCGTTCTGCGCGCGGGCACACGGGATATCGCGATCGTCTTTCCAGAGGGCAGGTGGGGCCGCGAACTCGCCGCGCCTTATGCCCATCTGCCGCAGCAGCAGGCCTCCGATGCCCGCGTGATCGCAGCGGAACTCGGCGGGGCCAACGACCTCGTCGGCATTTTCGATGACCGTGCCGGTACCTTGGTGGCGCGCGAGGGCGCGGCGCCCGCGCTGCGCGGCATGGTGGTCGATCTCGCGCTGGAGCAGGCAGACTACATCGCCCTCCATGCCGCCTCGCTGACCGTTCCGGACGCCGGGGACGATGCGGCGATCCTGCTGATCGGCGCGCCGGGCGCGGGAAAATCCACGCTGGCGACGCTGGCCGCGGTCTCGCCCGGCCCCCTTCGTCTCGCCGGGGACGATATCGTCCTGTTCGATCCCCGCACCGGCCTGGCGATGGGCCTGCCGCTGCCGCTGACGATCAAGCGCGGAAGCTGGGACCGTCTCGCCGAAGTCGTTCCCGGCTTCGCGGATATTGCCCCGATCCTTCGCGCCGACGGACAGTGGCTGCGCTATGCCCCGCTGCCCTCGCCTGCCGCGCCGGGCTGGCGGCGGATCGCGGCGATCGTCGACTTGCGCCGCGAGGACGGTGCCGGGGCGCAACTGGTCGCGCAATCCCCTGTCGATTGCCTCGGCCGCCTGCTGGAGGAAGGCTTCGTGCGCGGCGGGCGGTGCACGGCGGCCCAGATGCGCGCCCTGGCGCGCATGGTCGACGGCGCCCGCACCTGCACACTCCATTATGCCGAAGCCGGGCAGGCGCTGCCCGTCGTCGAGGCTCTTCTTGCCTAGCGGGGCCGGAGTACTCTCGGACTTGTGCCAGTGCCTGAAAGGCCATGTCCCGCCTGCGATCGACTGGGAAGCGGTGCTCGGCCTGGCCAATCGGACGCTTGTGACTCCGGCTCTGGCGGCCGCGTTGGCCTCCGAGGCGGAAATCCCGCCTGAAGTCGCCGGTCTGCTCCAGGTCATTGCCGAGCGTACGGCCATCCGCAACCGGCTGATGCATGCTCAGCTTGCCGAGGCCGTCGCCGCCTGCAATGCCGCGGGGATCGAGCCGATCCTGCTCAAGGGCGCCGCTCTGCTTGCCCGGCGCGGTCCGGACTGCGCCGATCGCCTGCTCACCGATCTCGACCTGATGGTTCGCGAAGAGGAGGGCGCGGAGGCGATCGCGGCGCTGGAGCGCATCGGCTACGGTCGTTTCTCCTCAACGCATGACGACGGACAGGGCGTCAATCTCGGCCGGGAACGCGATGCAGGCGGCCTGGACCTCCACTACCGCCTGAAACGGGTGGGCCGCGGGCGTGACGCGGCCTGGCTGGCAGCCTCTTGCCGTCCGTTCGCGATAGGCGCGGCGAGGGCGGCAATGCCCTCGCCGGCGGCGCTGGCCGCGCTCTTCGTGCTGCACGACCAGTTGCAGGAAGGCGACTACTGGCGCGGCCGGATCGACCTGCGCCACCTCGTCGATCTTGCGGCGATTGCCCGGGATGAAGGAGGGATCGACGGTGCGGCGCTGGCTGCGCTGTTCCCGCAAGGCCGTGCTCGGCGCGCGCTCGCGGTGCAGCTCGATACGCTGGCGGAATGGCTCGGGGTGCGGATCGCCGGCGATCGTCGCGGCTGGAGAGTAGCCTTCCAGGCGTGGCGCCGACGCGCGCAGTTGCGCCGTCCCGGCACGGAGACCGCCTTCACTTTCGCCTCATGGCTGATCGATCCGCCTTTCGGCCTGTTCGAACACAGCGGTGCGGCAGCGCGCGGCCGGGAAGTCCGGCGCATGTTGCTGGAGAAGAAGGCCACCAAAGTCTGAAGGAACAGCGCTTCAGCGCAGCCCGGTAAGCCACTCCGCAATCATCGCCTGTCCCGCCGCCACGGCGCCGGGTCCCAGACTGTCGTGGGCTGCGCGCAGGGATGCCTCGTCGCCCCCCGCTTCTACCACCGATTCCGGCCATTGCTCGATCCAGGCATCGAAGCGTGGATCGAGGCCCATTTCGGCATGAAACTGCAAGGCCAGGATATTGCTGCCGCGACGGAAGGCCTGATGCGCGTAGAGGTGGCTCGACGCCAGAAGCTCGACATTCGCAGGCTGGGTGAAAGTGTCGCCGTGCCAGTGCAGCACCGGCACGCCCGCAATGTGCCGCAGCGGCCCGTCGAGGGCATGGTCATGGACCGAGACGCTGTGAAAACCCACTTCCTTGTGCGGACCGGCATAGACTTCGGCACCCATCGCCGCCGCAATCATCTGCGCGCCGAAACACACGCCAAGCGTCGGTCGTTCCGCCTCCAGGCGCCGGGCGAGACGCCGCATCTGGCAGGCGATCCAGGGGTGCTTGTCCTGCTCGTAGATGCCCATGGGGCCGCCCATCATGATGAGCAGGTCCGGCTCACAGAGGTCGAGCGAGGAAAAGGCGGGATCGGTCACGTCGATCCGGTCGACATCGTATCCGGCCGCTTCGATCGGCATGCGGTAGCCGGCGACGCCTTCATAAGGAACGTGCCGGATGATCAAGGCGGTCTTCGTCACTTCTCGCTTTCATCCGAACGGCACGGGTGCGGTGCCTTATGTGCATCTTCCATGGCTCCCCCGAACGGCGCAAGCCCCGACGCGGACCTGATAGAAAATGTATCAAACGGTTGCCCGCGCCCGATCAGGTCAGGAAATACGGGTGCAGGATTTGCAATCTTTGCCCTCAGCCGCCATGGTCCCCGCGAAATTCGCCTGAGAATTATGGAAGGAGCCAAGGTTTGGAGTCAGTTTCGGTCGTACTTTTTCTTTTGCTGGCGGTCGTGGTGAGCGGAGCGGTATCGCGCATGCTCCCCTGGTCGGTGCCGACACCACTCGTGCAGATCCTGCTGGGCTGCGTAATCGGTCTCTCGACTTCTTATAGCGTATCGCTCGATCCCGAACTGTTCCTGCTGCTGTTCCTGCCGCCGCTGCTGTTTCTCGACGGATGGCGTATTCCCAAGGACGAATTGTTCAAGGACGTCTCCACCGTCGTCGAACTGGCCCTGGGGCTGGTGCTGACGACTGTGATCGGCATGGGCCTGTTCATCCACTGGATGATTCCGGCCATGCCGCTGGCCGTGGCTTTCGCGCTGGCCGCCGTCGTTTCGCCGACCGACCCGATCGCGGTTTCGGCCATCGCCGCCCGCGTGCCGATCCCCAAGCGCATGATGCATATCCTCGAAGGCGAATCCCTGCTCAACGACGCCTCGGGCCTCGTCTGCCTGCGCTTTGCCGTGGCGGCGGCGCTGACCGGCACGTTCTCAGCCGGGGGCGCCGCGCTCAACTTCCTCTGGGTGGCCGGAGCGGGCCTTGCCATCGGCGTCGCGGTGACGATCGTCGTCTCGCGCGCCAAGGCTTGGGTCACGCGCCGCTGGGGCGAGGATACCGGCTCGCAGATCCTCGTCAGCCTGCTGATCCCCTTCGGCTCCTACATGCTGGCCGAGCACTTCCATGCCTCGGGCATCCTCGCCGCGGTCAGCGCAGGCGTGACGATGACGTTCGCCGAAATCTCGCGCGAGGCGATGGCCGTCACCCGCATGCGCCGCAACTCGGTGTGGGACACGATCCAGTTCACGCTCAACGGCATCATCTTCGTGCTGCTCGGTGAACAGCTTCCGGCGATCCTTGCCGGGGCAAAGCGGACCGTGGCCGTCACCGGCCATACACAGCCGGGCTGGCTGGCGCTCTATGTCGTCGCCATCGTCATCGGCCTTGCTGCCCTGCGCTTCGCCTGGGTGTGGCTCTCGCTCAAGTTCACGATCCTGCGCAAGCGTCAGGCGAGCGGAGGCAATAACGTAGCGGCGGCGGTTGCCACGCCGAACTGGCGGCTCGTCGCGGCGATGTCGTTTGCCGGTGTGCGCGGCGCGATCACCCTGGCGGGTGTGCTCACCCTCCCGCTCGTGCTCAATGACGGGACGCCGTTCCCGGCGCGCGATCTGGCCATCTTCCTGGCTGCGGGCGTCATCATCGTCTCGCTGCTCCTCGCCAGCATCGCCTTGCCGGTGCTGCTCAAGAATCTCACGATGCCGGGTGAGCCTTCCAAGCAGGCCGAGGAAGACGCTGCCCGCGTCGCTACCGCAGAAGCGGCGATCAAGGCCATCGAACGTCACCAGCACCGTCTGGCCGAAAGCCATGGCGATGCCGATCGCTATGCGGCGGCAGGTGGTCGGGTAATGGACCTCTACCGCGAGAGGATCGAAGGTCTCAGGGAAGGCGAACGCGATGCCGCTCGCGAGCAGGAGCGCCTGTTCCGCGATTTCCGCCTCGTCGGTCTCAAGGCCGAGCGGGCGGCGCTTGGCGAACTCATCCGGAGCCGCAGTGCCGGCAGTGAGACCATCCGCAAGCTGACTCGCGAACTCGATCTTTCGGAAGCGCGATTCCGGGGGTGAAGTGGAGCGATACGGCCCCGCCCGGAAAGCGGGGCCGTTCGGCCGAAGAAGGCCGAACCTACGGAAAACCGCCATTTTTCTGAAAATGTCGTTTTTTTGAAATTAGCGTGTTGACCGAATCGTGAGGGGGTCTTAGAGGGCCTCTCACCGGAGCGGACCACCTGGTTTAGCAGCGGTCGCCAAGACATGACGGGCAACATGCTCCTCGAGATCAAAATCGGGGAATGCTGGTTGTCCGGGTTTTTTGTCTGGTG
>PJTY01000495.1_pt1 | contig 19712 bp, 17 predicted proteins | sample 1512121 | NCBI WGS metagenome assembly PJTY01 (sample SAMN08177680, study PRJNA422409) | Soil metagenome, whole genome shotgun sequencing project. | isolation source: Soil enriched (2) on filter paper: alkali lignin treatment | place: USA: Madison | collected 2015-01-15 | reverse complement strand
TCATGTCCAACGCGCGACGCGCCTCATCCCGGCCGAACCCGCGCGTCAGCTGGGCCGCGCCGATATTGGCCAGGATCGGCGTGTCCGGCGCCTTCAGCCTCAGTGAGAAGTCCAGACCGCCTACGGCCCCGCCTTCCAGCGCCGCCCTCTGCGACCCGACCGCCAGGGCGATGCCCAGATGCTGGGCCGCCTCGGCCAGACGGGCGTTGATCGCCTCGGCCCGCGCAGGGCCGCCGGTCATGGTGCTGATCAGGAAAGGCGCCTTCAGCCGCCGCCCCAGGAAGTCGACGCCCAGGTCGATTCGAGCATGATCCAGGTCCGGCAGGGCCTCGTGCACGAAGCGCCAATCGTCGAACCCGGCGGACAGCGCATGACGACCGCCGCCGGCCAGCACCACGTCAAGGTGTTGGTCCTTCCGGCCCAGGATCAGGGCCGAAGCAGCGTCGTCGCCGGTTTCGTTCAGGGCTGCCGCTCCGTGATCAGGACATAGTCGCCGGTCGAGTTGGCGCCGAAGCTGCGGGCCCGCAGGACATAGGTCCCGTCGCGCGGCGCGGTCCAGTTCAGGCGGGCGTGGGTGTCGGACAGGCTGTCGTCGTCCTCCTCCAACTTGAAGTAGTCGCCGTCCTTCTCTTCGCCGACCTCGATCACCGCGTCTAAGCTGCTGGCGATCAGGGTGAAGCGCAGCTTCTCATCCGCCTTGGCCTTGAAATGATAGGCGTCGTAGTAGATTCCGTCGTCAGTGATGCTGGCCCGCTCGGTCAGCCGGCCTCGCACGGTGGAGCCGATCAGCAGGCTGCCCGGCGAAGGCTCGCCGCCCAGATCCTGAAGCTCCAGCGCATAGAGCCCCTTGGCGTCGCGCGACCACGAACGCGCCCGCAGAACATAGTCGCCGGTCTCTGGCAGGGTGAAGATCAGGCGCGCGTCCGTTCCCTGGCCCAATCCGTCGTCATCACTGGCGATCTCGCTGAAGTCCTCTTCGCCCTGCCCGAGCTGCAGATAGGCGTCGAAGTCGCCGGACCGCATGACGGCCTGGACGCGCTGCCCCTCGGTCCCGCTGAAGATGAAGGCGTCATACAGGCGGCCGTCGTCGTCGGTGGCGTCGCTGCTGGTCAGTTCGCCCTCGACCGTCTGGCCGAAAGCAATGGCCGACGGCGGCGGCGGCGGCGCGATCTCTTCTATGTTCAGCGTATAGGGGCCCTCGCCGCTGGAGAAGGCGCGCGCCTCGATCAGATAATCGCCATCCTCGGTCAGGGTATGCGTCAGGCGGGAGTTCAGGTCGCCCGCACTGTCGTCATCGGTCGCCAGACTGTTGTGGTTGGCGTCGAACAGCTCGAGGTAGGTATCGAAACCATCGGCCTTCATGGTGATGGCCACCCGCTGCCCGGCGCGCCCGCTGAAGCGATAGAGGTCCGCCGGCGCCCCGGAATCGCTGCTTGCGCTGTCTGGCGTCAGGCGTCCGCGCGTCTCCTCGCCGACCGTCACCGACGTGGCGGTCGGCGCAGGCGGCCCCTGCTCCAGCGCCAGCCGATAATCGCCCTGGGCCGAGCTGTTATAGGATGTGGCGCGGATCAGATATTCCCCGGCCTGCGGCGCGGTGAACACCAGACGGGCGTTGAGGCTGGAGCCGCCGTCGTCGTTCTCGGCCATCTGGACAAAGGCGCCGTTGACGATACGTCCGACGCGCAGGAAGGCGTCGAAATCGTCGGATTCCAGGTCGATCTTGACCCGTTCGCCCGCCGACGCGCGGAAGGCGTAGGCGTCATAACGGGCGCCGTCGTCATCCTCGGCGCTGTTCGATCCCAAGCTGCCCGTCGCGTCACGGCCGACAGCGATCCGTCCTGGACGCGGCAGACGCGGCGCGGCTCGCTCCTTCAGCGACAACTGATAGTCGCCGGTCTCGATGCCCGAGAAGGTGCGCGCACGGACGATATACGCCCCTGCCTCCGGTGCGGTGAACCGCAGACGCGCGTTCAGCGCCCCTGCGCTGTCGTCGTCGCTGGCCAGGGAGTCCCGCAAGGAGCCCTCGGCGTAAATTTCCAGATAGGCGTCGAAATCGTCCGCCGTCATCTCGGCCTCGAGCCGCTGTCCGGCGCGCAGGTTCACGCGATAGTCGTCGTAGCGATAGCCGTCGCTTCCACGGGTGCGGGCGTCTCCCTCTTCCAGCCGCCCCCGGATGTCGTCGCCCAGCCGGGCGTCAGACGCCGTCTGGGCCCAGGCTGCGCCGGTGGACAGGATGGCGACGGCGCTGGCCGCCGCGAACAGGGAATAACGCATAAAAACCTCTTTGCTGGCGTCATCATAGACGCCGAACCGCAGCGCCTGTAAATCGCGGCCACGCTTTCCAGTTCCCGGCAGATGGAGCCAAATATGGCTGTCGAACCCGCCCGCGCCTCGCTGATCGACGGCAAGGCCTTCTCACAGACCCTGGTGGAGCGCGTCGCGGCCGCCGCCGCCCGGCTGGAATCCGCTCATGGCGTCAAGCCCGGCCTGGCTGTCGTCATCGTCGGCGAGGACCCAGCCAGCCAGCTGTATGTCCGCAACAAGGGCGAGACGACGCTGAAGGCCGGGATGCGGTCCGACACCCACCGCCTACCCGCCGAAACGACCCAGGACGAATTGCTGGCCCTGATCGCCCAGTTGAACGCCGACGCGGGCATCCACGGCGTGCTGGTGCAGTTGCCCCTGCCCAAGCACATCGATTCGGCTGCTGTTCTGGACGCCATTTCGCCGGACAAGGATGTGGACGGCTTCCACGTCGTCAACGCCGGACGCCTGGCCGTCGGCCTGCCGGGCATGATCCCCTGCACTCCCCTGGGCACCCTGATGCTGCTGAAGGATCAACTCGGCGACCTGTCAGGCCTGAACGCCGTCATCGTCGGCCGCTCCAACATCGTCGGCAAGCCGATGGCGCAACTGCTGCTGGGCGAAAGCTGCACAGTCACCATCGCCCACTCGCGCACCCGCGACCTGCCGGCCCTGTGCCGCACCGCCGATATTCTGGTCGCCGCCGTCGGCCGCCCGGAAATGATCAAGGGCGACTGGATCAAGCCCGGCGCCGCCGTCATCGACGTGGGCATCAACCGCGTCCCTTCGCGCGATCCGGTCAAAGCCGCCGAAGGCAAGACCCGCGTGGTCGGCGACGTGGACTTCAACCAGGCGGTTGAGGTCGCCGGCCGCATCACCCCCGTTCCCGGCGGCGTCGGCCCCATGACCATCGCCTGCCTGCTGGCCAACACCTACACCGCCGCCTGCCGCGCGGCGGGCGTGGAGCCGGAAGACCTGAACGGCTGAAGATCGCTCCCTCTTCCGCTCACCCCGGCGGACGCCGGGGTCCAGTAAGAGCCTCGCACGCCTGGCGACGCCCAACGACTTGACGGTGCGATTGACGGCCAAAGAACTGGATCCCGGCGTCCGCCGGGATGAGCGGATCAAGTTGCAAAAATCCAGCCTTGAAGCGGAGCCTTTCGGCCCCGATAGTCTTTAGCGATCAGCGGTCCCGACGACCGCCCGCAGGAGCTTCTTCATGGCTGGTTTCTCGCCTCGCATCGCGGCCGTCGCCGCTGTCGTCGTCCTGGCCCCCGCCGTGGGCGCCTGCGGCTACAACACCATTCCGACCAAGCAGGAACGCGCCGAGGCCGCCTGGGCCGACGTTCAGAGCCAGTATCAACGCCGCGCCGACCTGGTGCCGAACCTGGTCGCCACCGTTCAGGGCGCGGCCATTCAGGAGCGCACCACCCTGACCCAGGTGATCGAGGCGCGCGCCAAGGCCACCAGCGTCAACATCGACGCCTCGAACCTCGATGACGCCGCCGCCTTCCAGCAATACCAGCAGGCGCAGGGCGAGCTTTCCAGCGCCCTGAAGCAACTGCTGATGACGGTCGAGGCCTATCCTCAGCTCCAGGCCAACCAGAACTTCCTGACCCTGCAGTCGCAGCTGGAAGGGACCGAGAACCGCATCGCCGTGGCGCGGCGCGACTACAACGAAGCCGTGCGCGACTACAACACCACCCTGCGCACCTTCCCGAGCGTGATCTGGGCCAAGACGCTGCACGGCGGCTCCAAGCCCATGCAGTTGTTCACCGCCACGGCTGAGGCCCAGTCGGCGCCGACCGTGAACTTCGACCTGGGCGTCCAACCCGGCGGCGGCGCGCCTGCGACGGCGCCCGGCGCCGCGCCCGGTTCGACGCCGCCTGCGGCTGCGCCCGCCCCGGCGGCGCAGTAAGCCTGAAATGAACCCTTCCGCCCTCGCCCTGAGGGAAGGCGCGGCGCGGGGCCTCCTCCCCGCGCTGATGCTGTGCCTCATCCTGTGGCTGGCCGCCCTGCCCGGCGCCAGCCTGGCCGCCGAAATCAGTTTTCCGGCGCTGACCGGCCGCGTGGTCGATGACGCCCAACTGCTGACGCCCGAACAGGAACAGGCCCTGACCGGCAAACTGGCGACGCTGGAGCAGCAGACCGGCGACCAGTTGGTCGTCGTCACCTTGCCCTCGCTTCAGGATCAGGAGATCGAGGACTTCGGCTATCAGCTGGGACGTCACTGGGGCATCGGTCAGAAGGAAAACGACGGCGGCGCCCTGCTGATCGTCGCGCCGAACGAGCGAAAGGTGCGGATCGAGGTCGGCTATGGGTTGGAGGGCGTGCTGACCGACGCCTATTCGTCTCTGATCATCCGCAACGACATCCTGCCGCCCTTCCGCCAGGGCGACTACGCGGCCGGGATCATCGCCGGGACGGACGCCATCATCACCCAACTGACCGCCGATCCGGCGGAGGCCCAGGCGCGGGCGGAGGAGGCCAAAAGCGTGGCGTCCCGGACGACCAAGCCGGTCCTGCCCGCCATCGTCATCCTGGCGGTCTTCGCCTTCATCTTCTTCGGTATGATCGGCGCCGCCGCAGGCGGTCGGAAACGACGCGGTCGCGGCGACGGCCTGTCGCCCATCCTGATCTGGGCCGCCAGCGAAGCCCTGCGTCACCGCGACGACGATGATCGCGGCGGCTGGGGCGGCGGCGGAGGCTGGGGCGGTGGCGGCGGTTTCGGCGGCGGCGGTTTCGGCGGAGGCGGCGGCGGCTTCGGCGGCGGCGGCGCCTCGGGGGGATGGTGATGCAATTCACGAACGACGACCATGCCCGCGTGGCCCAGGCCATCGCTCAGGCCGAGGCGAACACCTCCGGCGAGATCTTCTGCGTCGTAGCGCTCCAGGTGTCCTCCTATCGCGACGTCAGCCTGGGCTGGGCGGCGGCTGCGGCCTTGCTGCTGCCGCTGGGGCTGATCCCGTTCGGCTTCAACGGCGACTGGCTGACGTTCCGCGGCGGGTGGGAGATCGCCCACGCGCCCGCCGCCTCGGCCGAGATCGGGCGCGCGCTGGCGGCTTATGGGCTGGTGCAGGCCGGGGTTTTCCTGGCCGTGTTCCTGCTGTCTCTGATCCCGATCGTGCGACGGCTGCTGACGCCGGCCGCCTTGCGTCGCACGCGGGTCCGCCGCGCCGCCATGCAGCAGTTCCTGGCCCACGGTCTGCACGTCACCGAAGCGCGCACCGGCGTCCTCATCTTCGCCGCCCTGGCCGATCATCAGGTCGAGGTGGTGGCCGACGAGGGCATCCATTCCTGCGTCAGTCCAGAGGTCTGGGCCGACGCGGTCGCCGCTCTCACCGGGGCCCTGCGTCGCGACCGACCGGTCGAAGGCTTCGAGAAGGCCGTCGCCCTGTGCGGTCAGGTGCTGGCGGAACGCTTTCCGCCCAAGCCCGCTGATGAAAATGAGATCCCCGACAAGCTGGTTGTCATCTAGTCCGGTTATCAGGGCCTCGCGACCGCCGCATTGAGGCGCGACAGTCGCTGCGATCGCGGGCAAGGAATTCATGCCGAGACTTCTGACCTACAACGTTCATCGCTGCGTCGGCGTCGATCGCAGACTGGATGTGCAGCGGATCGCCGACGTCATCGCCGAGCATGAACCCGACGTGGTCTGCCTGCAGGAGCTGGACGTCGGCCGCGCGCGCACCGGCTGGGTCGACCAGGCCGACGCCATCGCCCAACGCCTGGCGATGAGCGTGCAATTCCACCCCGCCATGAAGGTCGAGGCCGAGCTTTACGGCGACGCCATACTGACCCACCGTCCCGAACGACTGGTGCGCGCGGCCTCGCTGCCGACCCTGCCCGGCATCAAGGGGTTGGAGCCGCGCGGCGCCCTGTGGTCAGCCGTCGATTTCGACGGGGTGATCGTCAACATCATGAACACCCACCTGGGGCTGGTCCCGCGCGAGCAGCGGCTTCAGGCCGCCGCATTGATCGGCGATGAATGGCTGGGCGATCCCATGTGTCAGGGACCGACCATCCTGACCGGCGACTTCAACGCCACCTCGATCACCCGCCCCTATCAGGCTCTGACCCGGCGGCTGGACGACGCTCAGCGACGTCTGGGCCTGAAGCCCTCGATCAAGACCTTCCCGTCCAGCTTCCCGGCGATCCGCATCGACCACTGCTTCGTCAGCCGCGAGATTCGCGTGATCAGCGCCAGCGCGGCGTCATCGCCCCTGGCGCGAGCAGCGTCTGATCACCTGCCGCTCATCATCGATTTCGAAATCGATCAGCCCAAGAATCAGCCCGGCGCCTGACCGCCCTCGGACCTGGGCCGAGTGCGGTGCGAACGGTTCAGGCGCTTCCACGGCCGCCAGGCGTCGGTGGAGGAAACCGGATCGCCGAACTGCCACTCGGCGAACATCCGCTCCACCCGCGTCGGCTCGGCGGCGCCCAGCGGCTTCATCCGGCCTTGTCCGAAGGTCTGGATCGCCTGACCGACCGACCCCATCAACGTCTCGGCCTCGGCGAAGGCCTCGCCCGACACCCCGATGAAGTGACCCAGGGATCGGCGACGAAAACGCCGGATCACGTCGCGCTGTTCTTCCGTCTCCGCCTCGACCGAGACGTCGCATTCCGTATCCAGCCCCATGGAGCGGTTGTTCAGATTGCTGGACCCGATCCGCAACAGTTTGTCGTCGATGATCGTCATCTTGGCGTGGACGATGATCCGCTCGCCCTCGTCCGTCACCGGATAGAAGGCGGTGAAGCGGTCGTGGCGGTCCGCCTGTTCCAGCCGATACAGGACCTCGGCCCGCGCCGTATCCATGGTCAGGCCGTCGAACCAGCTGGGGCTGCGCCCGGTCGACACCAACACCACCTCCGGCCCATCCGGCTCGGCCAGCCGTTCAGCCAGCGCCGCCGCCAGCAGGGGCGAGGTGAAATACTGGTTCTCCATATAGATCAGCGAACGCGCCCGCCGGATCGCCTCCAGATGCAGGGCCTCGTTCTCACGCACCTCAGGACGGCCGCGCACCTTGGGCTCGGTGCGCGATACGCCGATCTGCACCTGCGTCATCGAGGGCGACACGCCGTCTGGCCAGGAATCCCCGCATCTGGCCGTAACCGGGGAGAGCACCTCGCCCGTCCCTCTTCTCCACCGCTCGCGCGCCAGATCGCCAAGAGCCTGGGCGGCCGGCCCGTCCATCACGCACATGACCTCATGGCGGGGCGCGGGGATGACGCCGGTCGGCTCGCACCGGCGCGGATCGCCCGAGAAATGCTCGTCGGTGTCCCAGCGGTCGGTCGAGATATCGCCGCCGCCGCAAAAGGCGATCTGATTGTCGATCACCACCACCTTCTGATGGTGGCAGGCGCCGAGGATGCCTGGGCCGTCCAGTCTGAACTCGACGATGCGACGCCGGAACCAGCGCTGCGCCTTGTGCGGATAGAAGCCCTGCGAGGCTGCGATCAGCAACGGCGAGCGCCAGATCAGCAGCCGAACGTCCAGCTCCGGCTTGTGGCGGACCAGGGCCTTCAGCTGATGGCCGATCTCGGCCCGACGATCGGTCAGCGGCCCTTCGGGATCCAGGCGTGTGCGCGGGTCGAACTGCCAGCCCAGAATCAGAATGGAGCGTTCGGCCTTGTGCAACGCCGACGCCAGGGCGTCGAAGTAGGCCTTGTTCTCCATCAGGGGGGCGAACCGATGCGCCGTCGCGGACCGCCACACTCCGGTGGCCGTCTCCAGCAGGCTGCCCTCATAGAACTGGTCTGCTCCCATACCCCCTGCAATGGCTGATTCGCGTGACCACCCAATGGGCGTCCTGATCTCATCAGACGCCAGCGCGGCCGGATCGTTCCATTTTCGCATCACTCGGATCAATGGCGACGCTTCATCTGTTCGCCGCATTGTCGCCCGAAGATGTTTCTGGCATAGTCGAATTATGCAAGCTCTGATTGAGATGCTGGCCGGTTTGATCGCCCTGCTCGCCGCAGCGGCGTTGTCGCAATTCGGCGTCGACATGAATGCTCCGCGCAAGTCGGATCGTGAAATCCAACGGGTGCAGGATTGCGGCGACGCCAAGCCTGCGGCCGTGGTCCACGTGACCGCTCCGCCGTCCTGCTGATCCACAGATCACGCTGATCCTGTCGGCTAAGGGCGATCTAATCCGCGCTCGAGCCTTTTCGCCTTACGATCCAGCCGTTAGGGTCCGTGCCCTGCGCCCCTTCGCCGCCTTCCTGGCGATCAGTGATCGAGACCGACGCCCATGAAATCCCGCCATCGGCCGCCGCTCAACCTGACCGAATCCGAACCTGTCTCGGAGACCGAGCCCCTGCCCGCGTCGGACACGGCTGAAGCCGCCGAGGCGGCGCCGGCAAAGCCCGATCCGACCCTTGAGCCCCTGCCCGAGGCGCCTCCGCGCCCCATGTCGGAACGCCAGCGTCGGCGTCTAGCCGAGCAACAGGCCCTGGCCGAGCAACGCGCCGCCGAGGCCGAGAAGGCTGCGCGCGCCCTGTCGCCCCTGGCCGAATCCGCCGACGCGCCGCCCGCCACGATAGCGCCCGCCGCCCCTCCCGCCCGAACGTCCGCCAAGCGACGCAAGGGCAAGGCCTCGAACGGCGCGGCCAACGCCTATCTGATCGCCGGCCTGGCTTCAGCCCTGTGGGTCGGCGGTCTGGCGTCGTGGTTCGCGTATGAGCTGGGCTCGGGGATGATGGAGCTCGATCCCCTGCGCCTGGCGGTCTACGCCCTGATCCTGCTGGCGCCGGTCGGCTTGTCCATCCTGCTGGCCCACGCCGTTCGCCAGGGCGCGGGGCTGGCGCAGGAGACCAAGCGCGCGCGTGAGATGGCCGACGCCTTGGTGGGACCGACCGCCCTGGCCGCCAATCAGGCGGGACAGGTGCTGAACACCCTGCGTGAGGATATCGACCGCGCCGCACAGTCGGCCGAGCGGGCTCGCGACGACCTGGCCTCCCTGCGCGAGGCCCTGGTCAAGGAATCCAACCTCCTGAACGAGGCGGCTGAGCTGGCGGGCGGTACGGCCCGTCGATTGGCCGAACAGCTGTCGCATGAACGCGAGCAGATGGGGGTTCTGGGCGGCAAGCTGGAAGGCCAAGCGTCGGCCGTGGTCGAGACGGTTGAGCGCCAGTCGCGCATGGTGGCGGACGCCTCCGACCTGGCCCAGACCCAGTTGCGCGAAGCCGAGGCCGCCCTGGCCGCCCGCGCCGCCGATCTGGCCGCTGCGGCCAACGAGGCCCAGGAAGCCGCCCGTTCCGCCTCCGACGATCTGGCGCGCCAGACCCTCCGTCTGGAAACGGCCGGCTCCGGAGTCGCAGAACAGATTCAGTCGGTCGAGGAAGGCCTGGGCCAGCAGCGCGCCGCCCTGGTCACGGCCGCCTACGCCCTGCGCACGGACCAGGAGGACTTCTCCGCCCAGATCGAGAGCCAGCGCGCCCAGCTTCTGGACCACCTGTCCCAGACCCGCACCGCCGCCGACGATCTGAACCAGCGGGGCGACGACGCCGCCGCCGCCATCAAGGCGCAGGTCGAGGCCGTGATCGACCAGTTCAAGGCCCTGGTGGAGATGTCGCAGCGCGAGGCTGACGGCTTCGACCACGCCACCAAACTGTCGCTGGACCGCTTCGAAAGTCTGGCCGCTGAATCCCGCGACCTGCTGGTCGAGGAGACGCGCCGCTCGCTGGAGGCGCTTCAGGCCACGGCCGAAGAGCAGCGCGCCGCAGCGCAGGCCGCGATCGAGCAGGCTCAGATCCGCGCCGACCGCCTGGGCGAATCCCTGTTCGACGCCGCCCAGAAGGCCGACGAGGCGGCCGAGGCCCGCATCGACGGCGCCCGCCGCATCGTCGCCCAGACCGCCGACATGGTCGATCTGACCGGACAGAAGCTGGTCGACAGCCTCCAGGCGACCCTGGCTCAGGTCACCGACGCCCTGACGTCCGTCGAACAGGCGGTCGCCGAGATGGATCAGCGCGCCGCCCGCCTGCCCGACGAAGCGCGCGCCCGTGTCGAATCCGTGCGCCTCAGCGTCGAGGAGGGCCTGAGCGCCCTGACCGCCGCCTCGCGCAAGGCGGCCCAGGACACCGAGGCCCTGGACGCCGGCTTCCAGGACCGCGTGCGTCGCAATTATGAGATGCTGACCGAGGCCGTGCGTCTGATGGGCGCCGTGTCCGGCGAAGGGGGCGCCCGTCGTCGCCCGACGACGCCCGCAGCGCGCGAGGCCGCCCCGCCCCCCGCCTCCAGCCTGCGCGGCCGCCTGCGCCCCGAGCATCCGGTCGAATCGGAAATCGAACCGATTCCCGCGGCCCCCGCCGTGCCGCCCGAAACAGCTCCAGCCGACCCCGCGCGCATCGGCGACGCCCTCAGCTGGCGCGATCTGGTCCAGCCGGAACAGGCGCCCGCCGCCCCGCCCGAGCCCAACCCGCCGCTGGAGCTGAACGCCGCCATCGGCACGCCCGAAGAGATCGACGCCCTGGCGGCGCGCGTGACCTCGGCCATCCGTCGCATGGGGGTCGATCCCAACGCCCTGCTGCCGCGCCCCCGCGTGGAGGAAGCCGCCCAGGCCTTCTCCAGCCACGATCCGGCGCGCGCCCGTCAGATCGTCCGCCGCGTCGCGCCGGCCGCTGTCCGCAGCGTCTCGCGCCGTATTCTGGGCGACGACGCCCTGCGCGCCGACGCCGAGGTCTACGTCCGCGCCTTCGCCCAGGGGCTGAAGATTCAGGCGGAGCGCGGCAGCGCCGACGACGTCCAGATGCGGCTGGCCACCGACGAGGGCCGCGCCTTCATGCTTCTGGACGCCGCCGTAGGCGACCTGAGCTGACCGTTTCGCCTTTTCATCTCGCCATCGCTGCGCCGGTCAGGCTTGACCTGACGCCGCATTTCAAAGCACCGTTCCGGCTGCGGCGCGCCATCGTGGCGCTAGAGGGGGTCTATTTCCTTTGACGGGTCTGGATTCCAACGGTCGTCCTGATCGGCGCCCCGCCATTTCCATCTGCGCCTGGTCGCCGTCGTATCGGGCCTGGGATCCTGTCGAGGATCTGTCCGGCGAGCCCTGGAACCCGCCTGGCGCCCGCACCTTGGCCACCCCCAGCGACGCCTCGGCCGAGATCTTGGCGGACACTCTGACGAACCTGCTGTCTGGGGGCGAATGCTCGGCCCTGCTCCTGGTCGGCCGCACGGTCCACGCCGGGCCGGTGCGGATTCAGATGCGCGCGGAAAACCGCCGTCCGGGCGAACCGGGTCGCCTGGACAGCACCAACCCCAGCATTGCGCGTGTGACGGCGCCGGTCGCCGACATGCTTCGCGACCTTACGGCGGCGGGCGTTCCGGCCATCGCCGCCTCCGACGCCGAGGATGATGCGGGGAGCTACATCCTCTTTCGCGTCCTGGCGGATCTTCCGGACAATCTGGAATCGCCGTCCATCGGCCTACTGCGGATTCCCGACGGGACCAGCGAAACCATCGTCCGCACCGCAGTGAAGACAGCGGCCTCAGCCATGGCGCGGCGCCTGGCGCCTCTGCCCCGCTCAGTCGTGGCCTGACACGGCTTCCCGCGCGCGAACCCACAGCCCGACCAGGGCGCCGATCAGCGCCAATCCGGCCATGGCCAGATAGGCCTTCAGCCCAACGACGTCGTACAGCGGCCCGCTGGCCAAGGTCGCCAGACCGATCAGCACCCCGGCCGACAGCGCCGAACTCAGCGTCTGAGCGGCGGTATGGCTATCCGGCGGACACAGGCGTTCGACGATCTGCACCCCGGCCAGATAGGTGGCGGCGAAGGTCAGGGCGTGCAGCATCTGCAACGGGACGAGCATCCACAGCGGCGGGGCGAACGCCATCAGGCTCCAGCGCAGGATCGCCGCACCCGCGCCGATGAACAACATGGTCCACGGACCGATCCCGATGCGGCGACGCCACGGCTCGATCCACCACATGAAACCGATCTCGACCACAACCGAGAAGCCCCACAACAGGCCCGTCACGCTCTCGGCCAGCCCCTGCGCGCGCCAGGCGATGGCTGAGAAGCCGTAATAGAAAGCGTGCGTCGCCTGCACCGCGCCGACGGAGAAGATGGCCGCCATGAACACCGGACGGCGCAACAACCGTCCCAGCCCCTGAAAGCGCTCCAACCGCGAAGCTGGACCGCCCTCGGCCACCGGCTCTGCCGGAAGCACGCGCCAGGCGGTGACCGCGATCAGCACCGCGGCGGTCACCGCCCAGAGGATGACGGCGTCGGATGAGACCTGCGTCAGCAGGGCGCCCATGGTCAGATTGGCGACGACGAAGGCCGCCGAACCGCAGCCGCGCGGCAGGGAGAAGGCGAACCCCTCGCGCCCCGCAACGCGCAGGGTCATCACATCGCTGAGCGGAATCAAGGCCGCCGCCGCCGTCGCCCCGACCAGCCAGAACAGTGCCCATGGAATGAAACCCTCGACCAGTCCCGCCCCGCCATAGCCGACGGCCATGAGCAGGCCCAGCAAGGCGATCGGGGTCCGGCGCAGGGCGAAACCATCAGCCCAGACCGCCAGCAGCGGACCGCTCAGGGCTCGCGCCAGCATGGGAATCGCCAGCAGAGTCCCGATCTGGGCGCCGCTCAGCCCCTGATCGCGGAACCACAGGCCGGCGAAAGGCAAGGTCACGCCGCTGGCGCCGAACAGCAGGACATATTGCAGCGCCATGCGCGATGCGGCTTTCATCGGCGCGCGATAGCAGACTTCGCCGATTTTGTGGTCTAGACATTAGGCATGAGCCCTGACCGCAAACTGCTCGCCTTCGCCGGTTTCAACGGCGCCATGGCCGTAGCCCTGGGCGCCTTCGCGGCCCACGGCGCCGCTCCCGCCGTCAAGACCCTGCTGACCACGGGCGGCCATTATCAGATGGTGCACGCCGCCCTCGCCGCCGCCCTGGCCTTGTTCGGATCAAGCCGCCGCCTGCGTCTGGCGGGCTGGCTGGCGAGCGCCGGCGGACTGGTTTTCTGTGTGGCCCTGGCCATGATCGGCCTGTTGAGCCTGCCCGTCATGGGCGCCGTGGCCCCCGTCGGCGGCGCCATGATGATCGCCGGCTGGCTCCTGATCTCCTTCGCCGCCTTCCAGTCCAATCTCGCCAAGACCTGAGACCATCCTTTCAAAGAGGCATCCCACGTGATCAACACCGAGCGCCGCGACCTCTATCCGGAAATCGAAGCCTACGCCTCGGGCTGGATGCCCACCGACAGCGTCCATGAGATCTATTACGAGGAAAGCGGCAATCCCCACGGCGTGCCGGTCATCGTCCTGCACGGCGGCCCCGGCGGGGCGGTCAACCCGGGCATGCGCCGCTACTTCGACCCGGCCAGATACCGCATCGTCATGTTCGACCAGCGCGGCTGCGGCCTGTCGCGACCCAACGCCTCGCTGGAAGACAACACGACCTGGGACCTCGTCGCCGATATAGAGCGCCTGCGCGAGTTGCTGGGCATCGACAAATGGGTGGTCTTCGGCGGTTCCTGGGGTTCGACCCTGTCGATGACCTACGCCATCAAGCACCCCGATCGCTGTCTGGCCCTGGTCCTGCGCGGCATCTTCCTGCTGACGAAGAAGGAGTTGCACTGGTTCTATCAGGACGGCGCCTCGATGATCTTCCCCGACGCCTGGGAACGCTTCCTGGCGCCCATCCCCGAAGCCGAACGCGGCGACCTGATGGCCGCCTATTACAAGCGCCTGACCGGCGATGACGTCGAGGAGCGCAACCGCTGCGCCGTGGCCTGGGCGACCTGGGAAGGCGAGACCGTCAGCATCCAGGGGCCGTCAGGCAAGCCGGACAAGTTCGCCGACCCCGAGTTCGCCGTCGCCTTCGCCCGGATCGAGAACTGGTACTTCACCAACGGCGGCTTCTTCGACAGCGAGCACTGGATCCTCGAGAACATCGAGACCATCCGCGACATCCCCTGCTGGATCGCCCAAGGCCGCTTTGACGTGGTGACGCCGATCTCGGGCGCCTGGTCCCTGCACCGCGCCTGGCCCGAAGCCAAGCTTGAGATCATCGGCGACGCCGGCCACGCCTCTTCCGAGCCCGGCATCATCGACAGCCTGGTCCGCGCCACCGACTGGGCTGCGACGCTTTAAGCGTCATTGCATCGGCTATTTCGGATTGGTCTTCTGAACCATCTCGCTGAGTTGGAAGCCGATGCGGCGCGCCTCGCGTTCCTCCGGCTTCTTTACGGCGCTGAGCACCACATTGATCTGGCTGTAGTGCTGGATCAGTCGGACAGGCTTGCCGTCGGCGTTGCGGCCGAAGAACATGATCAGGTCCGGCCCCCAGAAGCCGACGTCCATGATCTGCATCGTGCCGTCGCCCGGCAGGCCGACCACGCGCGCGCCGATCTCTTCATCCTTGTCGAGATTGGCTTCGAACTCCTCGATCAGCTTGGACAGGCGGACGAAGGCCCATTCCGCCGGGTTGTCGCGCATCCGCACGCCCTCGGCCTGCACCGCCGCCTCATTCCTGGGGTCCGCCATGACGGGCTGAGGACAGGGCGTGTCCCCGCAGTCCGAGAACATGGACGGATCGGCCTTGGGGATGTCGGCGGCTTCGGCGGCGGGCGTCTGAACGGTCATGGCGACAGCCTAACGCCCGCGCGTGTGATTAGAACAGCCCCTGCCCCTTCGGCAGTTCGACATAGCGATGCACCCGCGTCGACAGGACCAGGCCGAAGCCGACCATCACCGTCATCATCGACGAGCCGCCGTAGGACAGCATCGGCATGGGCACGCCGACGACCGGCGCCAGCCCCATCACCATGGCGCCGTTGATCAGGACGAACAGGGCGACGAAGGCCGTCATTCCCGCCGCGCTCAGACGGCCGAAGTGGCTGTGCGACAGCGCCGCGATCCGCAGCGAGATCAGGATCAGCGCGACATAGCAGGCCAGAACGGTGAAGGAGCCGAGAAAGCCGAACTCCTCCGACACGGTCGAGAAGATGAAGTCGGTGTGGCGTTCGGGCAGGAATTCCAGCTGGCTCTGACTGCCCAGGCCGTAACCCTTGCCCATCAGGCCGCCTGAGCCCAGGGCGATCTTGGACTGGATGATGTTGTAGCCCGTGCCCGATGGGTCGGCTTCCGGGTTCAGAAAGGTCAGCACGCGATTGCGTTGATAGTCGTGCATCCCGAACATGACGAAGGGCGGAATGACCGCCACGGCGGCCGCCACGCCCGCGGCGATGACGCGCCAACTCAACCCCGCCATGAACATCATCACCGCTCCGGTCAGGCCGATGATCATGGCCGAGCCCAGATCCGGCTGCTTGGCGACAAGGATGAAGGGGACGCCGACAAGCCCTGCTGGAATCAGCAGCTTCCACGACCAGCGGGCGTCCTGAGCCGAATGGCTGTGATACCAACGCGCCAGGGCCAGTACGAGGCCGATCTTCACGAACTCGGCGGGCTGAATGCGGATGAAGCCGAGGTGCAGCCAGTTCTTTGCCCCGCCGGCCGTGTAGCCCAACGGCGTGAACTCCACGAGCATGACCATGAACAGCAGCACGCCGTACAACGGATAGGCCGCATGAAACCACCACTTCGGATGGATCATGGCCATGCCGATCATGGCCGCCAGCAGGACGCCGAAACGGATCAGATGCTTGACCGCCCACGGCTGCCAGTGACCGCCCGCGATGGAATACAGCATGGCCGTGCCGATCCCGGCCAGGATGCACAACAGGCCGATGATGCGCCAATCCAGCTCGGCGAACTTGCTGGACAGGCGGTCGCGCTCGCCGGGACGGGTCAGGGCGGATGCGGTCATTGTCCGGGCTCCGTCAGGGGCGGCGGGACGGCGGCGCCGACATCCGCGCTGTCGATCGGCTCGCCCCGGGCCTCGGCCTCACGGACGCCGGCGTCTTCCTGGGCCTCGAAGCCGGCCGATTCAATGCGGGCGCGGATTTCGGGGTCCTTCAGCAGGGCGACCTTCATCACCTCACGCGCACGCGGCGCCCCGGCCGTACCGCCGCCCAGGCCGCCGTGCTGGACGATGACCGAGACCGCGTAGCGCGGATTGTCGGTCGGCGCATAGGCGACGAACAGGTTGTGGTCCTTCTGGTCCCAGGGGCGCCCGGCCCCCTTGCGCGACCCGGAGCCGTAGTTCCGCGCTTGAGCGGTGCCGGTCTTGCCCGCCATCTTGACCGTTCCCAGCCCCAACTGACTGTTTCGGAAGCCCGTCCCCCCGGCGGCGGTCACCGCCTCCATCCCGTCGCGCAGGACCTGCAGCATCTGGGGATCGTAAGGCAGGTCGGCGAAGGCGCTGCCGCCCTGCTCCACTCCGCCGACAGACTTGATGAGACGCGGCGACACCGCCTTGGCGCCGTTGGCGATCCGCGCCGTGTAGACCGCCAACTGCAAAGCGTTCACGGTCAGGGCTCCCTGTCCGATGCCATAGCTGGGGTTTTCGCCCGGATACCATTTGCCGTCGCCGCGCACCGGATTCTTCCGGCGCCATTCCCGGTCGGGGACCAACCCCGCCTTCTGTCCGGGAATGCCGATATCGAAGGTCTGGCCGAAGCCCATGTCGCGCGCGGTCTCGGCGATGGCGTCCGGCCCCATCTCGCTCGCCAGGGTCATGAAGTAGACGTTGCAGGACGCCTTGATGGCGCCGCGCAGATCCAGCGCCCCATGCCGTCCCAGGCAGGCGAACCGCCGGCCCAGATAGAAGCTGCCGTTGCAGACGATGCGGCGGCTGGGGTCCAGGCCCCGCTTCATCGCCGCCAGGCCGACGATCGGCTTGAAGGTCGAGCCCGGCGCGAAGGTGCCGCTCAGAGCCTTGTCCAACAGAGGACGACGCTCATAATCGGCCAGGGCGCGATAGATCTTGGACGGCACGCCCGAGACGAACAGGTTGGGGTCGAACGACGGCGACGACACCATGGCCAGGATGTCGCCGTTGCGGACGTCCATGACGACGATGCTGCCCGCCTCTTCGCCGAAGACCTCCAGCGCGCGTTGCTGGACGTCGTTGTCCAGCGTCAGGACGACCTCAGAGCCCTGCACCGCCGGGCGCGATCCGGCGATGTCCTCGGCCACGACGCGACCGCGCGCATTGACCTCGACCCGCTTGCCGCCCTCCACGCCGCGCAGATCAAGATCTAGAGATCTTTCAATGCCCTGACGGCCGATGCGGAAGCCCGGGTTGAACAGGATGGCGGGCGGTTGCTCGCCCTTGTCGCGGATGGCCTGCACGTCGCGGTCCGACACCTTGGCCACATAGCCGACCACATGGGCGTAGGCGCCGCCGTGCGGATAGTAGCGGGCCTCGTTCATGTCGGCCATGACGCCCGGCAGCTCCGCCGCGTGCAGGTTGACCTTGGAGAACTCTTCCCACGTCAGGTCGCTCTTGACCGGAACAGGCGAGAAACGCGGCGCGGCGTTCACCTCGCGAATGATGGTGCGGCGACGGTCCAGCGTGTCGGGCAGAAGCTGACCCAGAAGATCCAGCGTCTGGTCCAGATCCTTGGTTTCGTCGCGCACGACCAGAACGCGGAAGCTGGGGCGGTTGCCGGCGATGACGACGCCGTTGCGGTCCTTGATCAGACCGCGCGGCGGCGGCACCTGGCGGAAGTTGAACTGGTTGCGCGTCGCCAGGGTGGCGAACTCTTCCGACTTGAAGAGCTGCAGGTGCGCCAGGCGTCCGACCAGGGCCAGCCCGCCCACGACCGTAGCCCCGCCCAGCAGCATGGTGCGCCGCAGGAAGGAGCCCTGCCGCTCGTTCACATCGGAAAAGAAGATATGCGGTTCGCTGCTCATCGGAATCGCACGTCCGCGTCGTCAAAACGCTCGATCAGCCAGTCAGCCAGGGGGAAGAGCAGCAGCGTCGGGATCATCTGCCCCATAACAGCCAGTAGATTGGGAGCATTCCCAAGGCTGCCGCGCGTCACGAAATAGGCGACCGCGAACGCCAGGCCCGTCGACGCGACATAAAGGGCGAACAGGACGATGGTCGCCTGACCGGCCAGATATTTGGACGCCAGCAGCATCGCGCCGTAGATCAGCAGCAGGCTGAGCGCCCACATCCCGACCTGACCGCCCCAGAAGAAATCCAGGAAGACGCCCAGGCCGAACAACACCGCCGGCGCCAGCATGGACGGACGGATCAACGGCCAGGCGAAGGCCAGAACCATAGGCCAGACCGGCTCGGGCAGGGTCAGACCGAACAGGCGCAGCGGAATGGCGAACAGGATGGTGGCGGCGACGGCGATCAGCGCCGGGTAGCCGATCCACTGCATCGGACCGACCATCCGCACCGTGATCGTCCGTCTCACTCGCGGCCTCCGTCGGGCGCGGTCGGCGCCGGCGTCGTGGGTTGAGGCGGCGACGCGACCGGCGCAGGCGGCGGAGCGGCGTTGGCGGCGCGGACGCGTTCAGCGGCGACGCGGGCGGCGGCGGCGCGGCGAACAGCCACGTCCTGGATCGCAGCCGCCTGCGCGGCATTCGGCGGCGGCGCCGTGTTCAGGCTGGCCAGGGGCGCGGCGTTGAGGGCGTTCTGGTCGGCCAGCTGGCCAAAGTCCTGGAACAGCAGCACCCGCACATAGTCGATGGCCGTGCGGTCGCTGTAGAGCTTAACCCGCCAGGAGCCGTCGACCCCCTTCGCCACCACGCCGACCGGCAGGCCGCGCGGGAAGCCGCCGCCGTCGCCTGAAGTCAGGATGCGATCGCCGTCCTGCACCGCCCCCTGGCCCCGCACATAGTCCAGGCGCGGGCTGCGGCTGCCGTCGCCAGTCAGCATGGCGCGGGCGTCCGTGCGCTCGACCATGACCGGAATGCGCGAGGCCACGTCGGTCAGCAACACCATGCGGCTATGCACGCCGGAAACGCCCGAGATGCGGCCGACGACGCCGTGCTCGCTCAGCACCGGATTGCCGACACGCACGCCCTTGCCGGCGCCGACGTTCAGCAGGCGCGACCGGGCGAACGGACCGCGCACGTCGGTGATGGCGCGACCGGCCGTCATGGCGATGGGCGGCTCGGTCTGAAGGCCTAAAAGTTGTTCGTAGCGTGCGTTCAGATTCTTCAACGCCATGGCGTCGTCCCGCCAGGCGCTCATCTCCGCCAGTTCGCGACGCAGGCGACGGTTCTCCGACACGGCGAAGAAATAGCCTTTGACGTAATCGACGGCGTCACCGGTCCAGCGCACCGGAGCGGCCAGGACGCCGCCCGTGGTTCCTGCGGCAGTGTCAAACGCGGCCTGCGCCGGCTGAAGATCATCCGCGCCCGGCTGTGGTCGATCGGCGAGCAGAAGCATGATCGCAGCGACGATGCCGCCGACGACCATGACCGCGGCCGTCCAGGCCAGCGGCACCTTCAGATTCTCGAACGGTCCGTCGCGAAACGCCACGGCCAGCCTTCCTGCTAGAGCTTAGAAATCGGCGGACCGAGGCCCG
>PJTY01000494.1_pt1 | contig 19721 bp, 17 predicted proteins | sample 1512121 | NCBI WGS metagenome assembly PJTY01 (sample SAMN08177680, study PRJNA422409) | Soil metagenome, whole genome shotgun sequencing project. | isolation source: Soil enriched (2) on filter paper: alkali lignin treatment | place: USA: Madison | collected 2015-01-15 | reverse complement strand
GGCCGGTTCACCGATTATTCCAACAAGACGCGCACCTGGAGTCCGACCGCAACCGATTGGCAGCAGGGCGCAAAGGCCGATCAGGAATTCACGCCCTATGCAGGCCTGGTATTCGACCTGAACCGCCAGGTGTCGCTTTATGCAAGCTATGCGGATATCTTCATTCCGCAAACGACACGCGATTACTTTGGGCAGGTGCTGGACCCGCGTGTCGGCTGGCAGTTCGAGACCGGCATCAAGGGTGAATTCTTCGATGGACGTTTGAATGTGTCGCTGGCGGCATTCCGTGTCCGCGATACCAACCGCCCGGTCGATGACCCGAATCCGGCCCATGACAATTGTGGAACGACGGGTGTGTCACAATGCCAGATTGCAGGTGGCCTGATGCAAACCCAGGGCTGGGAGGCAGAAGTATCCGGCAGCCCGGTACGCGGCCTGGAAGTAGGGGCGGGCTACACGCGTGCCTATATTGAATACCTGCGGGACAACAACGTGGCGAATATCGGCATCCTGCAACCACCACGGACCTATTTGCCGCGTCATGTATTCAAGTTGTGGAGCAATTACCAGTTCGACGACCAGATTTGGAATGGTGCACTGCAAGGATGGAGCATTGGCGGCGGTTTATTCGCGCAGAGCGAAACCTTCGGCGGTTCGGGTGCTTCGCGCATGCGTCAGGGAGGTCTGACGGTAGCCTCCTTGCAGGCCGGGTACAGAATAAACAAGAATCTGCACTTGTCCCTGACCATCAACAATCTGTTCGACAAGGTCTATTACCATCAGATCAATGATGTGCGCAGCTACAACAACTACGGCGAGCCGCGCAACTTCATGCTGACCCTGCGTGGCAATTACTGATTGAGAAAGACAAAAAAGGGCGGTCCGAAGATCGTCCTTTTTACTTTAATGTGAATCGTGACGGTCGCATGCTGTAACGCCAACGTCACAATCCCTCTTTAGACTCCGCTTGCCCTGACGGCAGGTGATTCGGTCGATGTCATCCTTGTCTGCTCACCGTCTTGCAGTCGGTGGCGTACGTCCACAAACGGAACAGGGAAAAACATGCATACGAAAAAACAGATGCGGCGCGCCATGCTGGTGGCTTGCGGTGCCGCCACGGTATTGCTGACCGCCTGCGGTGGCGGCAGCGGCAACGGTGATACGGGCAGCAGCAATCCGCCGCAAAGCACGCTCAGCCCCTTGTCGGGCGGCGCCATGTACGTGGGTTCGGTCAGCTTCGGCGACTCGATCGCGGTCGAACTCGACAAGCCGGCGGCAGGCAAGCTTACGCTCAGCTTTCTCGATTCGCGCTACGGTCTTGCCGGCAAGCTGGTCGGCGATTACACGATCGACGCCGAAGGCACCTACACGGTCAGCGGACTGACCGCGGCCGACGGCGCGGTGCCTGCTGCGCTGGCATCCGGCGCGGCCGACATCGACTTCCAGTTCACGGTCGAGGACGGCGTGCTGAGCGGCCCGCTGGGCCGCGTACCGAACGTCGCCGCCGGCAACGATGCGCTGCTGCAGGGTTATGTCAGCACTTCCAACCGCGGTGCCGAACTGTCGTCGATTGCCGGCCAGTACAGCTACCTGCGCCAGGCGGGCAACATCGCTGCGGTCGGCCAACTGAAGATTTCCGCGGACGGCAGCCTGCGTACCTGCGCCGGCAGCGTCTATGCCGACGATTGCGCGGGCGGCGAAAGCGGCAAGCTCGAGGTGGATGTCGACCAGCAGACCTTCCCCGGCGCCTTCTCCGTCACGCTCGGCGGCGAACGCATCGGCCGCCTGTTCGTGGCCGGCGGCCAGTCGTCGTTGTTCATCGACGAAGCGGCCAACGCCACCGATGGCAGCCCGCGTAACGGCAACTGGGTGCTGAAGGCGCAATCGCTGGTTAGCGGCAGCGCGCTGAACGGTGACTGGGTCTGTGCCGAACCCGAGCTCGACGCGCAGCAGGCCCTGACCGGCCGCACCGCGCGCAACATCATCTCGATCGAGAACGCGGTGCTGGCCGCGGACAACATTCCGCAGGACGTGGCGCTGACCTACAACGCCGGTCTCGCGACCGACGGCAGCATCGTCGCCGGCTTCAACGGCCTGGTGTCGGGCAAGCAGGGCGATGCGGCCGGTACGCCGCTGACCTGGCTGCCGGTGAACGCCAAGCTCGCGTATCAGCTGCGCAAGGTGCCGGATGGCGCGCAATGGCTGAAGGGCGTCTGCGTGCCGATGGCAGCAGAGGTTGAGGATACGACCTACAAGGGTAAGGAGGTTCCCGCAGCAGGAGATTCTGCGACGAAGTTGTTGCGGGTCAAGCTGGGCGACCTGCGTCCGACCCAGCCTGCGATCGGTTACGACCAGATTTACTACAAGCTCGGCCGCTACGCCGTCGATATCGACAAGAAGTTTGACGAAGCCTGTGAAACCAACGGCCAGAACAAGATCGGCAAGGTCGAGAATGGCCTGGGATACGATGCCAATTCACGTCTCGGCAACCTGGACTCCTTTGGTTGCACGAAAAATCCGGGTGAAAAACCAGGGGACATGAAGACCCTGGTAATCGGCCCGGCCGGCAAGCTCTATCTGACCGACGGTCACCACAGCTTCACCAGCGTGTGGGAAAGCGTGTCGACCGATCTGACCGATCATGGCGGTGATGGATCGCAGGCCGAGATGTACGTGATCGTGAAGGGCGATTACAGCGATCTGAACCGCGCCACCTTCTTCCGCACGCTGCGCGCCAACAAGCTGCTGTGGCTGAAGGACAACGACAACAAGCCGGTCACGCCATACCAACTGCCGAAGCAGCTCGGCCTCAAGAACGGCCTGAAAAACGATCCCTACCGTTCGCTGGTCTACTTCACGCGCGACATCGGTTACGAACAGCCTAGCGGCGCGACCGAGTTCACCGAGTTCTACTGGGGCGACTGGCTGCGCACCAAGCTCGACGTGAAGGACTATAACCTCGGCGACGCTCCCGATTCTGATTATGCGACGGCTCTCGCTTCCTACCTGAAGGCGGTGGAAGATGCGTCCCGTGCGATGGTGGCGCTGCAGCCGACCGACGTCGTCAGCAACGGCTTCACGGCTGCCACGCTGGGCGGAATGACGGTCTTCGACGCAAATGGCGAGCTCGCGAAGCTGGCGATGCCGCTGACGGACCCCAAACCCGGCAAGCTGCCGTACGCCGTCGATTACAAAGTCAAATTACTGTCTACAAAGTAAATCTCTATTTCCCCGCTTGTCCCCGTCGCCGTTCTTCGGCCACGGGGATTTTTTTCGGCCATGGATTCCAAATGCCCCGACTGCCATTGCGGGCAATATCGACAAACGCCAGCGCTCTCGCTAACATTAATAATTCTCATTTAGATTCATGTTCGTTGGCACGAACGTCGATTTTTGTACCATTCGCGAGGCATTGTGTCCGTCAATCAATCCATTCCCCCCAGCGTCGAAACCCTCTATGTCGATCATCATGCGTGGTTGCGCGGATGGCTCAACCGGCGGTTGCACGACATTTGCGAGGCGTCGGATCTGGCGCAGGACACCTTTGTCAATGTCATGGCTGCCGGCAATGCGGCCGATATCCGCGAGCCGCGTCCATTCCTGGTCACGATCGCTCGCCGCCTGCTGGCGCACCGGCATCGCCGCCATCTGCTGGAGGCCGCATATCTGGATGCGCTGGCTGTATTGCCCGAGGCCATCATGCCGTCGGCGGAAACGCGTCTGATGGCGATCGAGGCATTGCAGGAAATCGACCGCGCGCTCGACGGCCTGCCGCGTGCGGTCAAACAAGCCTTTCTGCTGGCCCAGCTCGAAGGCCTTTCCTATGCGCAGATCGCGGAGCGGTTGAAGGTCTCCGCGAGTTCGGTCAAGCAGTACCTGACGCGCGCCAACCGCCAGTGCTTCTTCGCGCTGGCGGCCTGACGCCAACATGAGCACCTCCGTTGCCGCCGGACTGCCGGCCGGAGCGCCGCGCGCCGGCGGCCGTGTCATTCGCGAAGCCAGCGCCGACCAGGCCGCACAGTGGCTGACGCTCTTCATGTCGGGCGAGGCCAGCGCGGAACAGCATGCCGACTGGCAACGCTGGCGCGCCGAACATCCGGATAACGAACTCGCATGGCAGCACATCGAGGCGGTGCGCGCGCGCTTCGGCGGCCTGCATGGCATGGCTGCCAGCCGTTCGATTGGTGCGCTGGATGCGCCGCGCCAGGGAAGACGCAAGTATCTGGCCGTGCTGATCGGCGCGGGTCTGGCGGGGGCGGTCGGTGTGGCGGGCATGTCGGCGCCGTCGGTCGGTCGGCAGCTGGCCGATATGCGAACCGGCATCGGCGAGCGGCGCGAATGGACGCTGGCCGACGGCACGCGCGTGCTGCTCAATACCGGCAGTGCGATCAACGTTCACTTCGATGCGCGGCAGCGCCTGCTGCGGCTGCTGGAGGGCGAAATCCGCATCGTGACCGGTCATGATCCTGCCTACACCGACAAGCCTTTCGTGGTACAGACCGCCGAAGGCAGCCTGCGCGCGCTCGGCACGGATTTCCTGGTGCGCCAGCATGCCGGCCGCACCGAACTCACGGTGCAGCAAAGCGCGGTGGAGATCGTGCCGGCGCGCGTGCCGCGTGCGTCGCGCGTGGTGCAGGCCGGCGAGCGCACATGGTTCTCGCCCGATCGCGTGGCGACATCGGTCGGCATCCCGGAAGACGCAGTAGCCTGGCTCGCGGGCCGGCTGGTGGCGGACGAAGTGCGTCTGGCAGATTTCCTGCAAGAACTGGCGCGTTACCGGCGCGGCGTGTTGCGCTGCGCGCCGGCGGTGGCCGACCTGCGTTTCTCGGGCGTGTTTCCGCTCGACGACACCGAACGCATCCTTGCCATGCTGCCACGTGTATTGCCGGTGCGCCTGCACACGCGCACGCGTTTCTGGATCACGGTCGATGCGGCCTAGCGCCTCGCCGCTGCCTGCTTCCAAAATTTTTTGCGTCTTTTTTCAAATTCTTCTGCCCGATTTGATTTCTCGCGGCACCTATCAAGTGAGGTCTTCATTCAATCACTTGAGGAAATGGTCATGAGCAAGAAAAATCGGAAGGCGCGGCGACCGGGAGAGACTGCGCCTCTGCGGACGGAAGCCGCCACCTTTACACGCCCGCCGCTGGCCTGCGCGGTATCGCTGGTCGTCTGCAGCATGGTGGTCGGACTCACAGCACCGGCGGCATGGGCGCAGCAGGCAGCGCCGCAAACGCAGGCGGCAAGTCAGGAATTCAACGTGCCGGCCGGTCCGTTGGCACCCGCGCTGCGCAGCTTTGCCACCGCCAGCGGCATCCCGCTGAGCTTCACCGCCGGCCAGACCGCAGGCAAGACCACGGCCGGTTTGCGCGGGCAGTTCAGCGTGCAACAAGGATTTGCAGCCTTGCTCGAAGGCACCGGTCTGCAGGCGCAGCGTCTGGACAACGGCGGCTACGTGCTGCGCGCGACGGCGACGGAGCAGGGCGGACAGGGATCGCACACGTTGCCCGAAGTGCTGGTCACGGCCGACGCCTTGCGCGAGGCCGGCACCCGCACCATCCTGACGCAGGAAGACATCGAGCGCACCGGTGCCACCAGCATGGCCGACGTGATCCGTTACCAGCCATTGGTCGAAGCGCCGGGCACGGTGCAGGGCGCCACGCGCGGTGCCAGCCGTTACGATCGCAGCGGCACCACCGGCTACAACATCCGTGGCGTGGAAGGCAACCGCATCGGGCTCGACGTCGATGGCATCGAAATGCCGGACGCCATCAGCCGAGCGCCGCTGACCAACCGCGCGCAGGACGGCACTTTCGGCATGGGCCGCGACTTTATCGATCCCGACATGTACGGCGCGGTCGATATCCAGTCCGGTACCACCAACTCGCAGCGCACGGCCGGCGGCATCGGCGGCGCAGTCAGCTTCCGCACCAAGTCGCCCGAGGATTACGTGAGCGCCGACAAGCCGTTCTACGCCGGCGCCAAGCTCGGCTACGCGGAAGCGAGCGAAACCTGGACCAAGGGCGTGACCGCTGCATTGCAGTCGGGCGACTTCGGCGGCCTGATCAGCTATTCGCGGCGCGACGGCGAGCAGACTCGCAACAACAGCGATACGGTGCAGAGCTTTCCGGAAGACTGGCACACCGACGCGCTGCTGTTGAAGGGCGTGCAGCGCATCGGCGCGGATCATCGCCTGGAACTGACGGCCGATCTGTACCGCAAACAGAGCAATTCCGAATTCGAAACCTGGAACACGACCGCCACCGCCGTGTCCGGCATTTCGCGGCAGCAGGCCGATACCAAGCGCGACACCATTTCCTTCGCGCACGCCTGGACGCCGGGACCGAACGGCTGGATCGATCAGCTCAACACGCGCGTCTATTACCAGAAGACCGACATGGACGACGTCACCGACACCACGCTGACCAGCGGCGCACTGGTGCGCGAGACTTCGCAGAACACCACGCGCCAGATCGGCTTCTCCAGCGTCGGTGAAAAGCGCATCGGCAATCAACTGCTCAAGTTCGGCGTCAATCATTCGACGGCGCGCAACGAGCATCCGTTTACGTCCACCGAAGCCTTCGGTTCCAAGCAGCCGTTCCCGGATACGAAAACCGACCGTACCGGCCTGTTTGTGGAAGACACCATCGAATTCGATGTGGGCGGTCATCGGCTGGCGCTGGTACCAGGACTGCGCGTGGATCGCGTCTCGCCCAGCATCCGCAATGCCGGTTCCTTCGACGGCAACCTCATCACCGAAGACGAGTTGAATGCGATGTACGGCAACACGCCATCGACCACCATCGTCAGTCCGAGCCTGGCGGTGCTCTACGACATCCAGCCGGCGTTGCGCGCCTATGCGCAATGGAAGCGCAGCGGCCGCGCACCGAGCAACAGCGAACTCTTCGGTTACTGGAACAGTGGCGGCGGCACCTACGCGCTGCTGGGCGACCGCGACTTGAAGAAGGAAACCAGCGATGCCTTCGAACTCGGCCTGAAAGGCTCGCCGACCGCCGGCGTCATCCTCAATGCATCGGCCTTCTATACGCGCTACAAGGATTTCATTTCCTACACGCGCTATACGCGCGCCGCCAATCCGGAGAAGTTCACCAACATCCCTACTAACCTGACGGTTCTCTACCAGGCCGACAACCGTGATTCGGCGAAGATCTACGGTTCCGAACTCAGCGTGCGGCTCGAGCATGGCACCTGGTCGCCCGAACTGCGCGGCCTCTACAGCACCTGGGCCGTCGGTTACAGCAAGGGCAGCTCCAAGTCGGACTACGCGGGTGACAAGAACGTGGACCTCGACACGGTGCAACCGGCCAAGGCCATCATCGGCGTCGGCTATGACGCACCGGAGAAACTGTGGGGCATGAACCTGGTCGGCACCTTCGTGCGCGGCAAGCAGGCGGTTTCCACCAACCGCCAGTCGTTCACTAACAACCCCGGAGACACGCTCGCCGATTCCACGGTGGAACTGTTCGACGTGCCCGGCTATGCGCGCTTCGACCTGTTCGGCTACTGGCGCGTCAGCAAGAACGCGCGCATCTCGGCCGGAATCTACAATATCGCGGACAGGAAATACTGGGCCTACGGCAGCACGCGCAGCCTGCAGCCGTCTTCCGCCCAGGACCGCCGCCAGATCGATCTTTCCACGGCACCCGGACGCACCGTCGCCGTCAATCTCAACATCGACTTTTAAAAGGAGGACTCACCTGTGAAAACGTTTAACCCTGCCTACTCTCTCGCCGCACTCGCCGTGGCTGCCATGCTGACGGCCTGTGCCGGTGGCGCCAACCAGTCCGCGACGCCTGCGGCAGAAGCGAAGAACCAGCCGGCACGCCCGGCCGGCGGCCATGGCCTCGACGCCTTCCTCGGCAGCTATGACGCCAACCGCGACGGCGTCGTCACGCGCGCCGAATACGATGCGATCCGCGAACAGCGCTTCCGCGCTGCTGACACCAACGGCGATGGCGTATTGAGCGAAGCCGAATACGTGGCCGAGTTCGAAGGCCGCCTCAAGCGCCAGTACTTCGACCAGGGCCGTGAACCCGACAAGGCTTACGAACAAGCCATCAAGCAGGCGCACGTGCGCTTCGGCATCGTCAACCGCGCGCGTGACGGCAAGTTCACGCGCGAGGAAGACAAGGCGATCGCCGACCGTACCTTCAAGGGCGCGGACACGAATGGCGACGGCGTTGTCGACCGCAACGATCCGCCGCGTCAGCGCGAGCAGTCGGGCGACGGCAACTGATCGTCTGCCTCAGCGTGAAACGGCCGGTACGATGTTTGTCGTACCGGCCGTTTTTTATGCTTAGTGTGATCACAATGCTGTTTGGTTAAATTCGCAGATCAATGGTTGATAGGTTGAATGTGAACCTGGACACGCTCACTGGATTCCCGCCTGCGCGGGAATGACAAAGCGAATTGAACCGGATGTGCCAATTAAATCCAGCCGGCTTTCATTTCACCGCCGTCATTCCCGCGCAGGCGGGAATCCAGAAAGGGCGCGTCAATACGCGCCTTGACTCTTCTCTTACGCCACTTATCCAGCGTGTTCCTATCGGTCGCGCACCCGCGTCGGAATCCTTAGCACGCACCACGCGCCAATCCCGCCCAACAGCAGCAGCGAAAGCTGTATCCACGGCCTTCCGGCGAAGCTCCAGGCCGACAGGCTGATCATGACGACCATCGAAACGATCGCGATGCACTTGGTGCGCCGCGTCATGCTGCGGTGCGCTTCCCAGTCGCGCACGAAAGGACCGAGTACACGATGATTGAGCAGCCAGCGATGCAGGCGCGGCGAGGCCTTGGCGAAGCAGGCGGCTGCCAGCAGCACGAAGGGCGTAGTCGGCAGGCCGGGTACGAAGATGCCCACGATGCCCAGCAGCAGCGAGACGCAGCCGGCGAGCGCGAACAGCGCCCGCGCCAAGGGTGAGCGGGCGGTGGGGACGATGGCCGGATCGGTCTGAGTCATGAGCGATGCAAAACGAATGAAATACGGGATGAAACGTGGAACGAAACGCCGCGCGTGACGACAAGGCGGCGCGGCTGTTTTCGATCATACCGGGTGGAAAGGTTGTTGTAAGTACGCATCTTCCGGGCGGCGAGTTTCTCGACAAAGCAACAAGGGACCACTTAGAATCAAGAATAATTCTCATTCGTATATTGGTCCAGTGGCCGATATCCTGCCAGTCCCCGGAGCATCGTGTCAGTCCCATCGGCTTCTTCCTCTCCTGTCGAATCCCTGTATGTCGAGCATCATGCCTGGCTGTGCGGGTGGTTGAACCGACGCCTGCACAACAGCGCGGAAGCCTCCGATCTGGCGCAGGACACCTTCGTGCGTTTGCTGGTGGCGCCGACGTCGGCCACGCAGGACGAACACAATCCGCTGCGCGAACCGCGCGCCTACCTGGCGACGGTAGCCCGCCGCGTCCTGATCAATCACTTGCGCCGTCAGTCGCTCGAACAAAGCTATCTCGAGGCGCTGGCCGCCTTGCCGCAAGAGCTGGTGCCGTCGCCTGAGGAGCAGGTGCTGCTGTTCGAGGCGTTGCAGGAGATCGACGCCATGCTCGCCAACCTGTCGGACAAGGTGCGCGCCGTCTTCGTGCTGTCGCAGATCGAAGGCCTGACCTACGCGGCGATCGCGCAGGAACTCGGCATCGGCGAACGCTCGGTCAAGCGCTACATGGCGCAGGCCATGGCTGAGTGCGTGCTGCTGGTACCCTGAAGATCATGCAGCACGCCAGTCCGATTGCCGCTGCCGGCATGTCCGAATCGGCTGCCGAAACCAGCCGGCCGCTCGACCGTCGCATCGCCATGCGCGCTGCCGAATGGTTCGTGCTGCTGGAATCCGGCGAAGCCGGCACCGTAGAGAAGGCGGATTTCCAGCGCTGGCATGACAGCGACCCCGAACACGCACGTGCCTGGGCGCGCATTCAACACATCAGCCGTCGCGCCGGCAGTGTGCCGGCCGCCATCGGCTCGCCCATCCTGCGCCGTGCCGCCACGCTGGACCGACGCGTCGCCATCAAGGCGCTGGTGTTGCTGATCACTGCACCGCCGGCCGCCATGCTGGCGTGGAACCTGTGGCCGCAGCAAGGCCAGCGTTATGCCACCGCGACCGGCGAGCAGCGCGACGTGACCTTGCCGGACGGCACGCGTGTTCGCCTGAACACCGCCAGCGAGATCTCGCTTGCCTATAACGCGCGCGAACGCGTGGTGCTCCTGCGCGCAGGCGAAATCCTGATCGAGACCGCCAGCGATCCCTTGCAGACGCAACCGGGTGCCAGCCGGCCTTTCCTGGTGCGGACCGCCGAAGGACAGGTACGCGCAATCGGCACTCGTTTCGTAGTGCGGCAGCATAATGCCGTGAGTACCGTCTCCGTGCTGCAGGGCGCGGTCGAACTGAGTCCCTTGCACGGCGGGTCGCTGCAGCGGCTGGATGCGGGACAGCACGGCAGCTTCGATGCGCACGGTATCGGCGCGGTGGCGGAGGTCGATGCCATGCACGGCGGTGCATGGTCGCAAGGCGTGCTGGCGGTGCACGACATGCGGCTGGACGATTTCGTCGCCGAGCTCGCACGTTACCGCCGCGGCCACATCCGTTGCGATCCCGCAGTCGCCCATCTGCGCCTGACTGGTGCCTTCCAGCTTGCGGACACGGATCGCATCCTGCAGAACCTGATCGAACTGCTGCCTGTCGAGGTGACGTTCTATACGCGCTACTGGACCAGCATCTCGGCCAGGAACGCCAGCTGAAATTTTTCTGGCCCCGTTGGCCCTTTTTGTTTTCCCCGTTTGTCCTGTTGATATCCGCATACAACAACAAACCGTCTCAAGGGGAAAGCATCATGCACAGTCATTCACCCATCCGTTCAGCCGCATGCCGCGCGCCGATACCCACGCGCATGACCTGCGCGCTTGCTGCTGCCTGCGCCGCCATGGCCTTTGCGGTTGCACCGCCGCCTGTCATGGCGGCAGATGCCGGTGCTGCCGCCAGCAGCCAGCGCATCGCTTTCGATATCGCAGCCGGCCCGCTGGAACAGGCGTTGCCGCAGTTCGCCGCCGCCAGCGGCGTGACGATCAGCGCGCCGCCGGAACTGGTGAAGGGCGTGCAGTCGTCGCCGGTACGCGGTGCATTTTCAGTGCAGCAGGGTTTGCAGCAATTGTTGAATGGTACCGGACTACAGGCGGTGCCGCATGGCACGGGCGGTTATGTGCTGGGCAAGGTAGCCGCCGCGCAGCCGGCCGATGCCGCTACCTTGCCGGCGGTAACTGTCAGCGCGGCAGTGGCCACCACCGAAGGCACGGGTTCCTATACGACGCGCTCGATGAATACCGCGACGCGTCTGGGCCTGTCGCCGCGCGAGACGCCGCAGTCGATCAGCGTGCTGACGCGTCAGCAGATGGACGACCAGGGCATTACCACGCTGGACGAAGCGGTACAGAGCATCACCGGTCTCGTCATGCAGAAGGGCTATTACTCGGGTAACTCCGGCAGCTTCCTGGCGCGTGGTTTCCCGGTCAACAACATGATGCTCGACGGCCTGCCGACCAACATGGGCGCCAACGGCACCTTCAACGCCGACAATGCGGACCTCGCCATTTACGATCGCGTCGAAGTGGTGCGCGGTGCCAACGGACTGACCAGCGGCAGCGGCAATCCGGCGGCCAGCATCAACCTCGTGCGCAAGCGTCCGACCGCCGAGCGCCAGGTGTCGCTGACCGCCAGCGCCGGCAGCTGGAACAACTACCAGCTGCAGCTCGACGCCGCCAATGCGCTCAACGAGGCCAGGACCCTGCGCGGCCGCACCGTGATCAGCGTGCAGGACAAGGACAATTTCTACGACGTGGCGCACGATCGCACCCAGCAGCTGTACGGCATTCTCGAAGCCGACATCACGCGCGACACCACGCTGACTTTCGGCGCGCACTACCGCAAATACGAGAACGAGGGCGGCTACCAGGAACTGCCGACGCGCGACGACGGCAGCCAGCTTGGCTTGCGCCGTTCGGCCACGCTTGGCAACGCCTACGACTTCTGGAATCAGACCGACAAGACCGTGTTTGCGGAAGTCGACCACCGTTTTTCCAACGGCTGGAAAGCACGTTTTTCCGCCGTCAAGAAATGGCAGGAACTGGACATGATGTTCTCATCGATCGGCGGCTCGGAAGGCGCATTCACGCAGAACACCCAGGCGTACTGGCTCGACAATTCGCAAAGCAGCTTCGATGCGATGCTCAGTGGTCCGTTCCAGTTGTTCGGCCGCTCGCATGAAGCGGTCGTCGGCGTCGGTCACCGCAAGGCGCTCAATTACAACTACGGCGACTGGGGCGTTCGCTCGACACCGTTGCCGCTCGATCCGTGGAACTGGGATCCCTACGCGGCCAGCATGCCGGGGCCGATCGACTACGATCGCTGGCTGTACAAGTACACCCTGCGCGAAAAAGGCCTGTACGGCTCGGCGCGCTTTAGCATCAGCGATCCGCTTTCGGTCATTGTCGGTGCACGTGCAAGCTGGTATGACTACGCCAACAACGGCAATGGCACCGGCTACAAGGTCACGCGCGAGGTAACGCCGTACGCCGGCGTGATCTACGACCTCGATGCCAACCACTCGCTGTACGCGAGCTGGACCGAGATTTTCCAGCCGCAGGAAGCGCGGGACATCAATCGCGAGCTGCTCAAGCCCATCACCGGCACCAACTACGAGGCCGGCATCAAGGGCGAATACTTCGGCGGCCGCCTCAATGCCAGCCTGGCCGTGTTCCAGATCACCCAGGCCAATCGTGCGGTCAGTGACCTGAACGGGCCGAATCCTTGCCCCGGCAGCACCTGGGGCTACTGCCAGCGCGCGTCCGGCGAGGTGGAAAGCAAGGGCGTGGAACTGGAAGTCAGCGGCGAACTGGCGCCAGGCTGGCAAGCCACGGCCGGTTACACCTATGTTTCCGCCAAGTACACGCGCGATTCGGATGCGAGCAACATCGGCAAACAGTTCGATACCGATTTCCCACGCCATCAGTTCAAGGCATCGACCAGTTATCGTCTGCCCGGCGAGTACAACCGCTGGCGTATCGGCGGTTCGGTCTATGTGCAGAACGCCATTCGCGCATCGGATGACGAACGCATCACGCAAGGCGGTTATTCCATTTTCGGTCTGCATGCCGGCTACGAGTTCAGCGACAACCTGAGCCTGCGCCTGAACGTGAACAACCTGTTCGACAAGACCTATTACCAGGGGCTGGGATGGAGCACCGGCGGCAACAGCTACGGCGCCCCGCGCAATGCGCTGCTGACGCTGAACTACAAGCTCTGATCGACTTCCGACGAAAAGCCGGGACAGATATTTCATCTGTGCCGGCTTTGTTTTTGCGGCATCCGTCACAAGCGGGCCGCGTCAACCATGGCGATGCGCGGACGCGTTATCGCGGCAGAACCTCTATCGTTGCCGTATAGCTCATGCTGCTCGAGGTGGCTGGAGCAACTGCTTTCTGGTCGCGCAGATTGGCGTTGATCCAGTACAGGCCTGCTTGCGGCCAGGTGACACGGATGCTGCCCTTGCTGTCGGTTGTCAGACGCATTTCATTGACCTGGTCGCGATAACGGATGCCGCCGGGAATCAGCGTGACTTGCAGATCGGCGGCCGGGGCGCCGTTCTTGTAGAAGGTCAGGGTGCTGGCTTCTCCCGCAAACAGATCGTTCGGATGGGGCAGGTAGCGCGCTTCCAGTCCTTGTCCGCTCAGCCTGACGTCGCTGGGTTTGCCGACGGTGACGAAGGTTTCGATGCGCGCGGTCGCCTGAGTGACCGTGAGATCGGTGGCGCCTGCGGGAATCGCCTTTGCATAGTCGGCGGCGCTGCCGTTCCAGCGCTTGTCTTCTCCATTCTCCTTCCAGCGGGCACGCAGGCCGTCTTCCGCCACGGCGACCTGCCAGGTACCAGGTTTGGTGAGCTGGATATCCATCACCTGCCGGTAGCGGAAGCGCTCGAGCTTGTCCGGCGCAACGGTGTTGCCATCGGGCGCAGTGATGCGCAGGCCTTCGACCGGCATCGCATTGTGGTTGAAGAAGAACAGATCGTTGCCGCGTGCCGCATCGATGGTGACCCACTGCCGGCCGGTGTCCGCCAATACGGTCGAGGACGGGACCATGAAGGAGCGGATATTCCTGCTGGCCGAAGGCGTGCTCATGTATCTGAAGCCGGTCGAGGTCGAGGCGATCCTGCAGGTTTTCGGCGAGCGTGCGCCGGCCGGTTCGGTGTTCGCGTTCGACGCCATGTGCTGGCTGGCGGCGGGACGTGCGAAGCGGCATCCGTCGGTGCGCCATACATCGGCCGAATTCCACTGGGGGCCGCGCCGGCTGGACGATCTCATGCGGCCGCATCCGCGCCTGCGCCATGCCGGCACCTATCGCGTGATGGAAGGTTACGGTCTGCCGTACAGCCTGCTCGGTCCGGTGTTCAGGCGGCTGTTCGGCGTACCGTTCTACGCAGTGCATGCGCTGACGGTAAAGAACGATGGAGGCTGATCATGAATGAATCGCAGTCGCTGGAAGATATCGCAAGGGAACACAGGATGTTGTTGAACGAATACGGCCGCGTGCAGCAACGCTGCAGCGACCTGATCGCCGGTCAGGCCGGCAGGCTGGAACAGCAGGCGCAACGCATCCGGCAGCTGGAAGCCGAGGTCATGCGCCTGCGTGGTGAGCTGGTGGCGCGCGATACCGCGCTGGCCTGCGCGCGGGAAGACATGATCAGCCTCAAGCAGGCCATCCCGGGTTTGCCGACGCGCATCACGCTGGCGCGCCGCGTCGAATCGCTGAGCGCGCGCGTGCAGGATCTGATGCGCGAACTCCTGCGCATGCAATGGCTGCGCAAGGAGTCCGCCAAATCCGCCACCGCGGATGTCTGGGCCAAGTCTGTGCTGTGCATCGGCCGCGAGATGGAAGGCGCGGATACGCGGCGCGCGATCGAAAGCGCCGGCGGCCGCTTCCTGCAGCACGCCGAGGAAGACGATCATGCCGCCCTCGAAGCCAGCCTGGTGGCGGCCGACCTGGTGATCTGCCAGACCGGCTGCGTCAGCCACGACGCCTACTGGCGCGTGCAGGATCATTGCCGCCGCACCGGCAAGCAATGCGTGCTGGTGGAGCAGCCGCAGGCGATGCGCTTCGTGCGCAACGAAGACATCACAGCGGATGCCGTGGCGGCGCGCGAGCCGGAAGCCTCTTCCTGATCGCTGTCATGGATTTGCTGTCCTGCATGTGGCGTCAAGCACTGCGACATCAAATGAGATTTATTATCATTTTCGTGGGATTTCAGCGAAAATAGCGGGCGCGGAACAGGAGATTTGCCTGAAATCTGGCCCTTTTTCGATTCTCGCTGGTCATAGTTAACAGGAGCAGAGTGATTTGCTCCTCCCCGCCGGCAACCGCCGGCGTTTTCAAATGGTGCAATGTGTTGACGTGGATGCTTTCTTCACTGGTTGATCCTTTCCTGCCTCGCGCGGGAAGGGCGGTTTGCACGCGTCGGTTCGAGGAGCGCTCATGAAGGAAGGTTTTCGCCAGTGCATGGCATGGCTGCACACCTGGACCGGACTGGTGGTCGGCTGGGTACTGTTCTTTGTTTTCGTGACCGGCACCGCCGGCTACGCGACCTATGAGCTCGACCGCTGGATGCGGCCCGAGCTGCCGCTGGCGGCGCCGTCGCAGGTCAAGCCGGCCGCAGCGCTGCAGAAGGCGGAAGCCTTCCTCGAGGAGCGCGGCAAGGACGCCAGCACCTGGACCATCGTGCTGCCGGGCGACCGCTCGCAGCCAAACCTCGGCGTGTTCTGGCAGTCGCCGCCCAAGGAAGGCGAGGGACGACGCGGCCGCTTCAGCCGCGCCACGCTGGATGCGGAAACCGGCGCCGAGATCAAGCGCGAGCAGGTGCGCGAGACCGGCGGCGGGCATTTGCTCTACCGCATGCATTACAGCCTGCACTACATTCCCTACGATGTCGCGTTCCGCCTGGTCGGCGTGTGCACCATGCTGATGTTCATGGCGATCATCAGCGGTGTGATCACGCACAAGAAAATCTTCGCCGACTTCTTCACCTTCCGTCCCGGCAAGGGGCAGCGCTCGTGGCTGGATGCGCACAACCTCATCAGCGTGATGGCACTGCCGTTCTTCGTGATGATCACCTATAGCGGCCTGATGTTCTTCATGTTCCAGTACATGCCGCTCGGCGTGGCGGGCGTCTATGGCAAGGGCGAGGAGAACGCGCAGAAGTTCTATGAAGTGCTGTATCCGCAACGCGCGGGCGGCCAGAAGGATGCGCAGGCGGCAGCGCGCGCGCCGTTGCTGCCGATGCTGCAGGAAGCCGAACGCCGCTGGGGTGACGGGCAGGTGCAGCGCATCAGCATCCGCCAGCCTTATCTGGAAGGCAGCGAGGTCACCGTGTCGCGCATCGGTACCACAACCGTCGGCCGGTCGTCGGAACTGAAGTTCGATGGCGTCAACGGCGCGCTGACCGGCGTCGACGAGCCGCAATCCAATGCAAAGGAATTCCAGGACGTGATGTTCGGCCTGCACGAAGGCCGCTTCGCCGGACCGCTGCTGCGCTGGCTGTACGTGGCGAGCGGCCTGCTCGGTGCGGCCATGATCGCGACCGGGCTGGTGCTGTGGACGGTCAAGCGCAAGGTCAAGCAGGACAAGCTGGTCAAGGCCGGCGAGAAGCGCGAGTTTGGCTTCCGGCTGGTCGAGTGCCTGAACATCGGCACCGTCGCCGGCCTGCCGTTCGCGATCGCCGTCTATTTCTGGGCCAACCGCCTGCTGCCGGCCGCCATGGAAGGCCGCCGCGACTGGGAAGTGCACGCGATGTTCATCGCCTGGGGTGTGTCGCTGCTTTATCCGGCCTTCCGCGCATCGATGCGTGCCTGGATCGAGGAGCTGTGGGTGGCGGCTGCCGCCTTTGCGCTGCTGCCGGTGCTCAATGTCCTGACCACCGATCGCCATCTGGGCGTGACGATTCCGGCCGGCGACTGGTCGCTGGCCAGTATCGATCTGACGCTGCTGGCGCTGGGCCTGTTCTTCGCACTGGCGGCGCGCAAGGTGCAGCGCAAGCTGGCGGCCACGCCGCCGGTCAAGGCAGCGGCGCCCAAGAAAGCGGCCGCGGTTCCTGCCGCGCCACCCGAACCCGCATCGTGACCATCGCATGACTTTCGCAGGACTTCCCGTTTAAAACCAATCAGAAAGGAAACCTTCCATGATCAGGAAATCGCTCGTGACGCTGTTGCTGTCCGCTTTTGCCATCGGCGCCCAGGCGCACCAGGTGTGGGTCGAGCGCGATGCGACCGGCCCCGCCAAGATTTACGTCGGCGATGTTGATGGCGATCGCGATGAGGGCGACGACGTCAAGAAGCTCGAAGCAACCACGCGCGTGTTCGGTACCGATCCCAAGAAGACCGTCAAGGTGGTGGCCAAGCATGGTCACCTGGAAGCGGATGCCGGCAAGGGCGACGTGCGCCTGATCAACGACCAGGTCTGGAAGCCGTGGAAGAACAAGGAAGGACAGTTGCAGGCAGCAGTCTTCAACTCGCGTGCCGGCCGTACCGAGACTTCCGCCGCGCTGGATTTCGAACTGGTGCCGGTCGCTGCCAACAGCAATACCTTCACGCTGCTGTTCAAGGGCAAGCCGCTCGCCAACAAGAACGTGACGATCGTCAATCCCGAGCAATGGACCAAGGGTTTCAAGACCGATGACGCCGGCCGTATCGAGGTGCCGGTGGCAGGCAAGGGCCGCTACATCCTGCTGAGCAGCCACGAACTCAAGGGCGACGCCGAAGTCGGTGGCGAGAAGGTGCAGAAGCTGTCGTACACGACGACGCTGAGCTTCGTTGCCGAGTAATCGCATTCATATCGAACGCATCCACGGGACAGGCATGAGCAAGACAGGTACGGGCAAGGCGGCGGATGGCGGTGCAGGCTATCGCTGGATGGTGGCGTCGCGGGTGATCGCCGGTTTCATTGGCGGTTATCTGCTGGCATCGCTGGCGACTGTCGTGCTGGCGCTGCTGCTGCCGCGTGTGTCGGACACCTCGCAGGCCGAGGCGCTGCTGATCGCCACCCTGTGGAGCTTTGCGCTCTATGCCGTGATCGTCATCTGGGCCTTCACCACACGCAGCGCGACGCGCGCCTGGATCGGCGTTGGTGCCTGCGGTGCCGCGCTGTCGCTGGCGTGGCTGCTGTTGCAGGCACTGTCCAACTAGGCCGGAGCATTCATGACCTTCATTGCAACCCTGATGGCGGCGCTGCTTTGCTATGCCGCCATGTCTTCCCTCAGTCTGGCGATGGATCGCCATTACGAGCAACTGACCAGCCAGCGCGAGGTGCCGGAAGTGCGTCGGCGCGTTTTCCGCATTGCAGGCTGGACGCTGCTGATGCTGTCGGCCGCCGCCTGCATTCGCATCTGGGACGTTGGCATCGGGCTGGCGGTATGGTTTGCGCTGTTGATGGCCGCCGCGCTGGCAGTTGCTTGCGGCATGACCTATGTGCCGCGTGTGGCGGTGGCGATCTCGGTGGCGGCGCTGCCGCTGGGGCTGCTCGGTTTCGGCACCGTGTGGGCGCTCGGGCTGTAAGTCGGCCCGGCCGCTTGCGACCGCTTTTTCAATTACATTTTTTCGCAGGATTCGTCATGCAATTTTCTTTTTCCTCGACCATTCTTCCCACTCTTGGTTTTGCGCTGGCCGCGCTGTCGTCGGTCGCGCATGCCGATTACGTCTGGCTTGAACGCGATGCCAATGGCGCACCGCACGCCTATGTGGGCGAACTCGCGGCCGACAAGCAGCCGCCGGCGAGCGTGACCGCGCCGCGCGCCTATCTGGCCGATGGCAAGGATCTGCCGGTCTCGGCGGTGGAGCAGGCGCTGGTGGTGGATACGAGCGCGACCGGCGATGTGCGACTGGTGACCAGCCGCGTCGGCGAGAAAGGCGTGCTCAATTACTATCAGGCACGTTACGGCCGCAGCGAGACCAAGGCGGTCAACGATCTGGAACTGGTGCCGACCGAACCCAATGGCAATACCTTCAAGCTGGTCTGGAAGGGCAATACGGTAGCGGCATCGCAGGTCAATGTCGAAACTTCGGCCGGCTGGTCGCGCGTGCTCAAACCTGCCGCCGATGGCACGGTGACCTTGCCGACGCAGTTCCCGGGCCTGTATCTGCTGGAAGTGACGGCACGCGTCAACGGTTCGGTCACGGTTGACGGCAAGAAGTACGACGACGTGCGCCACACGGCCACGCTGACCTTCGACGTCAAGAACTGATCGGGCCGGCAGCGTGCCGCACGGTTACGCTGCCTCCATCCCTATCGCTCGGGAAACTCCGCAGTAACCGGTTGCTGCGGGGTTTGCTGATCGGCATTGGCAGGGATTTCGGTGCTGTAGGTGCCGAGGAATTTGCCGACCAGATTGAAGAAGCTTTCATAGAATTTGCCGACCGAGATCGTCTCGCTGCCGACCTTTACCAGCGAGTCGTCGCTCGACGAGAATGGCAGCGACACCGAGCCGAGCGCCCCCACGCCCAGACTGGCAGCACTGTTGACCTTTTTCAGTGCGTAGCGGTCTTCCAGCGCATTGACGAACATCGAGCTGGCCTTGCCGTCCGCGCCATCTTCCGCGCACACCACCCGAAACGCGATCTGCACGTGGGCATCGGCCTGCGGCTGGAAATTCTTGCGCGCATCGATC
>PJTY01000491.1_pt1 | contig 19894 bp, 16 predicted proteins | sample 1512121 | NCBI WGS metagenome assembly PJTY01 (sample SAMN08177680, study PRJNA422409) | Soil metagenome, whole genome shotgun sequencing project. | isolation source: Soil enriched (2) on filter paper: alkali lignin treatment | place: USA: Madison | collected 2015-01-15 | reverse complement strand
TGCTAGTGCAGGAACTGCTGCGCGGCCCGGAATACACGATCAACATGTACCTCGACGCGCGCGGGCGGATGCGCTCGGCGATCCCGCATTTGCGGATATCGACCCGCGCGGGCGAAGTGGAGAAGGGGCGCACCGTGCGCGACCCGCGCATGATCGCCATTGCCGCCGACATCGCCGCAGCCCTGCGAGGGGCGGAGGGCGTGCTCTGCTTCCAGCTCATCGACGATCCCGATCGCGGCCCGCGCGTCTTCGAGATCAACGCCCGCTTCGGCGGCGGCTATCCGCTGGCGGACCATGCCGGCGGGCGCTTCGCCGAGAGCCTGCTGGCCCGCGTCGCCGGCCGCGCCGAATGCGCGAGCGACCTCTGGCGCGAAGGCGTGACCATGGTGCGCTACGACAGCGCCGTGTTCCGTGGTTGATATCGCGGACAAGGTCGTCGTTCTCGATCTCGACGATACGCTCTACCTCGAACGGGATTTCGCACGGAGCGGTTTCGCGGCGGTGGGGCGGCATCTGGAGCAGAGCCACGGCATCACCGGCTATGCGGCCGAGTGCGCGCGCCTGCTCGACGAAGGGCATCGCGGCACCGTGTTCGACGCCGCACTGGCCGCGCTCGGACAGGCCGTTATCGAGGTGGCGCCGCTGGTGACGATCTATCGCTGTCATGTGCCGGATATCGTGCTGGCCGGGGACGCCGAGCGTCTGCTGGCGCGGCTCGCTACGCGGGCCAGCGCGATCATCACCGACGGTCCGGCCCAGACCCAGGGCAACAAGGTCGCCGCGCTGGGGCTTTACGACCGGATTGGCAAAGTGATCCTCACCGGCCTGCTGCCCGAGGGCTGCGGCAAACCTCATGCCATGGCCTACGAGATGGTCGAGCAATGGTCCGGCCGTCCGGCTGCCGAACATGTCTACGTGGCCGATAACGCGGCCAAGGACTTCGTAACGCCGCGCGCGCGCGGCTGGGCGACCGTGCAGATCCTGCGCGAGGGCCGCATTCACGCCTGCACCGCGCCGACGCCCGACCATGCGGCGCACCACGTGGTCTCATCGCTCGATCAACTCGCACTAGGCTGAGGTAGAAGCTCAACCCCGTCATCCCAGCGAAAGCTGGGACCGCTGTCGGCCTGGCTCCAACCCTGCGTGCTGGGCTGAGGCGTCATCAGCGCCTTGGCGAGATATCACAACATGGCGGACAGCGGTCCCAGCTTTCGCTGGGATGACGGGGCGCGTGACGATTGAATTCCGGCTCAATCCGCCAAGGCCACCTCGCGCGAGCGGCGTTCGCCGCCGACCATGACCCAAAGCGTCAGCGCCACGATCCGGAGGTCCAGCAGCGGCGAGGCATTCTCCACGTACCAGAGGTCGAGCGCGATCTTCTCGTCGAGCGAGAGCAGGGTATTGCCGTTGACCTGCGACCAGCCGGTAAGCCCCGGCCGCACCCGTCCCCGCGCGGCGCCGCGCGGACCGAGAGCGGCAATGGTCTCGGGCAGCAGCGGGCGCGGGCCGACGAAAGTCATGTCCCCGGCGGCGACGTTCCACAGGCCCGGCAGCTCGTCGAGGCGGCTGCGACGCAGGAAGCGGCCGAAGGCGGTGACGCGGGCCTCGTCCGGCAGCGGCTGGCCGTCCGGCCCGGTGGCCTCGCGCATCGAGCGCAGCTTGAGAAGGGTGAAGTCCCGCCCCTCGCGGCCGGCCCGGCGCTGTCGGAACAGCACCGGGCGACCCATCGAGAGCATCGTGCCAAGCCCCAGCAGCAGGAGCAGTGGCAGAAGGGTGAGCAGGAGCAGCGTGGCGAGCAATCGAAGGGAAGCGAAGGCCACTCGCGCGCTCCTGCTCACGCTTCCACGGGGCGCCAGGAATGACCCCGGAAGAAGCGGCGGACCTTGGCGGCCCACTCGTCGCGGGTCGGGACCGGCGAGGAGTAGTAGCTGGCCGAGTCCGCGTAGAACTGCACCGAGTCGCCGTAGCGGCGGCGGGCATGTTCGGCGTAGTCCACCTGGTCGAAGATGACGCCGCCGACGCTGTCGTCCAGCATCTCCAGCGCGGCGCGCATCTGGTCGCCGGTCGTGTGGCCCCAGCGGGCGACCAGCACGGTCTGGTCGGCGAAGTGGCACATGGCCCTTGCATCGCGCACCGCCAGGGCCGCCGGGGCATTGATGATGACCAGTTCGAAGCGTTCCCGCAGCTGTTCCAGCAGCGTCTTCAGACGGTTGGAGGACAGCAGCAGCGCGGGTTCGGCCACCGGGTCCTTGGCGCTGAGCAGGACGATCTTGTTGGCGCCCTCCGGCTCGATCACTTGCGTACCGTCGGCGGAGGTGATGAGCTTGCCGTCGTAGGGATGGGCGGAACGCGGGCTAACCAGGCTGTCGAGGTCGGCGCGGCCGCAGACGATGTCCACCAGATCGGGCACCTGCATCTCGTTCTGGAGCCGCTGGAGCGCGCCGCGCTTGCGCAAGTCGAGGTCGAGGATCACCGTGCGGTCGCCCATGGCGATCCCGGCGGCGGCCAGCGTCAGCGAGACGGTGGACTTGCCGTCGCCCGGCAGCGGCGAGGTGACCAGCACGACCTGCGAGTTGCCGCCCTTGCGGTCGAGTGCCCGCACTTCGGTGTAAGTCGAGCGGGCGACTTCGGCGAAGAGCGACTGCGGCTCGTTGATGACCGGGCTGTCGTTCGGATCTTCCGAGAGGTTGCTGTTGAGCAGCGGCAGCATGCCCAGGGTCGGCAGTCCGAAGAGACGGCGGATCTGCGCGGTGGTGCGGAGGCGGTCGTCGAGGAAGTCGCGGGCGAAGGCGATCAGGAAGGCCAGCACGCTCGAACCGAGCAGGGCGGTGATCGCCATCTTGACCGGCGCGGGTGCGACCGGATCGAAGTCCGGAACTGCCGGGGAGACGACCGAGGAGGACACGCCTTCCATCTGCATCTGCGCGCGGACCTGTTCGACGCGGCCGGCGATCGCCTTGTAGGCATCGTCCGCCAGGGTCGATTCGCGCACCAGCTTGTCGAGCTGCACCGAATTGGCGGTGTTGCGATAGGCGGTCGAGCTGAGCCCGGCGACGATGCCTTCGAGGCGGTTGGCCTGGGCGCTGTCGCCGGCGGCCTGGCTGCGGGCCAGTTCGGTCATCTGCGCGGCCTTGGCCGAGGCATCGGCCTGGGCGGCGGCCTGGACGCGGGCCTGCTCCTTGACGATGCCGTCGTTGACCGTGGCGAGCTGCGAGGCGAGCCGCTTCACGTCGGGATGGTTCGGGCCGAGGCTGGTGGAGAGCTTGGACGTTTCGGCCACGAGTTCGCCGCGGGTGCGTTCGAGCTGGTCGAGCACGCCGGAACTGGCGAGCGCGGTGCTCTGCATCCGGCTGGCGCGGGCGATCCCGGCGCTGCGGGCCATGGAGGCGTCGCGCGCGGCGATGGCGGAGGCGCTCTGCACGGCGATCCGGTTGAGCTGGGCAAGGTCTTCCGTCCCGCCCGCCCCGGTCAGCATCTGGTGCTGCGAACGGAAGTCGGCGACGCGCTGGGCGGTTTCCTCGGCCTCGGTGGCGCGGGCCTGCTGTTCCTGCTCCAGCGAGGCGAGCAGTTCGGCGCGGCGCTCGTTGGTCTTCATCGTGCGCAGCGAGCGGACCGAGACCGGGATCTGGTTGGCGATCGAGGCGGCCAGCACCGGCGAACCGGCGGTCACCGAGATCTCGACGAGGTCGGACCCGGCTTCGGAGCTGATCGCGACCATCGAGAGGACCTTGTTGGTCGCGGCCTGTTGCAGCACCCGCCTGTCTTCGGGGACCTTGCCGAGTTCCTTGAGGAAGTCGTTGTCCTTGGTGAGATGGAGGTCGGCGACGACCTGCTCGGCGGCGGAGCGCGAGCGATGCAGGCGCACGGCATTGGCGACGCGTTCGGCATTGCGCGAGTTGACGTCGGCCTGGTTGGTGCCCACTTCGTCGATCAGTTCGACCTGCACGGTGGAGGAGGCGCGGTAGAGGGTGGGCGAGAGCCATTGCTGCACCAACACCGCCAGGGTGATCGTGCCGACCACCAGCGCCATCATCGTGCGATGCCGGTAGAACACGCGAAGCAGGTCGCGTGGACCGACCTGCTGATCGGACGATGGGTTATCCCGCGAGGGCGCCGGTCCGCGGTAATGCGCCGGCGCGCCGCCGATCGTGCTGGTCGCGATTGCAGTCGACATGTGTGCCCCTCCAACGAGGTGATGTTCGCCGCCTTGCGGTCGGCTTTCGTGAACCCTGCCGCCCCCCCTCGGGACGGTGCCGGTACGGAGTCGTCCACGCGGGACGGTCTTCATCGTGAACTATGCGGTCAAAGCCTGACCGTGCAAAAAGGTCATCGGGGCCGCGCAGGTCCCAATAGAGACTAGTCCTTTTGGGGGACGCGGCGGCGCAGCAGGGCCGAGTAGAGTTCGAGGTGCCGCGCGGCGGCGTTCTCGATCGTGTACTCGCGGCTGGTCGCCAGCGCCCCGGCCGAAAACTGCCGGTAGAGCGAATTGTCCTGGGTCAGCCGCAGGATGGCCGCGGCCAGCGCCTGAGGCTTGTCGAGCGGGCAGAGCAGCCCGTTCTGGCTCTGCCGCACGAGGCCCCGATTGCCCGAAACGTCGGTGGCGACGACCGGCAGGCCCATGGCCATGGCTTCGAGGATCGCCACCGAAAAGCCCTCGTAATGCGAGGTGTTGAGGTAGAGGTCGCTGCGTTTCAGCAGGTCGGGCACGTCGCGCCGCTCGCCGAGGAACTCGACCACATCGTCCAGCTCCAGTTCGCGGACGCGGGCGCGCAGGGCCTCCAGCCCGTCGCCGCCGCCCGCGACGCGCAGGACCGGGGGCGGCGCGGCCTCGCCGGCGCGGTCTCTGAGGACGCGGGCGGTCTCGATCAGCAGCGGGTAGTTCTTCTGGTCGGAAACGGCGCCGACCGAGAGCACGTTGCAGGGCCGCCGGGCCGCCACGCGCGGGGACGAGGCCTTGTAGCGCGAGGAAGGCGCGTTCTGGATCAGCGTGAACGGTCTCTTGGACCAGTGCCGATAGATCCCGGCGGTATCGTTGCTGATCGCGACATAGTGGTGGATCACCCGGTCCAGCGCGGAGAACAGCGCCGGGGGGAAGCTCAGGCGGCTGTTGTGATAGGTGAAGACGATCGGCCCGGAAAAGCCACTGAAGGCCAGCATCGCCACGGCGCGCACGGTATGGGCGTGAACGACGTCGGGCCGGGCCTCGGCCAGGTGGCGGCGCAGGGCCAGCACGCCCGGAAGGAGGCGGCGGCGACGGGTGAGGCGCATCGATTCGAAGCGGCAGCCGCTCTGCGCGATCTGGTCGATCAGTTCGCCTTCCATCTCCGGCGAATTGCCCAGCACCGGCGCATCGCAGAGGGCGAGTATGGTTCCTCGCGCGCCCTTGGCGGCAAAGGCGGTGGTGAGATTGGTGACGAGGACTTCCGCGCCGCCGGAGGTCAGGCTGGTGATGATCGAACTGACCTTGAGCGGCTGCGGCGGCTCGGTATCGCCGGGAAAGGCATCGATCGGGGAATGGACCGTCATGACTCGGTCTCCATGGCGTAGGTGCCATTGGCGGGAGCCGGTTCGTGCGCGGCGCGGCGCAAGTTGCGCCAGAACGCCAGGTCGAGCAGGATCACCGTCGCCAGCCCGAAGGCGATATGGGCGTAGTTGGCACCCAGAGCGCCGTAGCGGGGGATCAGCAGGAAGGCTGCCGTGAAGAATGCGGCGGTCGAGGCGAAGCTGGCGGCCAGCACGTACGTCGGCCGGTTCATCGCCAGCAGCGCCGCGCGCGCCGGGGTCGCGTGGAGCGTCAGCAGCACCGCGAAGAGCTGGACGAGCAGGAGCTGGTAGCTGTCCGCGAAGCCGGGGCCGAACACCAGCTCGATCGCGGGCCTGCCGATCAGCCAGCAGGCTCCCACCGCCGCCAGCGCGATACCCGCGAGCGAGAGTTGCAGGATCGAGACCAGTTGCCCCATCGCTCCGGGTCCGACTTTGCTCCAGAGGCGTGCGAGGTCGGGGTAGATAACCGTCTGGATCATGTCCCCGGCGGTCTGCGCCACTTTGGCGATGCGGCGGGAAAGATAGTAGAGACCGGCGGCGGTGGCGCCCGCGAACGTGCTGACCAGCAGGGTGTCCATCTCGTGCGTCATCGTGCGCAGGGTGGAGGAAAGGTTGGTCGAGATCGCGAAGCGCATGAAGCCCGGAAACCGGCCCGGCAGATCGCGCCAGTCGGCCTTGAGCGGGCTGGGAATGCCGGTTTCGGCCAAGGCGCGGAAGCCGAGCAGGTTGAACAGGGCCGAGTCGAAGATCTGGCTGACGGTCCAGACCAGCACGAACCAGATCAGTCCGCCGCCCAGCGCATAGAGCAGTACCGAAAGCGCGAAGCGGGCGACGAACGAGGCGAGCTGGACATAGGCGAGAATGCGGAACTTGCCCGCGAGGCGCAGCGCGGCGCTGGCCATGCCGCGCGGGTTGCAGGCGATGGCGCAGGCATAGATGGCGACGAGGTGGACATTACCGCGGCCGATGCCGATCAGGTCTCCGGCCAGCCAGGCCACCAGCACGCTCATCACCGCCGCGACGAGGGCGCTGGCCACGTCGAGCAGCAGTCCGTAGGCATAGAGCGAGGACATCCGGCCGACGTCGCCGTTCTCTTCCTCCACGGCGACGAAGCGCACCAGCGGCTGCCACGATTCGAAGCGGATCAGCCGCTCGCAGACGCGCCCGATCGCGAGGACGACGGCAAGGATGCCGAACTGCTCCTGCCCCAGCGCGCGGGTGGCGATGGCGAGGCTCGCCATCATGATCATCACGCCGCCGAAATTGCCCGAGAGCAGGTGGCCGATATTGACGAGATGTGGCCGCAGCATCTCGCTGCCGCGCCAGCGGGCGAACTGCCGGGACATGAAGGAAGCCTCGCTGTGCACGGCGACCTCGCTTGCGCTTTCGATGGGGGTCATCCTGCTTCCGAAGTCCGTTCTGGTTCCGAGGGTTCGGCTTGGCTGCGCCAGGCCGGGCGCCGTGTCATGGAAAGGGTGGCGGCTCCGGCTCCGGCGCTCGCCAGCGCGAACATCAGCATCGGCGGGCCGTTCCACATCCGCGCGAACATGTGCGGCAGCGACATCGCGTAAAGGAAGAACACGCCGAGCAGCGCCAGCGCGCAGACCCCGTCGGTGCGACTTCGCCCGGCGATGGAGGTGCCGTGCACGAACATCGCCGCGAACATCAGGCAAAGGCCGAGGAAGGAGACCACGCCGCCTTCGTTGAGCACCAGCAGGTAGAGCTGGTGGACCGGCATCCCATAGGCGCTGGCCTTGCGGTAGCCGTCGCTGCCGAGGCCGATCAGCAGGTTGTCGCCCGACATCTGCCAGGCCTCCTCGATCAGCACCGAGCGGCCGACGAACGTGCCCGCCTTGGTCGGATCGCCGGAGACCACCGCGTCGCCCACCCGCTGCTCGAACACCGCCGGGACCGGGCCGCCGAGACCGACATAGGCACCGACCACCAGCAGCACCGGCAGGGCGATCGTGATGACCGTGCGGATGCGCGAGAGGGCGAGGATGAAGCCGATCGACAGGATCGTGGTGGCAAAGGCGGTGAAGCTGGCGGAATAGACCATCCCGGCGACGATCACCAGCGCCAGCGGTACGGCGACGAAGGGGCGCAGCCGCCTCTCGATCACCGCATGGAGCAGGAAGATCAGCGCGAAGACGCAGACCGCGCCGTTCGAATTGGGCTCTCCGGTGAAGGCGCCCAGGCGGCCATTGCCGGTGACCACGTACTTGTTGACGTACTGGTTTATCATGTCGCGGCTGAGCAGGTTGACCAGCGCGATGCCCACCGCCTGCGACACCGCGACGCCCCAGACATAGGCGAGCGCGGCCTTGCGCAGCAGCGGTAGCGTGCAGTTGACCAGCACCATCGGGATCAGCAGCAGCGCGAAGGCATATTGTCCGGCGACCACCGGCCAGCGGGTGAAGTCGCCGTGCATCGTGGAGCCGACAAGCATGCCGCCCAGCAGCATCACGATGCCGCCCACCCAGAGCACCGACATCCGCCCCATCATCCGCGCGTTCAGCCCGCGCGAGACCAGCATGAGCAGGGTGCAGACGATCAGGATCATGTCCGACATCGTCAGGTTGGCATTGGGAAGGCGCCCCACCTGCCACCAGCTCAGGAAGAAGGCGGCGGCGGGCAGCAGCGCGCCGATCGCGCGATCATAGGGCGAGGCCGACTCGCGCGCCGCAGGGAGCGCCGAAGCGTGAACAGGCCGCCAGGATGCGGATTGCTGCGTCCCGTCGTCGGGTAGCTGGGTCAGGATAGCGGCCATGCCCGCGATCATGGGCCAGTGAATCGCCCCAAGGCAAAGGCCAGTCCGGACAATAAGGGAGCGCATAGATGTTAGCGCAAAAGGGGGAGGCGGCCTGCCGGGCTAAGTCCAAATGGTAACTTGTGCGTGGGGGGCGGGAGGACCACGTTGCCGTCCTTGCATGGCTCTGCGTGGGGGCAGCGTTCGAGATTCCAGGTCCGCGATCGTCGTTTCCCCGCGATCTACAGGGCATTCGGGAACCGCGCCGGAGGGTTTCGTCCCTCAAAGGCAGGAGAAACGGCATGACGGCGGTGAGACTCAGGAAGAAACTCCCTCTGCGCACGATTCTGGTCCTGACGACCGCGGGCGTGGCCGTTGCGGCCGTGGTGCTCGGGATCGCGGGTCCGACGAGCGAGGAAGTCATGGCGGCGGCCCCGGTGGTGAAAGTCCCGAGCGGCAAGAAGTCCTTTCCCGCCGCCGTCGGTTACGGAGCGACGAGCGTGGGCGGTCGCGGCGGGCGGATCATCTACGTCACCACGCTGGCCGACTCCGGCGCCGGTTCCTACCGCGCCTGCGTGACGGCCACCGGCCCTCGCGTCTGCGTGTTCCGGGTCAGCGGGGTGATCCGCTTCACCCAGCGGCCGCCCTGGATCATGTCTCCCTACCTGACGATCGCCGGGCAGACCGCGCCGGGTAGCGGCATCACGCTGGCCCATGGCGGCGGCAAGAACGGCCTGACGCCGCTGGTCATCAAGGATACCCACGATGTCGTCGTGCGCGGCATCCGCGTCCGCAACGATCGCGTCGGCGGCAACCGCGAGGCGGAGGACAGCATCACCATCGAGAAGAGCAGCCGCGTGGTGATCGACCATGTCAGCGCCTCCTGGGCGCGCGACGAGTTGATCAACGGCTATGACGACAACGACGAGATCACCATCAGCAACTCGATCTTCGCCTGGGGGATCCCCAAGCACGACAAGTGCGCGCTGCTGGCCAGCGATCCGGTGGACAAGCAGAAGCTGAGCTTCATCGGCAATCTCTGCGCCCATAACGGAGACCGCAACCCCGACATCAACTTCCCCAAGGGTTCCTGTGTCGAGGTGATCAACAACGTGCTCTACAATGCCCAGTCGGAATTCGCCGAGGTATGGGAGAGTTACGGCGGCAGCCCGGTCTCGATCGTCGGCAACAGCTTCATCGCCGGAACCAACACCAATACCCAGAGCCGAGGTGTCGCCCGCGAGACACAAGGGTCCACCGGAACCGCTTCGATCTATCTCTGGGACAATGCCTTCGACGGCAATTTCAAGCACGTCAGCCCCGAAGTGGTGCCCGCCCAGATCCAGCAGGCACCGTGCCCGCTGACGGTCCAGCCGATGAGCGCCGCGGCCGCTTACGCTTCGGTGCTCGCCCGCGCCGGAGCCTTCCCGCGCGACGGCATCGACAAGGCGGCGGTGGCCGACGTCAAGAACCGCACCGGACGCATCGGCGAACCCGTTCCGGCGATCCCGACACCGACTTCCGGCACGCCTTACGTCGATAACGACAAGGACGGCATGGACGATGCCTGGGAACGCGCCAACGGTCTCGACCCCACCCGCAACGACGCCTGGGGCGACGCCAACGGCAACGGGATCGAGAACTTCGAGGAATTCCTCAGCTATCGCGAGAAAGGGTTCGGTCTTTGAGCAGCCTTGCAGCCCCGCTTGAGCGGGAGGTTCCGGCACCGGCCGCAAGGGTGGAGGCGCGAAGCCGTCCCTTGCGCATCTGCTTTCCCTTCGCGGGGGACGAACTCGGCGGCAGCCACGTTTCCGCGCGGGGGTTGATGGAAGGCCTCGATCCGGGGCGCTACCAGTTGATGGTCGTGCCGGAAGTGCCGGCCGGCACGATTGCTGGGTTCTTCTCGGCATTCGCGCAAGTGCCCGATCCCGCGCCCCCCGCACGGTCCTTCGTGCCGGGCGCAAGGTTCGGCTTCGACAAGGCGCTGCGCGCGCTGGCAGGCGTGCCGCGCCGCGTGCGCTTCCTGCGCGAGAACGCGATCGACGTGGTGCACAGCAACGACGGGCGCAGCCATGCCGGCTGGGCGCTGGCGGCGCGACTGGCCGGGGCGAAGCTGGTCTGGCACCATCGCGGCGACCCCGACGCGCGCGGGCTGCGCTACGCGGCGCCGCTGCTGGCGAGCCGGATCTTCACCGTTTCCCGCTTCTCCCTGCCCCGGGGCGGCGGCAGCGCGGCGAAAGCCGCGCAAGTCGTCTATAGCCCCTTCGATACCAGCGTCACCGCCGACTGGGCGACGATGCGCCGCACCCTGATCGAGGAACTCGGCTGCGCGCCCGATGCGGTGATCTGCGGCTGGTTCGGCAATTTCGTACAGCGCAAGCGCCCGCTCGAATTCGTCGAGACGGTCGAGCGGCTGGGCGCCTTGCTGGACAGGCCGGTGGTCGGCCTGATGTTCGGCGATCCTCGCAATACCGAAGTCGGCGATGCCCTGCCGGAGCGGATTTCGCGGATCTCGGGGAACGCGCGGGTTCACATGATGGGTTACCGCGCGCCGGGTCACGAATGGCTGGCGGGCTGCGACCTGCTGCTCGTCCCCGCCGCGCGCGAACCGCTGGGTCGTACGCTGGTGGAGGCGATGCTGGTCGGCACTCCGGTCGTCGCCACCGATTCCGGCGGCAACCCTGAAGCGCTTGAGGGGGGCTGCGGCGTGCTCTGCCCGCTGGACGACCCCGCGGCCATGGCCCATGCCGCCGCCGACCTGCTCGCCGATCCCGAACGGCTCGATGCGATCCGGACCCGCGCGCGCAGCGAGGCCCGCCGCCGTTTCTCGCGCGAGAATCACATCCGCCAGGTCACCGCCGTCTACGAGGAACTGGCGCGGGGCTGAGGAATTTCCGCCGTTCTTTCCGCACCATTGCTTCACCAGGCGCGCAACGGCGAATTCGGGGCTGGGACGAAAGAGGGGATGGCCGGTCGAATGCCCGGCCATCCCCTCCTTGCTTGGCAATCCCGCCTGCCTGGTCAGAACCGCATACGGAACGAGGCACCGACTTTGGCCCGATCGAATTCGAGCGTTGGATCGTCGCTGGTGCGCTTGCCGTAGTTGGCATAGGCCGCGACCGACATTCGACGCGAGAAGATATATTCGATCTCGCCCGAGACCGTCGGCGTCTGTTCCTTGACGCCGGAGCCGTTGTAGCGGCTGCGGCGATAGCCGCCGCCCACGGTGGCGTAGAGATTGTGGCGGATCTCCTGCTGGACCGAGAGCTTGACCGTGGTGTCGGTTCGCGACTGGGCGCCGCTGCGGAAGGTTGCGACATCGCCGTTGAAGGCGTCCAGCATGAAGGCCGTGCGCTGGCGCGGGCGATAGGTCACGCTGCCCGAGACCGAAAGGCCGGTGCGGCTTTTCGCAAGGCTGTCTTCCGGCACGAAGCGGAACATGCCGGCCGAAAGATTGCCTTCCAGCACACCGCCCGGTTCGAATTCCACGCCGACGCGGCCGCCCCAGGTGGTGGTGTTGCGCTTGCTGCCGCTCGGCGTCCGTTCGAGGCGGAAGTCGCGCTTGGCCACGAAGGCGCTGGCGGTCACGAACGTGATTCCCGTGACGCGCCAGCCCACCGTCGCGACGCCGTTCAGGCCGGTGAAGTCGCGGTTGGCATCGGCGGCGGACAGGGCATCGTACTTGGTGGCATTGCCCTGGAGATCGAACAGCAGGCGCCGGGTCATGTGGCGGAACCGCAAGTCCACGCCGAGGCTGTCGATCTCGCGCGGACCGGAATTCGGGTCCTGCCGCGATTCCGGGCTGCCGCGTTCCTCGACCGCACGCTGGTAGAAGGCGCGGCCGGTCACCGAGGTCGTCGTTTCCGGAGACCAGCGCAGCGAGCCGTCGAGCACCCAGGCCTCGGTGTTCTCGGTCTTGAGGTCGGCAAAGCGCCGGATCGTCGCCGAACCGTGCGCCTGCGCGCTCAGCGGCCCGGGCGCCGTGGCGATCTGCACTTCCGGCGTCAGTTCCAGGTGCACGTCGTCGCGGGCATTGCTCGGCGTGGCATAGACGTTGGTGTCGTATTCCACCCGTGCCTCGCCGCCGAGGCTCACATTGAGCGAGCCGAGGTGCATCGGCAGGTCCTTGTACTCCGGATCGTTGGGATAGACCGCAGAAGCGGTCGAGCCGATGTCGCGCGCCTGGGCCAGGGCCTGCTGCGGGACAGCGAGCAGGAACGGAACTGGCGCGGCCAGTGCGATGGCACTCCGCATGGCCTTAGAACCACCGCTCGTAGACGCGGATCCGGTCGCCCGGCAGGACCGTGGCGAACTCGTCGGCCTTGGAGGTCACGTCCTTGCCGTTCACGATGCGGGTCACGGCGACCTTGCCGGTCTGGGCGCGGTAGGTATAGCCGCCCGCTGCCGAGATCGCGGCCAGCACCGTCATGCCCTGACGATACTCGAACTGGCCGGGCTTGTTGACTTCACCGACGACATAGAAGGGCCGCAGTTCCACCGGCCCGACGTTTACCACCGGATCGCCGGTCATGATCCCCTGCCGCAGCAGCGAGGCGGCGATGCCCTGCTCGATCTCGCGATAGGTCATCCCGACGACATCGATCTGCTTGATGTAGGGCAGCGAGATCGCCCCGCTGTCCTCGACGATATAGTCGCCGTTGGCGCTTTGCAGATCCTGCACCACGATGTGGAGCTTGTCGCCCGCACCCACCCGGTAGTTGCCTGCCGGAGCGGATGCGAGCGTGGGCATCGATGCGGTGGGCGACGAACAGCCGCCAAGCATCGATGTCGAAACCAGTGCTGCCGTCAGCGCTGCCGCCGACAGGCACGACGTAAACCGCCGCTTGAGTCCCTGTGACATTCCGGGTGCCCTCCCTTGTATCGTACCCCTGAACCGGGGCCGCGGGCGCCGCGTCTATCTTTGCGCGGCGCGGCGCCCGTCGAGCCACCGGCAGAAAAGGTGGCCTAAAATACGCCGGAATGCCTTGGTTATTAAGTGTTATTCGCGGGGCTACTCGGGCGAGAACGGCTAATCCTCGTGGGTCGGGGATTAAATTTTTGCAAGCTGGAGGGCACTACTTAGGCGTAAGCGGGAAATGGATCGGTTCTAGAACCGCGCGTCGAGTCCCACGCGCACGGTGCGCGGACGCAGCGGCGTGACTTGCTCGCGCCCGGTGCTGAACGGGGTGCCGAGCGAGAAGCGGTTGCCCTGCACGTCGGCGAGGTTGGTCACGCTGAGGGTGACGCCGTAGCTTGCAGTGCCGAGCCGCATGTCGAAACCACTGTCGAAATAGTTGCCTTGTGGCGCGCCGAGTTCGGGGCCGATGCCGAGACGCGAGCGGCCGATGTAATTGGCCCAGGCATTGGCATTCAGCGTCCAGTCCGCGCTGACTTCATGGGTCCAGGCCAGCGCCGAGTGCCCCGCGAACCGCGCGATGTTCGGCACCTGCATGCCGCGCGTGGAGACATAGCGCAGCACGTCCGCCCGCGAGAGCGTCGCCGCCGCAAGGCCGACCGGCGCCAGCACGTACTGAACCAGCGCCGCCGAAGGCTCGTCTACCTTGCTCTCGTTCCAGGTCGCGCCGAGTTCAACGCGCAGGCCCGGTGCCAGCAGCACGCCGCCGGAAATGCTGGCGGACCAGACGCGTCCGTCGCCGATATTGGCGGTGCTGGGCAGGCCGGAGCCGTCGATGAAGTCTGCCTGGATGTCCTGCCAGCGAGTGTAGGACAGGCTCAGTGCAAGGTCGAAAGGCGTCGCACCGGCGCGGCCGTGGCGGGCGCCCATTTCGAAAGTGCCGGTGCGGTCGCTCTGGAAGCGGCGCACCACATTGCTCTCGATCGCGAAGCCGCCGGGGCGGAAGCCTTCCTGATAGCGGAGGTACAGCGAATCTTCCGGCGAGAACCGGGCATTCAGCGCGAAGGAGGGCAGGAACCGGTTCATCGTGCGCCGCGCGGTCACGCCGGATGTGGAAAGGAATGCGGCGGCGGCTGGGGCAATATCCTCGCCGTCGCCGCCGAGGCGCGAGCGGGTGAAGCGGCCGCCGCCGGTCGCGGTGAGCGGTCCCATGAGGTGCAGGCTCGCCTCGCCGTAGAGCGTGAATTCGTCGATCGTGTTGCGCACCCCGGTCGCCGCCTTGCGCATGTCGAACAGGGGGGTGGAGAAATCGCGGTTCAGGACCGTGCGATTGTGGGTGTAGCTGGCGCCGAGCAGCCAGCCGAAGCCGTGGCGCTCGCTCTGCCACACCCGCGTCTCGTGCACGATCATCCGCGTGTCGTTGGTCTGCGAGAACAGGCGCGGTTCGCCGCCCGTTTCGCTGGCGTCGTAATGCTCGTGGAGGTCCTGCGCGACCACGCCGGTCGTCGAGCGCACGTTGACATCGCCGATCCGCCCGGAAACGACGAGTTGTCCGAGGGCATAGTCCGCCTTCGACCCTTCCGGCACGCGTGCCGAGCTTTCCAGCGGCTGGCCGTTCCGGTCCGCGTACTGGCTGTCGTCCGCCTCGGTGCTCTGGGCGAGGGCGATCACGTCGATCGTCCAGTCCGGCGCGATGCGGGCGCGCAGGGCGAGCTTGCCGCCGAGCATGTTCGAGCGGTTGACGTTGCTGCGGCCGAGCAGGGGCTTGTCGATGTAGCCGCCATAAGTGGCGCTGTCGAAGGTGGCGCGCAGGGCCACGCTTTCGCCCGCCACCGGCAGGTTGACGGTGGCGCTGGCATCCGCGCCGGGCGCGCCGTGCTGCGTCAGCGAGCCGCCGAGAATCACCGTGCCGCCGGTCTCGCCCATGACCGGGGCATTGGGCACGAGGCGGATGATCCCGCCCAGCGATCCGGCGCCGTAGAGCGTACCCTGCGGGCCTTCCAGAACTTCCACGCGGGCGAGGTCCGACAGCCGCAGGTCCGGGTCCGGCGCATTATAGGTCAGCCGCATGTCGCCGAGGTACTGGCCCACCGTGGCCTGGGTCGGTCCGGTGAAGCTGGAATCGGCGATGCCGCGGATGAACAGCTTGTTGCGGCCGCTGCCGAGATGGGTCGAGGAGACGGTCGCGAGCTGGCGGGTGATCTTCTCGGTGCCGCCGACGCCGCCCGTTTCCAACGCCTTGCCGTCGAGGATCGCGAGCTGGCCGGGCACGTCCTCGATGCGGAGGTCGCGCTTGGTGGCCTGGACGACGATGGGTTCGCTGTGGGTCTCGATCGGCGGGCGCGGGGCTGCGGGTCGGGGCGTCTCGCGGGTGGGACGGGCGAGCGGGGCCGAAGGGCGTGCGGCTTCGAGGCGCCAGGCCGACCGCCCGACCGGCACCGCACGCGCGCCTGCCGCGCGGGCCAGACGGTTCAGCGCCTCGGCCACGTCCATGCGCCCGCGCAGCGCCGGGATCGTGCGCCGGGCGATTGTCGAATCGGCGATGACGATGCTGGTGCCGGTCTGCCGGGCGAGGTCGACGACGGCCTCGCTCGCGGTGCCCGCACGCGTGGCGACTTCCGCCTCGCGGGCGAGGACGGGAAGAGGCATGGCCGCGACGGCCGCCAGAAGCCACGCCGCACCTCTCATGTTCAGGGCACGCCGATCACCCAGCGGTTTCCGTCTTCGCGCACCTTCACGCCGAGCAGCGGCCCGAGCGCGGCAGGATCGTCGCGCAGCGGAGCGACCAGCAGCGAACCGGAGACCTTGCGGTCCGTGCTGCCCGGCGCGACGGCATAGGCCACGCCGGTCGCGCGGGCGAGGTCGGCGGCGACGGCTTCCAGCGGCGTGTCCTCGAAGGTGACGCGTCCCTCGCGCCATTCGCCGACCTGGGCGGGTGCGATCTTGCCGAGCGTGTAGTCCCCGGCCTTGCCGTGCCGGCGGAGCACTTCGCCGGGGGCAATGCGCAAGTCCTGCGCCTTGGGATTGAATTGCACCGCGCCTTCCGACACCGCCACGCTGAGGTCTTCGCCGTCATGGCGCACGTCGAACACGGTGCCGACGTCGACCAGCGTGTCCTCGCCCACGGTGACGCGGAAGGGATGCGCCTCGTCATGGCGGACGGTGAAGAGCGCCTGTCCGCTTTCCAACCGGGCAAAGCGGGGGTCCTTGCGGTCGAACTCCATGGCGGTGCCGCCCGCGAGGTCCACCCGCGTCTGCGTATCGAGCGAGACGGTGCGGACCTGACCCGGCGCGGTCTCGATCCGGTAGAGATCACGGCTGCCCGCCTGCCAGACCCAGAGGCCACCCACGAGCACGAGCGAGGCGGCGATCGCGCCGCCCAGCCATGCGCGGCGCGGGCGGCGGGGCACGGCAGCCACGATCGCCGGCTGCGCGTCGTCGTTGGCGGGGGCTGCCGAGCCGATCAGTTCGGCGCCCTCGGCCACGGCGGCGGCTACGGTGTCATAGGCGCGGGCATGAGCGGGGTTTTCGTCGAGCCAATGCGTGAAGCCTTCCCAGTCCTTGAAGGCCGGGTCGCCGACGCGCAGCGCCCAGTCGAGCGCAGCGGCGTTAATACCGAGCGCTTCTGCCCTGATCTTGTCGTCATCACTCATCGCGCGCTCCTTCTGCGGCGAAGACGGAGACGATCGGCCCAGGCCTCATCATAGGACCTCATCGCTGCGTTCCTTCCATTGGGCGAGCGCCCGATAGGCAACGCGCAAGTCGCTTTCCACCGTGCTGAGACTGATGCCGAGTTCCACGGCGACCTGCTTCTGCGGCAGGCCGTCGATCCGGTGGCGCCGGAAAATCGTCGAGACGCGCGGGCCGAGGCTTTCGAGCAGCGAGAGCACGTGCCCGGCTTCCTGCACGGCGGAAAGGCGGCGTTCGGCGGAGGGTTCGGGGGAGGCACCGGCTTCGTCCGCATGGGCCTCGGTCCAGTCGCGCTCACGCGTGCCGGACTGGCGGGCGGAGCGGAATCGGTCGATCATCAGCAGGTCGGCGGTGCGGAACAGGTAGGACAGCGGCGCGGCAACCGGGCCGGGGGTGCTGCGCGAGATCTTCAGCCAGACTTCCTGGACCAGGTCTTCCGCCGCATCCCCGGCACCGCGGGCGCGCAGGAAGTGCAGCAGCTTGTCCCGATTCTCGAGAAAAGTCGCTTCAAGGCCCGATCGGGAAGAGGAAGGCGGCGCGGTAGGAGGCATCGTGGCGTTTCGCGGGGACAGATAGACTGTCCGCAGCCTCGGGGAAAGTCTTTGCCCTCATGTCCTTCGACGGAAAGAGAAGGGCGTGTCAGCGTGCGCTTTGGGCAGCGGCGCGGGACTGCATGGCGCGGTCGGTGAAGAGAGCGATCGCGGCCATGGCGCCGCCGGTCAGGCCTGCGGTTCCCATGGCGATGATTACCGGCTGGGCGGCGTCGGCAAGGCGGGTGGCGCGATCGTGGATGGGATTGAAGAAGCGGGACATGGCGGGGGACTTTCGAATGCGTTGCTGGGCTGGCCTCTTCTTCCTCTTTTCAAGGCTTTCCGGGAATTGGGATAAGTTGATCCGGTTTGTTCCAGATAGTTGAAATGTCATGCCGGGGAGGGGTGCTCCCCGGCAGACACGACGGGACCTGAAGTCGCTCAGGCGACGGCGAGCGTCACCGAGATATTGCCGCGCACGGCATGGCTGTAGGGGCAGATGGTGTCGGCTTCGGCGACCAGCGCCTCGGCGGCTTCGCGCTCGACGCCGGGGAGGGTGATGCGCAGTTCGACGGTCAGGCCGAAACCCTTGTCGCTGCGCGGACCGATGCCGACGGTGGCATTGACCGTGGTGTCGGCGGGAACGCGGGGCAGGGCCTTGTCCTGGCTGGCGGCGAACTTCATCGCGCCGAGGAAGCAGGCCGCGTAGCCCGAGGCGAAGAGCTGTTCCGGATTGTTGCCCTGGTCGTTGCCGCCGAGTTCCTTGGGGGTGCCCAGGGTCACTTCGAAAGCGCCGTCATCGGTGCGGGCCTTGCCGTCGCGGCCGCCGGTTGCCGTGGCGCTGGTCTTGTAGAGCGGATTGATCGACATCGTGGTTCTCCATTTAGATCGTCAGTGATTAAATCGTGTGCGATCTAAATGTATGAGTCGTGATTGGATGTCAAGCGTTGCGATTCAATCGCGCGCGATTTATATTGCGGGCATGACTCAGGCCCATCCTTCGCAGCCGGAAGCTGATCTCGACCCCTTCGAGGATTTCCTGTGCTTTTCGGTCTATTCCACCGGCCTTGCCTTCAACCGCATCTACAAGCCTCTGCTCGACCGGCTCGGCCTGACCTACCTGCAATACCTCGCGATCCTCGGGCTGGCGCAGCAGGACGGCCAGACGGTGAGCGAACTGGGCGAGAAGCTGTTCCTCGAATCGAATACGCTGACGCCGCTGCTCAAACGGCTGGAAGCGGCCGGGCTGGTCGAGCGGCGCCGTTCCATGGAGGACGAGCGGGTGGTGCGGATCACTCTGACCGACAAGGGCCGCGAAACCGCCGCCGAAGCGCGCTGTGTACCGGGCGAACTGGTAGAGGCGACCGGCGTTTCGCTGGATCGCATCGCCGAGCTGAACCGGGAATTGAAGGCTTTGCGCCGCCAGTTGCGCGGCGGCTGACCGTGCGTTTCGGCGCGATATATGCTATTGCGATACGATAGCAATAAGGCTAGTCGCGGTGTCATGGCTTTTCCGCGGTCCTCCTTGCCGTCCCTCCGGGGCCTTGCCGCACCGCCGGGTCCTTCCTGGTCTCTGTGCCGAAGTCTGGCTTTCGGCGATGCAAATGCAATTGCGTTGCATGCCGGCGGTTCGAGGCTATCAGGCGGATACTTCAAGCTCATGGACCGTTTCGGAACCTCCCGGCACCGGGCGCCAGAGACCGCTCTTGCGCCTGAGACTGCTTCTGCTATGCGCGCCGGGTGTGTCGATGTCGCTCGGGGCGATGCCGGTTCTGCCGAAAACCCCGCCGAAACGATCGACTCACGGGTTTCGCGCCTGTTTGGGCCGATACGTGAGCCCAGATACTTGAGCTTTACCACTTTACCACCCGAGGAATGAATTGATGAGCGACGGTCAGGCCGTGATGCCCACTCTTGAACCCACGACGGCCCTTTCGGTCGAAGAAGTTCTCAGCGTCCGCCACTGGAACGAGCACCTGTTCAGCTTCACGATGTCGCGCCCGGCCTCGTTCCGCTTCCGCTCGGGCGAGTTCGTCATGCTCGGTCTTCAGGGCGAGAAGCGCCCGCTGCTGCGCGCCTATTCGATCGCCAGCCCCTCCTGGGCCGAGGAAATCGAGTTCCTCTCGATCAAGGTGCCGGACGGCCCGCTGACCTCGCGCCTCCAGCTCGTCCAGCCGGGCGACCAGATCTATCTCGGCCGCAAGCCCACCGGCACGCTCGTCACCGACGCGTTGCTGCCCGGCAAGCGTCTCTTCATGCTCTCGACCGGCACCGGCCTCGCGCCGTTCATGTCGCTGATCCGCGACCCGGACGTCTATGATCTCTACGACGAGATCATCGTCGTCCACTGCGTGCGCCGCGTCAGCGACCTTGCCTACCGCGAGGAACTGGAAAGCCAGCTGGCCGAAGATCCGCTGGTTGCCGAGCAGGCGCTGGTGCAGCTTCACTACGTGCCCACCGTCACCCGCGAGCCGTTCCACACGACCGGCCGCATCGGTGCGCTGGTCGAGAACGGCCGTCTGTTCG